>Ga0114899_1000552_pt1 | contig 26243 bp, 33 predicted proteins | sample MalvireepMed_215_FD_83497 | JGI IMG/M metagenome (GOLD analysis project Ga0114899, IMG submission 83497) | Marine viral communities from the Global Malaspina Expedition - Malaspina viral metaG DeepMed_215 | ecosystem: Environmental > Aquatic > Marine > Oceanic | place: Mediterranean Sea...
GTTGATCGTTTTATAGTACCACCTTTCTCTGTATTGGATGCGAGGCAAGGGTATTGGAACGAGAGAAAGAGATCCTGGAAAGCCATTGGTATCAAGAGTGAGTTGGGCCGAGGTGATGGATTACTTATCGGCAATCAGAAACAACTGAACGCAGTACAGAAGGGGCTCGCCTTTGGTGAGGTTCCTTCATATGACGGAGTGGATAGGTCAGGCATGTCTGGGACGAGCATCTTTGATCCTGTGTTGTGCGAGATCCTGTACCGTTGGTTCACCGCACCAGGGCACCGGATCTTAGACCCGTTCGCTGGCGGTAGTGTGCGCGGTATCGTGGCTGGCTTGTTGGGACGTGAGTACACAGGGGTGGACCTTAGAGAGGAACAGGTCAAAGCCAACCGCAAGCAGTGGTCTACAATCAAGGACATCAGTATCACGCTGACCAAGGAGGCAAAGGACCACCAACCAGACCTGACCCCTGTTGCCACGTTGGGGAAGTACTTGGTTAAGCGGGACGACCTGTACGCTGTTGGTGGTGTGCGCGGTGGCAAGGTGCGCACATGCTGGACCATGTGCAAGGACATCAAGACGGGCTTGGTTACAGCAGGGTCCAGATCCAGTCCACAGGTCAACATCGTGGCACACATAGCCAAGCGTCTGGACCTGCCTTGCCGTGTCCATGTGCCAGCAGGGGAGCTGTCCCCGGAGCTGGTCAGTGCCATGGAAGCAGGCGCACAGATCATCCAACACCGTCCCGGATACAACTCACAGATCATAGCTGAGGCACGCAAGGACGCAGAGGCTCGTGGTTATAAGGAGGTCCCCTTTGGAATGGAGTGCGCCGATGCTGTGCGCTACACACGCACCCAGGTCGCCAACCTGAAAGGACTCAAGGTAAAGCGGATCGTGATGCCTGTTGGCAGCGGTATGTCCTTGGCTGGTGTGCTGCACGGTATGCTTGACCACGGGATCACTGTACCTGTGGTCGGTGTGTGCGTTGGTGCCAACCCAACCAAGCGTCTGGAGGAGTACGCACCAGCCACATGGAAGAGTATGTGCACCCTCATTGAGAGCGAGGCTGACTACCACGCACCGGCTGACACTGTGTACCTGCATGGTCTTAGATTGGACAGCCACTATGAAGCTAAGTGCATACCCACGTTGCAACCCGGTGACCTGTTGTGGGTCGTGGGTGTACGCAAGACGGAGTCAGGAGCTGATGCGGTTGCAGTAGGCAAGGGCGAGCGTTCACTCAAGTTCAGTGCAGCATGGGCGTCCAAGAGGGTCGCATGCACTGTGCCCAACATAATCAAGAAGGGAGGGTGTGGTGGTAGGTGTTGCATCACACCGGCGTTCTGGCCAGCACAAGCCAGCCGTTCCAAAGGACACGACGCATGCATAAAGCTCGGCTCCCAAGGTTGCACGTTCACTCCAAAGGACAAGCCGGTCACTTGCCACCTGTACCCACTGGTCATCAATGACAATGACACCGTGGTGCTACACAACCGCGTACCGCAAGGCGTCCCGTGTGGCACCAACTACAACATGGGTCAACCTGTGATTGTAGGGGTGCGTGATAGCCTCGTGGAGTTGTTTGGTGAGAGCACAGCCAACAACATTGTTGAGAGCGTCCTGGCAGGACAGGACATAACGGTGCCAATGCCTCCCGAGGTAGAAGCCGCGCTAGATGCGGAAGCGGAATGGGAGAGCAATGGCGTCGTCCCTGGACCCAGGTCCGAGGTACAACCAACACAGCAGCCAACAGCACACAGGAGGACACCGGAGTGGGTATGCGGCGACAGCTCAGTCGTGGTACCGATGTTGGAAGGTGAGTACGATCTGGTCTTCTCATGTCCCCCGTACGCTGACCTTGAGCAGTACAGCGACGACCCACGGGACCTTTCCAACATGCCGTACGATAAGTTCATTGAAGCATACCGGAACATAATCAGGCAGGCAGTATGGAGGTTGAGGCAACACAGGTTCGCCTGCTTTGTAGTGGGAGACATACGCGGACCCAAGGGCTACTACCGCGACTTTATATCTGACACCATTGCGGCATTCAATGACGCTGGTGCCAAGCTGTACAACCAAGCCATACTAAGGACACCACTAGGCACTGTACCGGTACGCACTGCCAAGGCATTCAACAACAGCCGCAAGCTTGGCAAGGTACATCAGAACGTGCTGGTGTTTTGCAAAGGTGACCCATTGAAAGCAACAAAGGCATGCAAGCAGGATTGAAACTATTCATTGGTGCACTTATGCTGCCACTGTATTGAATGGAGGTCCTTATGAACCCAAACAACAGATTAGGTCGCAAGACAGCACTAACACCTGAACTTGTTGACACGTTTGTCAAGTGTCTGTTAGGTGCATGCACAATCAAGACTGCCTGCCAAGTAGTTGGTATTGCTAGGGGAACGTTCTCACTATGGCAACGCACAGCTAAGCAAGCATGGGAGGTTGAGGCTGAAGACCGCACACCATACCAAGACAAATGCTGTAACTTTATGACAGCAATCATGGAAGCTGAGGGCAGGATCAAGCGCAACCTGCTGGCTGTGTCAGTCAACAGCGCACGCACTGACCCAAGAATGGCACTGCGCATGCTCGCCCAACGCTGGCCTGATGAGTACAGCCCAACACGCAACGTGAATGTCAACATAGGTGGCATTGGTGGTGGCGGTGGCACTGGCGTGGTAATGGACCCACGTGAAAAGCTGCGTGCCATACTGGGTGAGCCTGGTGTGCTGCACGACGCTGAGGTGTTGGCCCATGCTGAGATACAAAAGCGCCTTGTTGAAAGCGGCAAGCACAACGGCAACGGCACCAACGGTCACACCAACGGGAACGGAAATGGTAACGGCAACGGGTCACTCACAACCGTATAAGAAGGCAAGCGTGCGTGTTAAGGGCGTGCTTGTTGATGTTGAATACAAGCTGTTGAGTGAGGATGGTAAGCCCACTCTGTTCTGGTATTCAACAACAACCATCAACAAGATCCTGCGCACTGATGTGGTGCAGCGCACCGACCTTGATAGGGCACTGGCCAACAAACTCAACATCAAGTTCTGGTGGATGTAACATGACAAGGCTGCACTGGTTCAACATAGTATTTCAATGGACGTTCTTCCGCATAGCCAAGGTTATTCATTCACCTTGCAAACATGGCAGACCCAAGCTCATATGGCCACGCAGACACACATGCACCAAGCCACCCAGCACTGCGCTGTAGCCACAGCAGGCACACAGCCCACACCCAAGGACCAACCATGGCACGCAACAGCTATGACAAGCACACAGCACGTTGGGACAGATTGAGACGTCAGCAGCGCAGCAGGTCAAAACAAAAGGCCAGCGCCTTTGATGTTGAAGCCATACGCGCCGCCGCAAGACGCGCCGCTGCCAACACATGGACCGTTGAAAGGTTCTGTGATCGCTACGAGATGTCCTTGCATGACTTCCTCTCACTGGTGGCTGGAGCGTGAGAAGACACGGCTGCATGATCAGTTCAACAAGAAGCACAAAGTGCAGTATGACTTTGGCACTGGACCCAGCCGTGTCCATTACACGTACCACAAGCCAAAAGGTGAGCGCACGTTTGACTTTACTGGCCCCAACCCTTTCATGCCTGATCTTGATAGGGCACAGGCAGCAGCAGACAGATTGAGAGAAGGGCTGCGTGCACATTACGCCAGGCAAGCAGCCAAGCAGCGCCAACAACAGCAGCCAAGTGAACCAACAACAGAGGTACTCATTAACGGACGGTGGGTACCAGTGAGGGGAGAAGATTGAAAATGGAAAGGTACAAAGCAGCATTCAAGCAGCGCAACACCAAGTGGTGCTGTGATGTTGAAACACAGGACGGCAAGGTGGTCAGCGCAAGTAAGCTGTGCAACCTAAACACTGGGCAACCATGGACCGCTGAAAGGTTCTGTGATCGCTACGAGATGTCCTTGCATGACTTCCTCTCACTGGTGGCCATTGGTCTTGGGCTGCAAGCGCCGCCACTGTAACCAACAACCCTACCCCTAGACCTATGGAGCGCAAACACAATGACGACAATACCAGCCCATATTCAAGAGCGGCTAGACAATGCAGCACGTGAGGACCTTGAGCACGCAAGGCAGGACCAGCTTGCTATAGCCAAGCAGGATCTTGAGACGCAGCGTGAACGATTCAAGGAGATGCGCAACCTGGCCAACGAGCGTCTTGATATGATGATTGATCAGGAGCATGAGATAGCCAGGCTACTCAAGGAGGCATTGCGGTTGCGCCATGTATTGGAAGCAGCCAAGGAGCACAACGACAAACTGGTCAACATGTTCACGGTGCAGGGCACAGCCGCTGCATCACTGGGTGAGCAGAACATGAATAGGAAGGGGCGTGTGGCTGAGCTTGAATCTGAGAACGCTGGGCTGCGTATTGAATTGGAACGTGCGTTGGTACCACGCCAGGCTGAACTCAAGAAGATAAATGAGCTGGCTGCTTCTAATAATGCATACTTCAAGTATACCAAGAAGCTTGAAGCTGTCATTGAAAGCTGTCAATGCAAGTGAGCCCGTACCATATTGAATGCGATTGGGATCCTATGTACTGGCGTCTCAACCTGCACACGTTTGCCCAGTGGGTAAGCGGTGGCGACTGGGTGGCGTGGACCTACCTACGGCAGATCTCATGCATGGTGCAGCGCAAGATCCTGCAAGGCAATGCGCGGATCATAATCAACATGCCACCCAGGCACGGCAAGTCGTTCCTGCTTTCCAAGTGGTTGCCTGCTTGGTTTGTGCATTGGTTCCCAACCAAGCGCGTGCTGCTCGCCAGCTACGAGGCAGGCTTTGCAAGCGACTGGGGTGGCAAGGTCCTGAACCTATTCACGGATGAGGAATCTGAACTCATACAGCCCATACGATCCAACAAGCGCGCTGCCAAGGACTGGGAGACCATGGTTGGCGGCGGCATGAAGACAGGCGGTGTTGGTGGGTCGTTCACTGGTCGCGGTGGCGACCTTCTCATATTTGATGACCCGCACAAGAACTATGAAGACAGCATGAGCCCAGCCAAGCTGCAGTCACAGCAGACGTTCTATGAGAAGACATTCTGGACCAGGCGTGAGCCCAACTGTTCCATTATCGTAATCATGACGCGGTGGCACGACAATGACTTTACCGCACATCTGTTGGACGACTGGAAGTTTGAGAATTGGGACCATATCAATGTCAAGGCGCTGTGCGAGGAAGGTGACAACGATCCCTTTGGTCGCAAGCCAGGTGAAGCCCTGTGCCCTGACCGGTTTACTGCGACGGACCTGTTGTTAATCAAGGAGAACAAACCGCACACATTCAATGGCATGTACCAAGGGATGCCGGTGCCACTTGAAGGATCGGTATGGAAGTTCCCATGGCTGCAGTTCTGGACCAACGTGCCGCACGACGTTGACCTGTGGTTGCAGTCATGGGACTGCGCATTCAAGAAGGGCGAGAAGACCAGCTATGGTGTGGGTCAGGTGTGGGCAATCAAGGGACCGGATCGGTACTTGGTTCACCAGGTGCGTGGCAAGTGGTCCTTTGTTGAACTGTGTGAACAGGTCGTGCGTGTCAACAATGACTACCCGCAAGCGTTCTTGAAGCTGGTTGAGGACAAGGCCAACGGATCCGCAATCATCTCGGCACTGGAAGCACTGGGTGGGTTCCAACCGATCAACCCAACGGATTCAAAGCTGGCACGCGCAATCAGTGTTGCAGGAGAATTCAAGACCGGGCACGTACACGCACCACTGCCACATACCGCACCATGGGTCAGTGACTGGATCAAGGAGGTCACCAGCTTCCCCTTGAGTAAGAACAACGACCAAGTTGACGCCACCAGCCAGCTATTGAATTTTGTACGCACCATGATGAACTCAATGCCATGGACCGGTCGTGTTGGGAAGGCCAAGCGCAACAAGCCAGCCAAGAACCCATACGGCAAGCCACTGCAATGGACAGGCAGATCATGAGAAGATTCATACAGTGGTTGGACCTGCTGTTTGGTTGCCTTGGTCATTACTGGCGCAAAGTACGTTGTGCCCTGACCACATAACGGATAAGGTGTGCGTGTTGAATGCAATAACACACAGGACACGTTATGGCGAGCACACAAGTAGCGAGAATGAGTTGGTGGTCCAAACCATGGACCAACGCTAAAGCCTGGTGGTACGCACGCAAGCTTGACCGCCTTGTTGAAGGCAAGGTGCATGAAGTCAAGATCCCAAGTGGCATCCCCATCGGCGCCATGGTGCGCCACCTCAAATCAATTGAACCACACGACATCGTTCCAACATTCTTGTTGGGTCGTGCCATGCCTATTGAGTTTGACCCAGCCAAGGCAATTCAAGACGGGCTGAAGAAGTCAACATGGGTGTACGCCTGTGCAACCCGCATGGCCTTGGCACTAAGCTCACCCACGTGGTACGCGGAGGTCCGCCAAAGCGACGGCACCTGGGTCCGTGACGATGACCACCCGCTATCAAGGATCCTGCGTGAGCCCAACCCTGAACAAACATGGATGGAACTAATGCAGGTTGTGGTGCTGCACATGTTCTTGACTGGCAACGCGCTGCTGTCCAAGATCCGCGTTGGCAGCGACGCCAACCTACGCTTGAAACGCATATGGCCAATCAACCCGGCACGTGTACGACCCATTGTTGAGAAGGGGCTGGGTATAGCCAAGTATGAGGTACGCACCACCAGCGGCATACTCAAGGACGAGCCCCGCGACTGCTTCCTGCACATGCGCTTTCAAGACCCGGCAAACCCTTATTGGGGGCTGGCGCCAATGCAGGCAGCGGAACGGTCAGTGCAAATTGACATTGAAGCTTCCAAGTGGCAATACAACTCACTCAAGAACAACATGATACCGCCTGGCATATTCAAGGTGAAGTCCATGATGGGACCTGACCAGCGCGAGGCATTCATGGAGGAGCTTGAAGAGGATTACATGGGGGCCATGAACGCAAGGCGCCCCTTGATCCAAGGTGGGGACATTGAGTTCCAACGGCTGGCTGAACCCGGTCGCGAGATGGACTTCACAGCCAGCCGCCTGCAAACAGCCACCGAGATCTGTGCTTGGATGTTGGTGCCGCCGCCCCTTGTTGGTTTGCTACACCAGGCGACGTACAACAACATCATCACCTTGAGAAGATCCTGGTGGGAGGACACGTTGATCCCTTTGTTGGAACAATTCCGCAAGGCGTTCAACAAGGACCTGGGTCAGGAGTATCCCACGCTGCCTGACGGTTCACCAACGGTACGCGCTGCATACGATCTGATGCAGGTGCCAGCCATGCGTGACATTATCAAGGACAAGGTTGCGCTGTACAAGGACCTCGTGCTGCACGGGATCCCAATCAACATGGCCATATTGCTGTCTGGCTTGCCGCTGCAGCCCATCGCAGGCGGTGACGTGGCACTGGTGCCCTCAAGTCTGTTGCCGCTGTCCTTGGCCACCACAGGCGAGACCGAGACATGAAAGACAAAGACAAACCAACACTGGTCATGCCAAACACCAGCCACCCGTTCCTATGTTCATGTGCACACGTGACACCAGCCGTGCTGCACAACAGGGAGAATGGTCACATGATTTGCGTGCAACACAAGGCTGAAGTGACACCACTGTTCTTCTTGGAAGACAAGACCAGCCTGCACATAGTGAGAGAAGGTGAAGGTCAGACTATGTGCGGCGTTGCGCTACACAACATGAAACTGGTCTTTGCGCAACAGCTACCTGAATGTGATGGTTGCGCCGACACCCTGTACCTGGCATGCTGTGGCTGTTAGGTTGCGTTGACCTAACACCCAACAGGAGGCAGTATTGAAGAAGGCAAGGCGTAAGAGAAGAGGCAGCAGGCACGGCAAGATCCGCCCGCTTATTAGAAAGCTGATGCCCAAGTCAGAAAGCCAGCGGGTGTTGAAACTCGCAAAGGACATGAACGCAGCACACAAGCAGATCATAGTCAACAACCCTGTGGCGTACATGCAGAACCAGAGCATACTAGTTGCAGCATGTAAGGAAGCCTGTGCACGTTATCGCATACGTTGGAAGCTGGTTGAGCACCGCACCATACACACAGGTGAGGCCAGACCAGACGCGGCAATCATGTTGTGCAATAAGGTGGCCTTGGATGGACGCTTGCCAATGCATGAGGAGTGCAAGGGTAGGGGCTGCAGCGACTGCAAGCACACAGGTGCTGATGCGCTTTGGAGGGTGTGACCATGGATAATCACAATAAGGTGATCCGTAACTTCCACTTGTCTTCAATGTTGAATGTTCTATTTTTATTATTATTGTTTGTGAGGTGCTGTAATGAAAAAACTTATTGAATACCACGTGCCAGGTATTCTACGGCGCAGCGGAAAACCACTGACCATCACTGTTTACTTTGCATTGTATGACTTCTGGGTGGGTGTCTATTGGGATAGTAAATACATGGATGTGCATGATCTTAAGCCACTGTCACGCATATATATACAGCTTGTGCCATGCTTAGGTGTGTTGCTGGCTAGTCATCCATCAAGTGAGGGCTGGAGCCATGGCCAACAGTAAGGACACTTTTGTTTCTAACGTTGGTGCAACCGTACGCACCTGGCACACCAACAAGGTTGGGCCGTGGCGATTGTCACACCACTACTACAGAAGAGACGGAACTAAGGTGCGTGTTGAAACGCGGTGGAAGGGTGAGCCCATGCAGAGCCACAAGCGGGGCTGCAAGGATGCATGGACCAGCGATTCAGAGACGCGCGAGATTGTATGTGAGCCCATAGAGGATTGAGATGACCAACAGCTGGCACAAAGTCTACCGCACCATAGATGGCCCCAACGTGCAGCAGACGGGCCTTGACGGGCAATTGTGGACCAGCGATAGGGCTCCCGTCTCAACATGCCAACACGGGCACCACAGGCAGCACGATGGCACCAAGGTGAACGACGGTAGGGACCAACCATCTAAGATCCCTAACCCTCGCTTGGACCCTACGGTTACCGATCCCAAACCCAAGCCAAGGCGCAACCGCTTCCGTACTGCCAAGCCACTGGTGCGCAACACACGCAAGCTTGAGCAGTCCATGCAGTCCATGTTGAACGCTACGCGGTCAGTGCTTGTGCGTGGCCTTGAGAAGGCTTGGGTGAACCAGGCCAACGCGCTGAGCACAGAGGAGCTGGCTGCTGCCGTCAGCCGTGGAGACCTAGACCCGGCAACAATTGAAAGGTGGCGAGAGGACTACGCGACCATGATAGCTGATGGCGGCATAGTAGATGAGCAGTGGGAGGTTGCAGCCACCCGTGGTGTCAAAGCTATCCTACCCGGCATTGCTAGCTTTGGCGATCTTGTTGAATTTGAATTGATTGGTAAGGACATGCGCCAGTGGTTTGCACAGCATGGCGGTGAACTAATACAGGATCTAACAAACAGTCAAGCGCGAGCTATACGTGCGGTACTTACCAAGCTTGGCGGTGAAGGCATAAGCAGCAGGCGCCTTGCACAATTCATTAAGCCGCTCATTGGCTTGACGCCTACACATGCGCGTGCTGTTGAAAGGCTGCGTGCTGGCCTGCTAGCTGGCGGTTCAACACAGCCGCAAGCACTACGCCAGTCACAACGGTACGCGGGGTTCCTTAGGAAGCGCAGGGCCCAGATGATTGCACGTACCGAGATGGCAACAGCTTACAACCAAGGTCAGTTCTTTGCGCTACAGGACGCCCTTGGTGAAGGCCAGCCCCTGCACGGGGACAGCATAATCAAGGTGTGGCACACGCAGCTAGACGAAAGGGTGTGCCCGTTTTGTGGTCCGCTGCATGGAACAGCCATTGGTTTCACGGACACGTTCCCACATGACGGCACACGCAAAACAAGTTCCTTTGTTCCACCAGGCCATATCAACTGTCGGTGTTTGGTTCTCTATAATGTAATTCCAGGCGGCGCAACTACACAAACCAACCAGCCAGACACACCGTCAACATAGATCGTTCTCTTGACAGCCGCACAGCGTTATGGTCTTTTGTGATCCGTGAATACCACATGGGAACACCAATGACGGAAATGTACGAGAGAAAATACTGCGATGCAGGTAACGACGGTGAGGACCTTGAAGTCAAGGCCAACACTGAAAGCCGCCTTATATCAGGGTTCTCTTCCATTACGGGCAATGTTGATCTCGGCGGCGACCTTATTGAGGAAGGCGCATATTTCAAGGCGCTGAAGAAGTACGGCACTTCGCTGGTACATCTCAAGAACCACAATGCTGACCTGGCGTTTGCAAGAACGCTTGAATTGCATGAGACGACAAAGGGGCTGGCCTTCACCTCCAAAGCGGCCAACACGCTGCTTGGAGATGAAATGCTGACGCTGCATGCAGAGAAGGTCCTGCGTGGCATGTCCTTTGGTTACTCGTTGGACGCAAAGGGATTCACGTTGCACGACGTTGATAACCCTGGCGCCAAAGGGCAACGCAGGACGATCCACCAGGTCAAGCGTGTGTGGGAGATTTCAAGCGCAACGTTCCCAATGAACCTCAAGGCTGGTGTTACCAGCGTGAAAGATATCAATCCGCGTGACCTATTTGAAATGTGGAACGCGCACCAGGAATTAAAGACTGGCACTGCACTTGGAAGCATTTCAAGATCCAAGCTCATTGAAATGGGCAACGCGCTTATTGAAATGGCACGGTACACAGACGGTGCGGGCGACTCAACAACAGATGAGAAGACCGCTGAAGACGTGGCGTTTGAGGCTGGCGGCGGTGAGCTGCTTTCTCAACTCAAGGACATGAAAAACTTTTTCGCTGGCTTGGCTTAAGGGCCCCGCACACAGGAGAGACTTGGAATGGAAGCCAAGGCAATGGAAGCAAAGTTCGCTGAGTTCCGCACGGAACTGGCATCCCTGTCCACAATGGTCAAGGAAGGTCTTGAAAAGCAAAACTCAGAGATCGCTAAGCATGGCGTAGCCAGCGACGCAACTGGTGTGTTCATGGACGAAATGAACAAGCACTGGGAACAGGTTGTTGAAGACGCCAAAGGCATGCAGGAGCAGGTTGACAAGATTCAAGCTGACTTTGAGCAGGACGGATTCAAGGACCCCAGTGTCAAGAACCAGTCCCTTGGTGACCGCTTTGTCACAAGCGATGCGTACAAGACATGGCAAAACAAGTCCAAGTCACAGACGCACAAGAAGATGGACAGCGGTGTTGAAGTGGGTTCGTTCTTTACCAAGAACAGCACACTGCAGACTCTCAAGAAGACGATCACGACTGACGCTGGTAGCGGCGAGGCGTTGACTGATCAGTTCAGGTTGCAACAGGCGATCATGATTGCGTTGCGCCCTCGCGTTCTCCGCGATCTGATCCCTGTGTTGCCGCTTAGTGAGAAGGCAATTGAATTCCCCCGTGAAGATGTGTTCCACATTCTCTTCACTGAGGTGTCAGTTGAGGCCACGGCTGGCCAGCCAGTGGTCACCGTGATCAACACGCGCGGTTTCTTTGCGGGTCAAACCATTGTCCTGGCCTTTGGCACTGGTGCTGTTGAGACCAAGATCATCGCGGCTGCTGGTGTTGATCACACAGCCAAGACACTGACCTTGACTACCAACCTTTCCAACACGCACGCGGTGGATGTTGAGGTCACAGCTGACCAATTCATCTTCACGCCTGAAGCCAAGATCAAGCCACGGGCGAATATCAAGTACAGCCTGGTGACTGAGGTTGCTAAAACGCTGGCAACTTGGATCCCGATCTCCCGCCAAATGTCACAGGACGCGCCAGTCATTCAACAGCTGGTTGACGGTCGCTTGCGTGACGCACTGGGCTTGAGTGAGGAGGAACAGATCCTGTACGGCGACGGTGCAAGCGACCAATACCAGGGTCTCATGACCAACCCTGGTGCGCTGACCTACGCGCAGTCCAGTGGCCTGGCTGGTGACACGCGCCTTGACGCTATCCGCCGCGCCATGACGCTTGTGTGGCTTTCCAACTATCGCCCGTCTGGTGTGGTGTTGAACCCCGCAGACTTTGAGCTTATTGAAACGCAGAAGGCCAGCGACGGTCACTACACGTTCTTCCAAGTTCAAAGTGGCAACGGCATCGGCTTTGTGTGGCGGGTTCCAATTGTTGAAACGCAGGCGATCCGCGCAGGCGACTTCCTCACTGGCGCCTTTGATGTCGCGGCGACCCTGTGGGACCGCATGGACGCCGAGGTGCGGATCGCAGACCAACATGAAGACTTCTTCGTGAAAAACCTGCTGCTGCTGCTGGCTGAGATGCGAGCTGCGTTTGCCACGTACCGACCCACCAGCTTTGTCGTTGGTGACTTTGACGGACCGCCCCCGTAATACCTGGCTGATCTGCCGGTAATTGAAAGCCCATAAGGCCAGCCTACACAAAAAGCGTGGCTGGCCTTTTTAGCAAGAACAGTACGATTCAATACGGAGCATGAGATGCCTGCCAACGATTCATTCAAAAGTCTACAAAACATGTTGGACACGCTCCCTGATGCGATTGGGCGTGTCCGAGGTCAAGATGAAAGCTCGCGAGGCTTTATCAGTATTCAAGCTATGCGCAACCTGCTGCAAAGTGTGTTTGCTTGGGCTGTTGCCTGGACCGCACGCATGGTTGACGGTGGCCTGGTGTTCACCGATGGGTCAAGTGGCAGCACCGAGATCCTGTACCGTGTTGATTACACAGTAGGCGATGTGATCTTGAGTGTGTTCAAACGCTTTGCAGCCGCTGTTGACACGATCATCCTGGGTGCGGGTGAGTGGGCCAATTCACACAACCTTGCCGGTGCTACGCCAGCAGCGTTGACAGCAGACGGTCAGACATATTGGGTTGTGTGGGTTGTGATCATGGTAAGCGGCACACCTGAACTGCATGCAGTGTTTGGCGCCGAGGCTGCAGACGCATCTGAAGTCAAGCCAGACGAGGCTGCAATTCAAGCAGCGCTTGCGGCTGCTGGCATCGCTGGGTACGACCCAACGCTTGGTTTGGTGGTTGGCGAGACGAAGATTCAACGTGTAGCCGTTGACACTATCAACATGACGCACACAGCTATCACCGCCGAAGCACTTGCGGCTCAGCGTGCACGCGGTACACTGGCCAAGCTGGGTGTCAATAGCTGACACCTTTTACAACCTTGAATCGCAAAGTGCATGAGAACGGAGGCGTGAGAAATGGCTGCAAAACTGGTGAAGATGTTGAAGAAGTACCGTGGACCAGACGGGCGTGAATACCTGGCAGGCAGGACCTACAACGTATCAAAGCAGGTCGCTGAGAGCTGGGTTGAAAGGACCGGTCGTGCTGAGTACGTGACAGGCTACAAGACCGACAAGCACCACGCCTTGAAAGCCTTTGAGCGTGCGCCAGCACACCAGGCGCATGACCACCCCATGAACATGAATTCCAACACGGACACCCGTGGTATGGCCAAGCCTGTACTCAAGGACCCGTTGCCTGAGCCCAGTGGACCAGTGCGGTCGCCGCATAAGGAACTGCCAGACTTTCAAGTTGACAGAATGCATAAGGATGAGCTGATTGCATGGTTGGATGACAACTTGGAAGATCATCCATACGACAAGCGGTTTGGTGAGAAGACACTGCGTGAGGCAGTCAAGAAGGCAGTGCTAAGCAAGCACAACGGGGGGTAATTCAAGATGGCAACATTGGCGGCGACGTACAGCTACGCAACAGATGAGGTGCTTCTAAGACTGTACCTTCAGCAGTTCACCGTTGATGATTCAATCTTGGAACTGTATTACAAGGCGGCCATTGAGATTGGCGACCTGTACTTGGACAACCCATTCCAAGATGAGAGCTGTGTTGATGTAACGCACCCCACGTCAATTCAAATTGGTCTGTTTGAGTTTGTTAAAAACTTCTGTGAACAGAATGAGAATATCGTTGGTGGTGTTGGTGCGATAAGAGAAGGCGACGTGCAGATCACCTACGGTTTCAATCTGATCCGTGACTACTTCCAATCTCCGCTTCCCCCACCAGTGCGCCGCTTGTGGTTCCCATACAAGCTTGGTCGCCGCACGGACAAGGACGGCAAACGGGTCGGGACATTAATGAGATGACAATCAAGATCACGCTGTCAGTCAAGGACGATAAACGGGTGTGGGAACAGATCCTGCGCAACATGGCAGGCGCCAATGACAGGGGCGTGGTCACTGGTATTTTCAAGGGCGACATCTCGGAGTACGCTCACCACAATGAATTTGGCGCACCCAACGCCAATATCAAGAAGCGCCCATTCATGCGCAACGCCTTTGACAAGAACCAAGAAAGCTACGCCAAAATGTTCAGCGACATGTGGCAAGACGTAACTGGACCAACGCACACCAGGGTCACAGGCTGGTTAACCAGGATCGGTATCAAGGCCAGGAACGATATCATACAAACAATCTCAAAGGGCGGCTTCCACAAGAACGCACCTTCAACCATTGCCTCAAAGGGATCACCCAAGCCCCTTGTTGATACTGGCGACATGCAGCGTGCAATCACGTTCTTCGTTGGCAACATAAAGAAGATTCTGAGCAAGTAACATGGCATTCATTAGACCCCAGATATACAACATCAGGCGCAGGTCCACAGGGGGCTATGTGGACGGTGTGTACGCTGAGACGGCTGATACCGTGTTCACTATCAGGGGCGGTGTTCAACCTACCTCAGGCAAGGAACTGGACCTGTTAGATGAACAGGAAGGCACGCTGTTACGCGGTGCTCGTAAGCTGTACACCAAGGCGCTTCTCAAGACCGTCAGGCAAGGCGACCCAACCCGTTGTGATGTTGTTGAGATAGACGACGGACAAGGCGAAGGCATTGAATTGTGGGAAGTGCATTTTGTACAAAACCGTGGCACGCGACGATACAATTTGCCAACATCCCATTTCAAGTACATTCTGTTGCGTGCCAATGAACAGAACGACGTGAACACATGACCCACCCGTACCAACCAAGCACAATTGAAGGCCAGATCTTTCAACTTGTTGAATTGGGCACCGGTATGGCAAACGGGCGCATTTACTACGCCAAACAAAACGCACCTAAGTTGCTTGAGGTTGACGGCCAGTATGCGATCTTGGATGTAGGCGGCCACCGCACCACAGGCATAACCACAACCAAGATCTTGGACGAGGCTTTTGGCGGCAAGCCAGGGAAGCAGGTTACCAAGTCGTGCCGTGTTGGTTTGTTTGAGCTTCAGATATTTGGCGGCATACACAGGGAGGCGATGGATCAGTTCATTTTGTCCCTGCGCGACCAGGCATTCAGGTTGCTTGCAAAGCAATTGGGTTTGACTGTAGAGGAACCGCAAGGTACAACCGTTGAAGACAGTGAGGACCTAGACACAATCTGGGACAACAGGACGATCCGCGAGTTTAAATACCGTTTCACGATTACCAGAGAGAGCGGGGCAGACGTTATTGAAACGCTGATACCAACTCAACAGCTGGTAAGTTGTTAGGGGAAGTTCCATGGCAAACGCCAACAGCTTAATTCAAAGCCAAGTAACAAGCGGGTCACCCCAGGTCACCATTCAAGGTTTTGGTGACATCTTGGTCATGTTGTCTGACACTGACGCGCCTGGCTTCGCAAATAATGAAGTCAGGACCTACGCAACCAGCACAGCCATTGACGCTGATGGCCCTGCGCCTGGCAACTTGGATCTGACGGCACAGGGTGTCACCAACTTGAAAGCAGCGCTGAACCAAGAGATCCGCCCTGTTCAGGTCAAGGCTGGTCAGTACGTTGCAGCCAACCCAATCAGCACCGAGCTTGTGGCCGTACAGCTTGATGACGATGACTGGTATGGGTTGTTGGTTACAGGCGCCAACGCCTACGACAACGCCAACATCCTGTTGATCGCTGCCTTCGCTGAAGCGCGCAACAAGCCCACGCTGTACTTCGCCACCAGTGCTGAAGCAGACGTGGCCAACGATGTCGGCGGCAACACCTTTGAAGATCTGCAGGGTCTTTCATACAACCGCACCGCATACTTCTACCATGATCCTGTCACGGAACCCATGGTGGTCTCAAGCATGGCGAAGTTCCTGGCGATCAACCCTGACACCAACACCACGATTGTGGCTTGGCAATTGTTGGTTGGCGTAACCAAGCAGCTGCAGTTGACTGAAACGCAGCTGTTGACCAACCTTCTCAACAAGGGTGCCAACGTGTACACCGAGGTCCGTGGCCTTGGTTCAGTGCAAAAGGGCAAGCTGGTCAGCGGCGAGTTCATTGACATTCAACTGACGAAGGACTGGCTGGCTGAACGGGTGGCTGAAGACTTCACCCAAGCTGAGAGTGACTTTGTCAATGCTGGTGGGAAGATCCCGTTTGACGACAGCGGTATCGCGGTGACTGACAACCTGCTTGAAACCAGGCTTGAGATTGGCGTTACGGCCAAGCACCTCACGCGCCGCGCACCAGGCACAAACAGCCCAACAGACCCCGGGTCACCCTTCGTGGTGCCGTTGCGTATCACGCAAGTGCTGGGTGCAGACAAGACAAACCGCATTATCCGCCGCACCTACGGCGGCACCTTGACCGGTGCAATTCAAGAGGGCGACTTCCTTGGTCAGGTAGCCACGTCCTAACAAGGCGTAGCAGCCCCTTGACGGGCTAACCCACCCAAGGGGTCATACGGCACAGTGCACACCCCTTCTCGGCCCTGCTGGGCACCATAGAACAGGAGTTCCAAGGTGAGTGAATACAACAGAGACGACATCAAAATGGTCATCAGTGGGACCCTTGGAATCACACACATAGTGGAAGGGTACGCTGACGGTGAATTTCTAAGCATTGAACCCGATGGTGACGGTTTCACTGAGACTGTTGGATCACACAAGACCGTGACCAGGAACCGTATTGATATGCCTGGTGCCATGGTCAAGCTCAAGCTGCACCCTGGCAGTCCTTCAATAAGCGTGCTGCACAAGCTGTGGCTGGCTGACCGTGGTACTGGCAATAACAAGTTCAGGTTGCTTATCAAGGACGTGAGAAGCATTGGCAACATGATGGTCTCAACAACCGCCTACATCAAAAACACGCCTGTGCTGAAGTTTGCCAACGACGCACAACCCAAAGACTTCGAGATCCGATGTCTGGTAGCAGAGATTGGACACGGAGAACAACTGGACGCCTAACATTCAAGGCGCCTAGCGAAATCCCCTAGACCGCTATATAGGAGCGCGCACCATGGATTCAGAATTCAACACGACCATTGAAAGGTACCAAGGCAAGAATGAAGCCGGGGACCGGGTCACCATTGAAGTACCGTACACATGCGATCCAATATGCATCGATGTGTCAATGGACATGTCCCTTGAAATGGTAGAGATGGCAAGCCCTTTGGCGGCCATGTCTCAAGATCGTTCACTTGCAGGCGTGGCCTTCGCTGACGTTGCAAGATCCATAATGAGAAAGGGCGGCTTCAAGTACGCTCTCAAGCTGTTCACTGCTGGCAAGTTACGCAGGGGCGGCACACGTATCAAGGACAAGGCTTCTCTCAAGCTCGCTTATGACGGCGTTGGTGGTTTGCTTGAATGTACGCTGGCGTTGCAGTGGGTTGTTGAGGAGAATTTTGGCGATTTTTTCACGGAACTCCTGGGATCGTTTGGCCTGACTTCCCAGGAGGAAGAAGAGAAGGTGAAGACGGAGGAAGAGAACAAAGCTACGAACTGAGACAGGCTCAGAAGTACCTTGAGGAGATTGAAAAGCGTATGTGTGATAAACATGGACACCGCGCCTACGTATACCTCCTCGCTGCCAACACCGGACACGATCCAATGGTGATGTTGAGAACCTGGACCTTGAAGCAACTGAACGCGGTGTGGGACGCGGTTAGATTCCAACAACAGTTCAGAATGCACATTGTTAATTCATTGTTGGAACAGTTACTCTCAGGTGTGACCAAAGGGGTTGATAAATGACCATCGTGCGCAGACTGTTTACCTTTATGGGAATGAAGGTTGACAAGGCAGGCTTTGACAAGGCCGATAAGCGCGCGGACCTTCTCAAGAAAGGTGTGTCCAAGATCGGCGCAACAGCTGACGGCGTCACTGGCAAGATCACCGGTATGATCGGCGCCTTTGCAGGGTTGTCTGCATTCAAGGGTCTGATCAACACCAACGTGGAAGCACAGAAGCTAGGCGCCCAGCTCAAGTCAGTGACGGGCTCAGCCAAGGCTGGTGCAAAGGCGTTCGCTGATATCAAGGAGTTTGCGGCAACAACGCCGTTTGAACTCAACAACGTGACCCAGGCGTATATCAAGCTCAAGGCTGCTGGCATCGAGCCCACCAACGCCGTCATGAAATCGGTAGGTAACCTCGCCGCTGCCAACAGCACCACCATTGCGCAGGCTGCTGGGGCCATTACCAAGGCCAACAAGGGCTTGACGGAGGAGCTTGGATCCCAACTCAACATTACGTCGCAAACGACAGCCAAGACGGTGAAGCTGACGGTGCAGGGTGTTGAGACGGAAGTGAAGCGTGGTGGTCAGAACATATCTAACTTCCTGCTTGGCATTGGTGAAACCAAGTTCGCCAGCGGCATGGAAGATCAGATGCAAACGGTTGGCGGCAAGCTGTCCAACCTGAGTGACGCGACCACCAACTTTCAAGTTAAGATCGGTGAGGGCGGTTTAAACGACGCTGTATTCAGGCTGGTTGACCAGATCATAAAATGGATATCTGTCAACGACCACCTGGCTGACCAGATCGGCAAGAAGCTTGGTATCGCCATTGACGGGCTTGGTGGCAAAATCAAGGTCGTGCAGGAGAACAGTGACGCGGCAAAGGTTGCGACGGCTGGCTTTGTGGGGGTCATGGCCGTACCCAAGGTCGTGGCTTTTGGCCTGTCGGTCAAAGCGACACTGGCCACCATTGCGGCTGGCATCGTGCTGGTTAAGCTCAAGATGGTAGGGTTGTTGAGAACGCTGCTGTTCATGAACCCGATAGTCTTTGCCATTGCCGCTGCCATAGCGGTCGTGGTGGATCTCATTATGTTCTTTGTTGGCGGACCTTCCCTTATTGGAAAGTTCGTTCAAAGCTTCGCAGGCGCTGAGGGTGGCCTGGGTGGTATGGCTGCAGCGCTGCTTGAAATGAAGGAAGCGGTAACCAGCATTATCAAGGACATTGTTGGGATCCTTGCGCCTGCGTTTGCAGGCATCGCCAGCGTGCTGGGTGATCTTGTTGGAGCGATGCTTGATGTCATTGGTGCTGTGCTGACGCCAATAATCCAGATCGTGACAATAATCATACAAATTGTCATGCAGATCGTGGCCGCTGTGTTGAGTGTGGCTGCTGTGCTGATCAAGATCGCGACCACAATACTCAAGCCCATTATCAAGGTCGTTATTTTCCTCATGAAGATCGTGGCTTTCATTGTGAAGCTCATAGGCAAGTTGCTGAAGGGTATACTGGGTGCGGTGCTCGGGATCTTGAAAAGTATATTTGGTGCAGTGGCTGACACGTTTGGAAAGATATTTGAAGGCTGGTCCGTTATATTCAATGCGATTCAAGAGATGGGGAGAATGATCTTCGCGCCCATTGTTGACGCCTTTGAAAGCTTTATTGAAGGCGTGAAGAACATTATTAGAAAGTTGCCTGCTGGCCTGGTGCCTAACGAGATCCTGTTGTGGGCTGGCGTAGTCAAACCGTCGCTAGGCGGTCCCGGATTTGACACTGCTGGTGCTGGCCGTAGGATCCACGCAAGCATTGGGGCCAACAAGTTGATTGACCAGATCTTCAGCGCGCCAACGCTGGCAGGCGCAAGCAAGGCAATCAACATGCATGGTAACGTTCAGGTCACCGTGAATACAGACTCATCAGATCCTGCTGCTGTTGCGGCTGCTTCAAGGGAAGGTACAACGCAAGGCATGACTGACTGGTCATCTAATGTCAACAGCCTTAAGGGTACTGAATAATGGCAGACCGCGTCATACTTACACCTCCGCAGGACATTACATTCGGTAGCTTCATGTTTGATGCTACGACCCGCGAGGTATTCAAGGCTGCTTCCAAGGTGACCAATTACCCTGTTGAAGGCGGCTCGCAGATCACAGACCACGTCACCCAGCCGCCCCGTGAGCTGTCCTTGACTGGTGTGGTATCGGCTACACCCTTGGATGAATCTGAAGGGCGTGAGATGCGCTTGCAGGACCTGTTCGCGAATCTGCTTGCACTGCAACTCAAGGAAGAACCCATGGAGGTTTGTTCAACACTGGGGTTCATACCTTCCATGTTGATCACCATGGTCACCGGTACGTATGCCGGTGCCGATACAGGGGACATGATAAGCCTGTCAGTCAACTTGAAGACGATCACGATCTCCGAGGCCGAGCGCGTGTTGATTGCGCAAACAAGGCTGGAACAGGAGATCCGTGAAGACTGGGCTAAACTCAAGAAGGAACTTGAGGCGCAAGCAGGCGCTGACTTCAGGCAGCAGGTATTCAAGGCGCAGGTAGCTGAGGACAAGATCCGTCAAGCTACTCGCAGGGAACTCAATAGGACCATATTTGAGAATCCCGACCTGTCACCTGAGCAAAAAAAGGCGCATTTCATACGCTTGAAGTCAAGCCCAAGAATGAAGGGCGTGATCCGCAAGCATGAGTATATTCATTCTGACGGTCTCAAGGGTGACACCGACTTTGGGGTGTGCTGATGACTATCACTTTCACGTTTGATCCTGACGGTGAAGATGTTGCCAGGGGTCCTGTTGATATTGACGACGTTCTGTATTTCATGGACTACAGGTACGACGCGCGGAATGATCGGTGGCGCCTGGACATCAGCGATAAAGACAACGTGCTGCTGGCTGCTGGTATCAAGCTGGTCACATACATTGACCTGTTGATCCCATTCACGGACCCGAGGTTGCCAACGGGCGAGCTGTACGCCACACGCTTGGAAGGCGAGATATCCCCGGTAACAAAGGGCGACCTGGGCACCAAGGTGTTCATGATCTACATAACGGCTGAAGAGATCGACATCATGGAAACGGCTGCGCTAGTGCTGCGTGAAAAGCTACCACCTACGGGGGTCGCGATCTAACATGGGCGCACGCTTGTTCCGCAGATTTGTCCGTCTCAACACAAGCTCTGAGCAGTTTGTTGGGGAAGGTGTGTCGTTCAAGACACCGAGCTTCAGGATCGGCTTTGACGTGCTGTACAAAAGCAGCAGCCGTCCCAACAAAGCCAAGGTCATGATATGGAACTTGAACGAGCAAAGCATTGAGATCCTGGCAAGGCCATTGGCTGTTGCGACCTTGATAGCTGGTTACAAGGGCACAACAGGGAAGCCTGGTTACAAGGGCACGATTATCAAAGGCGACATCGTGTCGCTTGATACGGTAGGCAAGGGCGAGGACAAGATCACTACCATTGAAGTCAAGAACGCAGGGATCCTGTACAGGACAGCGCGCTATGACACGTCGTTCGCTGGTCCAATATCCAACGGCGCCATACTCAAGGACATAATAACGCAGTTCAATCTGGGAACTGGTTTTGGCACCACAGCGATCCCTGAACTTATATACCCTGAGGGCGTTACGTTCTGCGGGCCACTGCGCACCGCATTGGATGAGCTGATAGTTGAAGACCTTGAAGGCGAGTGGTCCATTGTCGATGGCAACCTGCAGATCCTGCTTGGTGACGACGTACCCACAAACCAAGGCGACTTCTTACTCAACAAGAACACCGGGTTGATCCGTGCAAAGCGCAAGAAGAAAGCGGTTGAGATGACATGCCTCATGCTGCCAGACATGCGGCCAGGTAGGTTCTTGCAATTGCAGTCTGAACAAATCAAGGGCTTTTACGTAGCGCGCACCGTGCAGTTCAAGGGCGACGGCTACGAGGCCAGCCAGCGGTTTCAAACAATAATAAAAGCGCGGATCCTGCATGGCGCTGAGGTAGTAGGTTAGCGGTATGGCTGGCACAGACGAACCAGACGCACATGACTTCGTTGATCTCATGATCAACTTGAACAACATGAACATGTGGACCAATGCCGTTGGTGAGGTGGTGTCGTATAACGCAGTCACTGAACGCGCAACCATTCAACTGGTCATGAATGCTAAGCTTGAAGGGCAAACTGAAACGCTGACGATCCCACTGCTGCGCGGTATCCCCGTGCTGTGGCCAAAGGGCGGCACACCAGCAGCAGGCAATGAATGGAGCCAGACCGCACCCCTTGAAGCAGGCAACCCGGTGCTGGTTTGGTTCTTGGTTCACAACGTGGCTGAATGGCTGGCCGATGGTAACAGGGGTCGCGTCTCAAGGAAGCGTGCGCGGTTCAGCCTGTCATCAGCCATATGCACACCAGGTGTCAGTCACAAGGGTAACTTGATACCAGCAGCGGACAAGGATCCAAGCGCGTACATAATCCGTGCGGCCATGACGGTAATCAAGGACCTGGGTACGCCTGAATTTGTGGCGCTGGCCAACCTTGTTGACGCCCGCCTCGCAAAGGTACAATCAACCTTTGATGGTCACGGCCACGATTACTTTCCCGGTCCCAGCCCAGTGGCCAAGACATCGGGCCCCACCTCTGAGCTTGCGCCTTCAATACCACCCACTCTCATAGGAACACTTGCCAGCGTTGCAGCCACCAAACTCAAGGCTGAATGACACACATAGCGTGGCCTAGCGGGACACACAAGGCGTGCCAAGCGGCGCTCCAAGGTCTAGGGGTAGATACTGGTGCTGTGGGCCTTGTGTGTCCCGCTAGGCCACGCTATTGAAACAGGCAAGGAATACACACCATGGCAAGAGATGCTCTCATAGACCCGTTGACTCATGATCTCGTACCAGACGGCAAGGGTGACTTTCTCTTTGTTGAAGGGCTGGACCAGCTTGCACAAAGCGTGCGGATCCAGCTTGCAACTATCAGGGGAACCCACGTTGACGATCCCTTGTTTGGTGTGCCGTTCCTTGAGCATGCTTTCACCAAGGGTGTTGATTTGCCCTTGTTTACAGCGATCATGAGAGCGACATTAGAAAGCCGATCTGATATTGTGACGATTATTGAGTTTGTGCCAGGCTTTGATCCTGTTGAACGCAAGTACACGTTGCGCTTCAAGGCCGAGACAACTCAAGGTCTTCTTGACGCTGTACTGTAGGAACCCACCATGACCTTCGTATTGACCCCAGCAGGGCTGACAACTGAAGATGTAACCGAGGCTCGTATTGATTTGGTTGCGCGTGCCAAGGTTCATTTTGGTGCTGGCGTTGATACCAAGTCAGGATCTTTCATTGGTGACATGATCAGCCTATTCTTGCAGCGGTACGTGTCCATTCAGCAGGCAGCGCTTGATCTGTACAATTCATTCAGCCGCACAGCTGCAGAAGCAGCCGCCCTGGACAACCTTGCGTCGTTAATTGGTGTGTCCAGGCTGCTTCCGCTGCCAAGTACTGCGCCTGGTTTAATCACTGGCGTGCCAGCCACCTCGGTGCCAGCAGGATCCAGGGTGCGGATCCCTGGTGGTACCTTTTGGATCATTCAAGAAACCACTGTCATTGGCGGTGCGCCTACGGCTGTCGTCCTTGAGAGTGAAGACGACGGTGCAGTGGAAGCGCTGACTGGCGAGATCTCAGAGATTGTTGATTCTGTTATTGGCTGGGCAACTGTAACCAACACAGATGACGCCTCGGTTGGTAGGCTGCTTGAGACCGACGCCATACTGCGGATCCGCATGGAGAACAGCCTGGGTGTTGGAACGTCCAGCAGCGAGGGCGCGATACGTAGCGCACTGGAACTTGAAGACAATGAACTCAAGCTGACCCATGTATCGGTCACTTCAAACCGCACCAACTTCACCAACGCTGACGGCTTGCCGCCACACACCTATCGCGCTGTCATACTACCGTCAACAGCAGACATTCAAGCTGTGGCTGAGGTGCTGTGGGTCGTGCAGGGTGCGGGCATTGACAGCTTTGGAACTACGGTTGTGATCGTGGTTGACGACCAAGGCAACGACCAACCGGTGCGTTTCACGTTCGCCACCGAGACTGACTTTTGGGTGGACGTAACGCTAACCAAGAAGCTGGTTGGCTACCCAGCAGACGGCGATGACCAGGTTAAGCAGGCTGTCCTTGACTGGTCACTTGGCATTGGCGAAGGCAACGTTGCTTTGGTCGCTGGTGAGGACGTATATCCCAAGCAGATTGAATGCGCGATACTCGCAGCAGTGGCTGGTCTGCAGGATGTTGATATTACGGTTGGCACTGCACCAGCCCCAATCAACACGCTGCCAGTGGTCGTCGCCAGTAATGAGATCGCACGCTTTGCAACGGCAAGGGTGACCATACTGTGACCGTTTACATACCAGACCACGTTCAGCGCATGCTTGACGGTAGGCTCCCTGAATGGCGCGACAGCACCAACGTGGGTCTACTGATCAGGGTGTTGGCTGAAAAGATTCAAGAAGCGGAAGACGTATACAGCGACTTGATTTTGTTGCGCCTTCTAACAACAGCCGCAGGTTCCAACCTGGACCAATACGGCGACCTTGTTGGCTTTGGTCGCGGCAACCTTGTTGACGATGAATATCGGCGGCTGATCACGGGCAAGATCCTGGCCAACAGGAAAGGGCACCTGGCTTCTCAAATTGGGAACATCGCTGCCATATTTTTCAATGCACCTGGCGCACACTACATACACCTGTCCAGTGCTGCCTTCCAGATTCAAGTACCCCTTGCAGTGCCACCAAGCATAGAACTGGCGCTGCGTGCCTTCGCAGTAATTGAACAGAACACCACTGCTGGCGTTGGTATTTCAAGCATAGATATTGTAGATCCAGTTTCACCATTCAGGCTTGACATAGGTCCCGGTTTGGATGTTGGGGAACTAGGAGGTATATTGGCGCCATGACTGAATTCTTTACAAAACCAACAACGGCACATGAGAACGTCGAGAATCTTGAATGGTGTGACGGCGCCGTTGTAGGTACAGACTTCATTGAACCCAGTGCGCCCAAGCGTGACGATGGTTTCAACCTCAACGAGGTGGTCACATATCCGCTTATCAATTGGTTGTTCCGCCTCATCATACGCACGATCCTGTGGTTCAAGTCGTGGCAGATCCGCGCCTTTAGCAACCTTGAATCAGCGGTGGCGCTGCTGTCTGTTGAAGTGTCACCTGAAGGGCACGTGTTCATACTGGGCAAAAGCACAGGCTTTGAAGCGCCCATGTCCACCGTGTGGTCCCTGGCAGGTGACAAGTCGCCAACGGCAATCACAGCCATGGCAACGGACGGAGAATTCATTTACTACGGCCAAGGCAACTTCCTAATACGCGCAGACCGCAACGGTCTCAAGATCGCTGAGCGTGACCTGGGTGCTACCGTTCAAGTTATCACGGCTGACGGCTTCGCGGTCGTGGCTGGCACGGTGGCACAGGCTGGTTCTGAGTTGTACAACGTAGATCGCCTAACCCTGGCTGACCGCGCTGGTTACCCGCTGCTGGCGCTTGTTGATATCGAAGGCTTGGCTGCTGACGGCGTTGTGTTTGCCGTTGATGACGGTGGCGTTGACGGGCAACTGTTCCGGCACTCAGGCGCCCCTTTCATTGGGGCCTTGGTCCATGGTGCTACGGTGCGCGCAGTGGCTATTGACTGGCGCTACGCCTACGTCGCAGGCGATGTAACAGGTGGCTTTCAAGTGCGTGCGTACAACAAGGCCACTGCAGCGCTGGTCTGGAGCGTGGGTATTCAAGGTGGCACGCCCCTGATCTTCTGTATGGAAAGTGACGGTGAACGGCTTTTCATTACAAGCACCACGGTCAATGACGGTGGCAACTTGAGCAACATACGCTGCTTCAGAATCAAGGACGGTGTGCGCTTGTGGCGTACCATTACAGCCAACGGCAACGCACCAAGCGCCTGCACCTTGGACGAGAGGTACATGTACGCCAACGACGGCACTGGTCAAGGGTACGTGTTTGACAAGTTCACAGGTGACTGCCTGCATGAGTATACTCACGCTGCACAGCAGAACGCGGTGGCTGCTGACGGTGACGCTATTTTCATGGGCGGTGTTGAGAGCGGCGGTGTTGGTATGATACGGTACAGCCGTGGCAATGGAACAAAGCAGTACATAAAAGCGGACGGTGACGACCCCAACCGCAGACCATTTTTCAACCTCGCTATTCCAGCAGACTACTAAGGGCACAACGTGGCTACTTCACCACTTTCATTTGACGGCGGTTCGCGGAAAGCATTGGTTGATGA
>Ga0114899_1000554_pt1 | contig 26228 bp, 28 predicted proteins | sample MalvireepMed_215_FD_83497 | JGI IMG/M metagenome (GOLD analysis project Ga0114899, IMG submission 83497) | Marine viral communities from the Global Malaspina Expedition - Malaspina viral metaG DeepMed_215 | ecosystem: Environmental > Aquatic > Marine > Oceanic | place: Mediterranean Sea...
AGAGAGACAAAGAGCTGTAACTCCTGCTACTCCTGAAGAAATGAAAAGAGAACAGGAGCGTAGGAAGAAGGCGGGTCTAAATCCAGATGGAACTAAGAAAAAGCCAGTAAAGAAACAAACAAACCGAGAAGTAGCTAGAGCTACAAGATATGAAGATGAGGGAGGTGCCGTTAAGTGAAAAAAGAATATGCTTTAGGCGGTATAGGAATCCTCCTTGTAGGGATGGTGTTGGGAAGTGCCGCTTCCAAGATGTCTTACAAGGGCTGTGGTGCCCACAGGGGCGCACGGATGGAACGAATGAGTGGTATGAGGCGTATGGGTCCCCCACAAAAGGCTTGGAAGGCTGAGTCTAAGAAGGCTAACAAAATTGCGAAGTACGCAAAAAAAAATAAAAAGTGAATTTCTTAAAGAAATCATATAAATATAGATAGAAATTGGAGTGTTTTATGAGTGAAAATATTAAGAGTATTGCCGATCTTCTTCCTGAAGGCTTGAGCGAGGAATCAGTTGGGGAAGTTGCAGCCCTAGTTGATTCAGTTATTGCTGAGGAAGTTGAAGGTCGCATCAAAACTCTAGATGCAAAAGTTTCTGCTTACCTACGACATCACATTGATGAAGTAAAAGAACACGCTCTACAAGAACTAGAGGAGGAGAATGAAATTTTCCGTAACTCTCGTTTGTTTGAAGAGCTGCGTACTTTTATGTCCATTGAACTTTCTCAAGATGATGAGGAAAGTGTTGTACGGGGAGCAGTCGCAGAAAAAGAACAAACAGAAGAAGAACTAGCCGTTCTTGCAGAAGAGCTAAACAAGTCTCTTGTTGATAATGAAAAGCTAGAAAATTCTGTGAAGGTTTTATCAGATAGAAATAGTATCCTAGAAGAAACTCTTGGAGAAAAAGATAAAGAGATCGTGAGCTTGGAAGAAGAGAAGGACGAACCTTTTAAGTCTTCAGAAAAGGCTTTAGTAATAGCCGAAAATATGGCTCAATCAAAAAGAACCGCTCCTTCCGAGCTTAATGAGTTCTTAACAGAGGACATGTTAAAGTACATGCCTTAATTAATAGGAAAATAATAATATGTGGCAAGATAGTAAATTAACTGAGAAGTGGGCACCTGTACTTGAAGGCATTTCTGATGCCGAATCAAGGGCTACTACAGCAAAGCTTCTCGAAAACCAAGCCAAGTCCATTATTGCTGATCGCGTTGATGAAGATATTACCACAGCTACAACTACCGTTGGTAAGCTGGGTACATTCCAAAAGTTCGCGTTTCCTCTGATCCGTAGGGTCTATCCTGAGCTGATTGCTAACTCGATTTGTGGTGTGCAGCCTATGCAGGGACCAGTGAGCCAGATTTTCTATCTGGGTCATACTCGTTCAGGTGAAGATGCGACTGGAACTCGTGTAAACCAAACAGTTTACAGTCAGTTCCTGCTTACCCACCAGGGTTTGACGGCATCAGGTATCGGCTCTACTTCCGGCCCGGGTGCGGGCCTGGCTGGTGGCGATAGTTACTGGGAAGATCCCGCAGGTGGCGAAGTTGGTGCAAGCCTAGGAGTGGAAAATACAGGACTTGATCTTGATGTAGCGACAGAGTTTGATACGAGTAATGTTATAGCGCACGGGGCGGGCGGCGCTCATGGTACTCCTGACACCACGGTTGGTGGTAAGATTGCGTCATTCCCTGATAGCACGACAACCCTTGGTTGGAATGTGTCAGCGGGTGAGCGTCTGAAAGATGGTGGGATCCCAGAGATAGCTTTCCATATCGAGCAACAGGCTGTTGTAGCCCGTACTCGTAAGATGAGAGCTCTCTGGACTCTGGAAGCTTCACAAGACCTTCGTGCATATCACGACATGGATCTGGAGCGGGAGCTTACTGGCCTTTTGAGCCAAGAGCTTCAGCTTGAGATTGACCGTGAACTGGTCGAAGATATTCGGATGCTTGCATACGATGTTGGTCGTTTTGGTAATTGGAAGCGTGATGAGCTAAATCAAGGAAACCCAAACTCCTTTAATGATGTCCCCGGTAAGGGACCATTTGAGGCTGACGGTGGCGCGAGTGACGGCTCCTGGCAACCAGCTGCGTTTACCTACGACTTTAATGAAGTAGGACTAACAACTACCAACACCTCTGGTGCTGCTGGTAATGTGTTTGTGATTGATTTCTCAGCCTCGGCTATTGATTTCGCTCCACAGCACATGGGTCATGTGTATGCTAACCTGCTAGCTGTTCTGAACCTCGCGTCTCAGGACATCTACAAGACCACTTGGCGTGGTCCTGGCAGTTGGCTGCTAACCTCCCCACTCGTAGCTTCTATGCTGGAATCAGCTGCGAAGCTAGAAGGCGGTGTCCAAAATGGAGACGGCCCCTCTAACATGGGTGGTGGTAAGGTAGAATATCGCGGCAAGTTTGCTGGTAAGTATGACCTGTATGTTGATCCTCTCTATCCTGAGGATGAAATTCTTATGGGTTATAAGGGTAAGAATGCAATGGATGCTGGCTTCTGCTACTGTCCTTACATTCCACTACAGCAAATCCCAACCATTACGGATCCTCATACCTTCCAACCACGGAAGGGTATCCTGACCCGTTATGGCAAGGCTGCTATTGAACCCGCGTCTAGATTCTACAGGGTGATCAGGATTGTTGGTCCTACGGCTAACTACCTGTTCTCGCCATTCCAATCTAACTCGTCAAATAGCGTAAGCTAGATAACTAGCACGATTGGGTAAAGGAAATAGGGAGGCCAGGAGTATTTTACTCCTGGCCTCTTGCTTTATAACGAGTATATACTTTAGGAGGATTTATGAAATATAAGAGCAAGTGCAGATTTAATATGGTTATTATTGTAAATGATGAGGTTCTTCAAATTCGTCCAGGGCAGGTTATTGAGTCTGATGTAGCGTTAGATTCTCCATATTTGCGTGTGATACCAAAAACAAAAAAGGCCCGAGTTAATAAAGAGAATCTAAATAAAGTAGTTAAAAAAATTAACTCTAAGGAGACTAAGTTAGATGGTTGACATGGTTCCCGTTCCAAATCTTTCTACTTTTGGTACGAATAATATATATGGTAACTCCTTTGCTGATTATGCTGGGCAGAGGGTTGATGACGGTGTACCAAAAGGAACAATTGATTCCGCGAAACTTAATAAGACCACTTTAAGTGATGTTATTGAGTTCTCTGCCTTTGAAGAGCAACTTAAGGATTATATCTTAGGCAGACTCGGACACCCCATTGTTCGCATAGAACTTACACCCTTTCAAATAAAAATTTGTTTGGATGAGGCTGTGACAAGGTTTCAAAACCACGCTCCGCTATGGACAATGCAGATGATTGTCTTTGATGCGTCAGCAAATCAAACGGTTTACAAAATGCCCCCATATATTATTGATAATCTAGAATATGTGGTGTATAAGAAAACGCTGTTATCTATACAGCAAAAAGCAGGTACTCTAGAATTTGACTTTTTCATTAAGTACTTCCAAGACAATTTCTTGTTCCAAAACTTTGGAGTTGGGGATTTCTACATGCTGCAAATGCACCTTGAGCAGATGCGTAAGGTACTAGGCATGGAGGGTTCGTGGAATGTCCTTAATAATCAATACCTACAGATAAGTCCCGCTCCTGTCCTAACCCCTGAGGAGGTGATCGTTGTCTTCCGTGCTGTTGATTCCGAGACTATCCACCCAGCCTATAAAAATTGGATACAAAAGTACGCTTTAGCGTGTGCTAAGGGAGTACTAGGAGAAATTAGAGGGAAGTATGCCACTCTCCCAGGTCCAGGGGGAGGAGCATCCCTTAACGGCGCAGCTCTGAAGCAGGAAAGTGAAGCAGAAAAACAAAAGCTTGAAGAAGAGTTGATGAACGAATTGGAAGAGCCTCCTTCCTTCACAACCTTCTAGTCATGGCTAAAAAAAAGAATTTTAAAGTTGGGATTGAAGTTCCTCCCTTGGTTGAGCTTGATGATATATCTGATAGCGAACTAAGTTTATTCGATCCAGGCAACCCAGATATAGCTCTCTTTAATTTAATTGATGATGAAACTATTAAATTATCTGGGTCTAAGATAGAGTATTATAAGTACTTTCAAAATTCTGATTTTGATCCCGTCTATATGGAGTCTAGAAATAAGCCTGTAGCAAAAGAGCCTGTTATAGTTTATGGACACTATGAACCACGAGTTCTAGAGGAGAACCTTACTCAGTTTGGAATAGAACTTACCAATGATCAGTTCTTTGTATTCAACAAAAGCTACATTGAGCGAGTACTAAAGCGTACCCCTATCCCAGGCGATCAGATAAAGCCTAAGTTTCAAAATTGGAAGTGGGAGATCTTTCAAGTACAGGAAGATAGTTTTGAAGCTTATGGTGTATACCACCTAGTATGTTCTGCTAAGATCCTACGCGATGCTCCAGAAGTACAAGACACTCCTCTTACGGATGTATCTGAAGAGCTTGGGGGCTATACAGAATGGTAAGTCTACCTAGACACCGTGGCATAACTTATGTTCAGGAGAGTGCGGCTTATGGGCACTCTACCTGGATGGATCTTGTTCAGGCTGAGGCTGATTTTGCACAGATGGCCAGTGATGGATATAATTCCATAGGATTCTGGGTTAACCCTGGAGATATTATTGAGGTTTGGGATTACACTAATACATCTCCAGCTGATGGAGCCCCTGGTTTTTCTTGTGGTACATCTTCTTTAAATACTACAGGTATTCATACCCTGTCATCTCTAGTCAGCATGGCAGCATCGGCAGGACTAAGTTCAATAATAAATGTAAAAGGCCCTAAAAATAGGATGCCATATGGTCCTGTTAGTGCCGATGATGACCTGGGTCCTGGGTCGCCTGGGCATCTGGCTAGGGTAACGGGAACAGATCGCTCACCCCCTTTCCCTTGGATAGGAGATTGGCATGATAAGTGGGATGAGGGGGGAATATATATGAGTAAAGCTAAGGGTCATTTTTATGATTACGCAGCAGCTTTTAATGGAAAGTATCTTGCGGGGGGACACCAACGAAAACTGACAAATTATTGGACTGATAATAATTCGACAGCATCTAATGTTGATTCAGGTAGCTACGATGCCTTTACTATAGGACCAAACCAAGACCTTATCCAAGGAGGTCCTGGCGTTGGTCATGAGGCTCTTACGGAACGAAATTGGGATGGTTTATATAATGATGATTTTATATTATTCTATAAAGCATTTTTAATTGAGTTAGGAAAAATTTTTCAGGACGCAGCCTTAGATATAAATATTTTATATTATAAACTTTCTCAAGAGACTCTTATTCCAGACAATCCGTGGGCTTACTATGGATCTTCAATAGCATATAAATTTACTAAGTGGTTGCAGGAAGATCCAGAAGGTTTAATGGGAGCGAAGACTCACGAAGATCTTGGTGCATCTTCAATAAATCCTACAGGAAAAAATGATCCTAAAGTTATAGATAACTGGTATTATCGTTGGCAAATACTGGGGAAGGATGGGGCTGCTGGGCTTCGAAATGGTGGGGGTTTATATAATAAATATCCAGAAAGCGTACTAGGGGGTGATGCTATTTATGGGACATCTGGGGAATGGCAATCGAACACTTTGGGTGCTGTAATTGATTGGGCTGATGACCCAACAGGTGCTCTTTTAGGAGCTTCAGGATTAAAAGATGTTTCTTCTTGGGAAGATTTTTCTTCAGTTAGTTTTAAAGCTCATGCTAGTGGAGACGAACAAGCTTATAGTTTTAGAGGAGTACCAAAATTTGATGGTATACAGAAGGCTTCATGGAGACCTTTTTGGGATCTTATGAATAAATTAGAGTGGTCAATGGCATCAGGACATAATACCACTTTTTTCGATGCAAATGCGGGTGACGAGAATTTAGATGTATGGAATATCCCCCATACAGCGAACGGAAATTGGCCAGGATTTACTTCAAGATACCACCAACGAGCAGACTTCTATAGATTTATAACAGCTACTTTAGGGGGATACGGAGATGGGGATGTTTATCAATGTTCTGTGTCATCTATGGTTAGTTCAATTAAATTGGGAGATCCTGGGGCAGTAGTAGCAGTTAAGCATTTAAAACCAAGATTTTACCAAGATTACTGGGGTTTAGATGAGAAGGACAAGGTACTTGGAGTCAGCGTGGAAACCCCTAGATACGAACGAGCCGACTGGTTATCAAAAGCCTATGGGGATGTTATCTGTTTGGGATGGTATCCCACTTCATCGGTTGATGGAAATTATTATTGTGATGACGGGGGCACATATATAACTTTTGCTGAACATCTACAAGATATTTTAAATTTATCTGGAGAACCCACATGGCACCAACACAGCGATGGGAATAGACCCCTGACCATTTGGGAATGTGGTATGATAAGTTCGGGAACATTTGCTCCTGAAAAAAACCAGTTTGGAGGTGGGGGTCAAGCGGGTTCTCATAACACTGCTCGTGAGATGCTTGAGCAACTGAGTACTTTTTGTGATGCCAGTGATGTAGCAGGAATGAATTTATGGGAATCCATTGAACGGTATCCTAAAACAAAACAACTGCTATATTATTGGCAACATATAAATAATGGTAATGGCATGTGGAGTTCTCAGTCAGGACCGCGAGATAATGAGTACTTTGGTCTTAAATATAAAGGAACAAAATATCCAAAAGATCAATACAATATTTTTAATGCTTCAGGATTCGTAGAGGCTAGTAGTAACACTGGTGGTACAGATTTTGTTGCTGGAGATAGACTGTATGTTTCTGCTGGGCAGACGGTCAAGTTTATCAATCAGGGGGATACCGTTTTCTCAGTAAGTGCTTTAGATACAAGTGGTAATAATGTATTTAAAGCATGGAATACGACCACAGAGGCATATGATACAAGCGGAAGAAATATACTACCTATAGCTGGAGATATTACTTCTCCCTTTGATCCTTCGTCTGTCTTTACTTACACCTTTCCTACTGATAGTGTATTTACAGTGAGTGCTACATAATGAGTTTTCTTATAGATGTTCTTGTTGATCGTTCTGATGTCAGCGGCTACGCTAGGACTAGTGCTGGCGCTGCAATAGGGGGTGTACAGGTTAAGTGGGGAACTACTCAGGTAGATACCGACAACAACGGGTACTACCTCCTACCAGCCCTTAAATGTGAGACACACGATCTGTACTTTAAGGTGCCTGGATACCAAGTATTTGTTATTGAGAATTTTACTCCTGCTGATTGTGTTGGGGCTAATACTAGAAATAGATATTTAGAAGTGTCGTTCATTACGGGCAGGCCTAATGTAAAATCTTATGAAACTCCTGTTGCAAATTTACAATTCATTGAATCTCAAAATACTTTAGCAAGTAGAACACAAAATGTTCGACTACTGTTAAGACAAATTAATAAAATTCAAAAACAAAGTGCGTTGCAAGTCGGGACAACAATATACAAGCAAACTCTAAGAGAGATGATTTTCTTATTTGGAAGTTTACAATATCTAAATTCTGAAAATGCTTTGATTGATATTAAATGTGTTCACGCAAATCCAGAACGAACGGTGGCCAAGTTAAATCAAGATAACAATATTATTCTCCCTATTATCTCAATAAATCAAAACATGACAACCACTGCTGAAAAAAGACAGAGGTATTCTGAAACTTTGGTGCATGAAGTAGTTTGGGATGATGTTAAACAAAGGGCGCAAAGAGTTATTAGTATACCACCACGGGCTGTGGATATTGGTTATGAGGTTAATGTGTGGGCGAAGTACAAAGAAGATATGGATCAAATTGTTGAACAAATTAGATCAAAATTTAACCCTGGATTAATTGTTCCCACAAAAAATAATAAAATAACGGAAGCTTTTATAACGGAAGAGAGGGATGACGGGGAGGTGGTTGCTGGTGATAGAGAAGATAGGATTTTAAGGAAAGCTTTTGTGGTTTCCATAGAAACTTATCTCCCAGCCACTAGGTTCCTATACACCAATACAGGCAAGATTGAGGAATTCAATCTGGAATATGAACTTGATGAATAAATTTTTCATTTATGGTTGGTAGGTAGTGTACATAATGTAGGAGTTTTTATATGAAAGAAATTATTAATCAAAGTTTACAAGGACAGATGGTGTTCTTTCAAACTCCAAAAGGGGCTAAAGGCTTTTGGCTTAGCCCCCAGGAACATATGATTGTTCCCAGCTCTTTTCTTTCAAGCCACACTGAAGCGCTACAAGTAAGGAGCCTTATATCCGTGAAGGATGCTTAGGAGATAAAGAATGGTAAATATTGTAAGTCCAGGTGTTTATATCTTAGAAAAAGATATCTCAGAATACGCCCCAACGGTAAACTCTTCAGTAGTAGGAGTTGTCGGTTTCGCTGATCGCGGATCTAGTGGCGCAGCTAAGCTTATAACCTCCCAGGAAAGGCTTATACAGGAGTTCGGCCAACCCGCTGAGCATATTACTGGTCAAGGTTTGGAGGGCGTTATGGAGATCCTAGAGGACACCACGACCCTATACTTTGTAAGGGCTATAGACTCAGGGACAGCCGCTGATGCTAGTGCTAACTTGCAATTTGGTGGGTGTCCAGCGATAGCCGTTAGTGGCAAGGGGCTGGGGGTGGCATCTGCTGTTTATCTTAAAGTAAACGGTACTGACAATAATGGCGTTTCCTCGTTTACAGCATTAAAATCTTACGCTGTTCCAGCAGGAACTTTGGACTCAGCAAACGCCTCTTCAACACAGGGTGGAGCATTTGCAATGGTGTTAGGGGGCAACCTTGACAGTGATAAAGTGGGAGCATTCTACGATTCAACTACAGCGGCTAGCGGTTTTCTTGTTGGCCTTCACGCGGGAACTGGTGCAACTATACATGTTCAAGCTTTCGAAGATTCCGCTTACACTACCAAAATGGATTGTCTAGTACCATTAACTGCTAGTGGTGGAACAGTTCCTGACGGAGGCAGCCAAGACCCTTATGCTTTTAGTGAGGTAATCGCTTCTGGATTCAACATTGATGTTAATACTGCTGCTTACCATGCCAAGAGCCTCTACCCTGGAGCTGGCTACAACGGTGGGGTAAAATCTGATGGTGCTGCTTCTGGTATTAAGCTTGAAGTAAATGCTTTAGGTGGAGCCAACACGCAATTGCAAGTAAATGATGCAGGAGTAGCTGCGGAATCCTACAAGCAAACATGTCTATCTGGAGCAAACTTTTGGGAAGGAATTCTTAACACTTACGGAGTAGGAGGCAATCTTTCAACAAAATCTGACATCATTAGAGCTTATGTTGCTAGTGGTGCGACATCGGGCAATGTTGATCTAGCTACAAATGCTGCAAGTAATTTTGTGGACAAGGCTAATGGTATTCTAGGGTACACTCTGCAGGACGCTGGGGGACAGCGAGGTGGTGTAACAGCAGATCAGACAATCACCGAGCAGATGAACCCACGATTCCTTAAGCTGATGCAACAAACAGTAGACATGGACGGCGGTAACAGCGGTATCCCAACGAGTGATGATGATATTACAACTACAATAGTTGGGACTGTCTTGGCAGACGGAACTAAGACTGGTATTCAGGCTCTTGATGATCAAAGTCTGAATATTGGAATAGCACTGACTCCTGGCATTCATCAGCAGTCGATTCAAAATGCTTTGATTTCTAAAGCTGAGGAGACTACGGACTTTATGGCCGTGGTATCACCTCCAGCGGCTATTGGAACAGCACAGAATGCAATTGATTGGTCAAACGGACAAAGCTTAACTCGCTCAGCCGCTATCAATAGTTCTTATGCTGCTATCTACTGGCCCTGGGTCAAGGTCTTCGATGTCTTTTCTGGGCAGGATCGCCTCATGGACCCAGCAATCTTTGGCACTAAGGCTATGCTGAAAACTGATAGTGTAGCAGAAACTTGGTTCGCTCCTGCTGGATTCCAGCGGGGTAGGCTAAACAAGCCTACCGAAGTTGAAGTTCTTCTCACAAAGGGAGAACGAGATTCCATGTACAGCGGTGGTAATGTAGTTAACCCAATAGTTAAATTTCCTCAACAGGGAATTACAATCTTTGGACAGCGTACTTCGCAAAGATCACCAACGGCTCTTGACCGTATAAATGTTCGTCGCTTGATGATTTATTTAAAGAAGGTAATTTTTGCTGCAACGCAAAGATTTGTATTTGAACCCAATGACGAATTCACTTGGGCGAGAGTAGAAGAAGTCCTTATCCCCTTTATCTCTGATATTAAAGACAGGAGAGGAATTACAGATTTCCGCGTTGTATGTGACGCGACAACTAATACTGCCACACGAATTGATAGAAACGAACTGTGGTGCAAAGTATTAATCAAGCCTACGAAGACTGCTGAGATGATGGTCTTTGAGATTAACTTGACAAACCAAGCTGCTAAGCTTGGATCCCTATAGGAGAATAATAAATGGCATTCGGTACTGAATTTTTTGGAAATCCAGCTAATAACCCTCACAATCCAAAAGAGGCTCTTCCAAAGCTATCTTATGCATTGGATTCGGTAAGGACTCATCAATTTGAAGTCCATATCGAGTTACCAGTAACAATTGATGGGGTCACACAAAACGGATTAACTCTTGCTGCAAAACAGGTAGGCACTTACGGCTACGCTGTCGCAGATATTGAAGTTCATAGAGCAAATGATAAGCTTTTCTATCCTGGGAAGCCTGCTCCTGAAGAACTTACGATTACTTTTGATAACCTATTGGCCAAGGAAGGCGATGCTTACCAGTCCATGTGGCAATGGTTTAAGCGTGGTTACAACCCTGTAACTGGTGATATGATGACTGAAACAGGTACAGCAGAGGGTGCTGACCTAGGCGGGGGTAATCAATTTAAAGCAAAGAGAATGTCTGTTATACTATTGAAAGGTAACTTAGATCATATAAAAGCTACTGAATTTTATGGTGTTTATCCTAAGTCTTGGAAGACTGGTGAGTTTAATTACGCAACGGGTGAGTTTCATACTATAGAAGTTACCTTCAAATACGACTTCATGGATTCCTTTAGCCAAACTGGAATCGCTAGTACGCTTGGCGGCTAGATTTATTAACAAAAACAGTAAGGCTCAACCTAGGTTACTGGGTTGGGCCTTTATAATATAATCTATGATAATATATGAAATACTTCGAAGAGTTACTTGAGAGTTATCAGCTTTTAAAAAAACGCCAATTCAAAGTTGATTTAAGGGTTCTTCAAGAACAGGGAGCGGCGGCTCAACAAGCAGGAGGGGCAGAGGCCACAGCCGCAAGTTATGTTAGCCAAGCTGTAGGTCTTGAAAAAGATCAGGGGATAACAGTAACATCCCCTACGAATAACAATACCTATTTAATTTGGCAAGCCAAAACAGCAGAGAGAATGATTGTTATTGAAGGTGAGGGTTTTGGTGGGGCAGGATCACCCAAACGAATAGGAGACGCGAGGGGTAACCCTCTAACTGGAGAACACTATTGGGAAAAATTTGTTAGTATGATGGGAGGTGAAGAGGCCGCTGCTCCAGCAGAGGGGGAAGCGGTAGAGGGAGAAGCTGTAGAGGGGGAAGCAGCAGAAGGAGTTCCAGAAATGCCGCCTCCAGAAGAAATGGGACCACCAATACCTGCACTACAAGCAACAAATCCTGAAGCTTGGAAAAATTTAGCCACAATTAATACTAGACTGGAGAAGGATAAAGAGAAGGGATCAACTGCAATGTCTAAATGTATTGCAGATGCAGAAGAAGCAATAAGAAAGTATGACGCTGAACAAGCGGCAGGGGCTGCTGAAGGTGAAAGGCCTCTCCCGTGTAAAGTTCCTGGGTGGGTAACGGGAGGGCACCAACCAGTACTACCTGTACCAGGGAGCATGAGTGAATTCGGTGCGCCTGGGTCGTTGCACAGTACTATTGCACAAGGACGGGGTTTTAAAATAGTAAATGGAGTTACGGCAGACGGGGTTGCGTATACCAAACTTGAGGAACGGGCTGTATCTATGGAGGACCAAACAGCAGCAGCAGAAAGCGCCAAGGTCATATCCGATATGGCAACTGGTGGAGTACCAAACCGAGAAAAATTAGAAGACCTTAAAAGACGCTTCGCATTTACTGGTACAGGATGTCCTGATGGTGTTGGTTGCAGGATGGTATTGAGAGATCCTAATGATCCTACGGTTGGTATGGTTCTACCCTCTTCCTCGTATTTGACTTTTCTCGCTGCCGATGCAATGAGACAAGCAGGAGAAACAGCAACCGAAGAAGAGTGGGGAGCGGACGATGATGCCTTTAGGTTCGAAACTATAAGATCTTCTTCACCTGATAACCCTCAAAAACTAAATGATTTCCGTGGAAAAACTATGGAATTGGGGCCAGTTCTTTTTTCTATGCTGGCGGTTCACAATTCAGCTATGGCGATGGGTGATGTTGAGCTGGCTGGGAGATCTGAGTCTCACATAAAAGAGATATTGGGGACGATACAAGAAGATGAACTTCTTTTGGATGCTGCTTTCTCTTACAGTACTCTAATGGACAACGGGGAAATAGGTGTTCCTATTGATAGCTTGGAAGAAATACAACTGGCAGAGGCTATTGTCGCTATGGGTGGACACCAGGGCGTACTAAGGAGGCTGGCCCACACACATAGAGAAGCAGTGCTAGTTAGAAAGCCTGAAATAGTATTACCAGTTGGTAAGAGAGTTGGTTTGGGTTTTGCCACAGATACGGTAGAAGCTTTTGTTGGTCCAGACGCAGAGGTGAAGGCGTTGGAAGCTCTTCGAAGACAGGGCTATGAGGACACTGACACTCTTGTTAGCGAACTGAAGGTTGGTTCCATCGCAGACCTCATGGCACAGAACCCTGAAATGTCACAAAGATATATGGATCTTCATGGGTTGTTACCAGAAGATACGGTTGCATTCTACGAAGTATCGCAGAAAGCTTACATTCAAGACGGACAAACTAAGTCTGGTGAGAGCAGGCCAGACAATGTAAGCAACCTGTTGTTGGGTAATGGTGGGGATGATGTACACCCAGAATTCCTAGGCAGAATAATGTCTACCTTAGGTATTAGAAATCCAAATGCTATAAGAAGATTTGCTCAGGAAGACCTGGATCAAAACGAAAGAATAGATTCCCTGCTACCTGACCCTCCCAATGGTAGGAGAAGTGCCGAAGCTCTTACGAGTATGATTCAAACTTCATTAACTCAGGACTCAAATTATGATGAACAGCTTGTGGAACCCCTTCTCCAACAAATTAAATCTGCTGATTTAGGAGATAGAAGAGCAGTTAGACAGCTTAGAACTACAATAAAAAGGAGGTTGGCTTCTGCCAAAATGAATCAAAGGATTGTATCAGGGGATCCTGATGCTATTGATTATGCTAACTCTAGAGCGTTGGCTATAGGAGGTACTGGTTCTCCTACCATGCTTACTATAGCGCACTTAGAAAGTGGGAAACAGTTTAATTTAGATCAGAATGAGGTTATAGCAGAAGCTGGTAGAGGTGTTCACGATGGTACATGGAGTATAGAAGCTACCACTACTGGCTATAGGTATATTAACAAAGCTGATGCCAGCCGTACTGTTAAAATTGACGATGAAGAAGAGTCTAGAGGAGACGAAAGCTCAGCTGAGGGTAAACATTATAAAGTAAGGTCAGTAGCACGAATATCGGAAACACAATCAAAAGCTCATGACAGAGATCCTATTGCTGAGACAGGTGTACAACAACTGGCTGCATCTAGAGACTTACTACTACAATTGATGGGTAACCAACAAAGAATTCTGGAGGGGATCCTTGATGCTATCAGTCGCCCAGCCAGTAAAAATCGTCAGTCTCTAAAAGATTAGCGAATAAAAACATTTTATATTTTTCGAACTTAACATAGGGTTCTACATGGGGAAAGCTATCTTCCCTACAAACTGCTAGTATAGGCTGTCTATCTTGCTGAAAGATAAGTAGGGGCTGTCTACCAGATTCTTCAGCATCTCTCTCAATTTGTGTGATGAATTTCCAAAACTCTGAACTATAATTAAATATACTATTTATAGATTCCTTATTATAACCTTTCTTACATTCTATTGTATATTTAAATTTTTCTATAGTTATTATATCACCATATATTTGTAAGTGTTTAGGTAGACTATGTATAGTAGCAAATGCTCCAGACCCTGGTGTTTTACAGAACTCTTTAGTATTAAAGCGTTCATTGAACATCTTACATATTTTAGTAGCAAAAGTATTACCTTTCCTTCTGCTGTTTACTCTCTTCTTTTTCTTTTTGTTTACTAATTTTTTTAAATCGTAATTATCTTCCATAATAAATCCTTGATCCCCCTATAATAGGCCGTAGCCATGACCGACAATATTAATTTTAATTTCGACAGTTGGAGCCTGTCACTACAAGAAAGGAAACGAAACAGAATGAAACTCATTGTTAAACTAAACAAACATGAAAGTGAAGCTTTCAAAGCCTTTGCTGAAACAGTAAAGCCGAATGATATCGCTGACGATCAATTTCTCAAGAGCATATTTTTATATGGCATTGATGCTATAAACCAAGAGCTTACTGAAGCAGTTAAGCAGTATGCTGAAGAGCACAAAGATGAATTAGCGGCTTCGGGTATTTCTTTTGACACTTCTGGTGATGTTGCCTCGTTTAGGGACATTGAATCTGAAGGCTCAGTTATGGTTGTTGACGATTCTGAAGAATAATGTCAGACATACAACTTACCTTTTTAGAAAAAGAAAACGACCTGAATAAGGTTCTTCGCAACCAGAAGAAGACTAAGAGCTCTGCTTCTATATTATTTGTATCCTTGTGGGATAAATGGTGTGGAAGACTAGTTAAGGATCTTAAGGAAAAATATGGGAGCAGCACCGAGGGTCATCAAGTATTTATTGTAGATAGTTTTAGAATGCCTCACGCTTTTGTTATCTTTAGATCCACAAAGCTTCCCCATCTTGTTAAGCTACGGAAAGATCGCGTTCATTCCGTAGACTATCTCCCCCAGATTTACAAGAACTTATCTGTCTAGTTTAGATTTCTCTTTTTCCCTCTCTGTGTAAGCGTTTATCTTTTGATTATATCTTTTAGCTTTTGTGAACATAAGTTTTAGATTATTAACTATAACTGTGGTAAAGTAATTGAATGCACTTCCGTGGTTAGGGTCAAAGTTTTTAAGAACCTTAAGCACCAGTAAGAAACACTCCTGTTTAGCGTCATCCCTATCCAACTTGAAATTAAAGGAAAAGATAATATTCTCTATGAGTAAATCAAACATCCGTACCAGCTCATCCTCATTCTTTTTTGGATCTTTCTGGTATAGTTTGATCACCTCTTCGAATCTTTTATTATCTATGTAGAATTTCTTTTCCATCGTTTTATAATAGATCACATGGACCAACTAGAAAGGCTTTATATGGGTGATTCCTGCAATTCTTTGTCAGGTTGTGAGGGGTGCTCCATTTTAGACCAGAACAAACCTTCTTACGCAATCATGGATCATGATGAGTTAGACACCGCCAGAGTCCTATTTCTATCAGATTCTGTCCGTTACAAGTACGGTAAGTTTTCAGCATTCTCTGATTTAGAAATAAACAAGGTGCTTGCCCCTGCTACATCCTTTATGGATGAGGACGAGTACACCTTTGCAGCGTCAGTTAAGTGTCCTGATGTTAGGGAGGCTGATATGTCCCCTAATAATATGAATTTATGCAGGGCCTACCTGACGGCGACAATTGACAGGGTTCAGCCTGAGTTGGTTTTGGCTTGTGGTAACTTAGCCATGAAAATGCTGGTTAAAAAGTCTGGTATAACCTCCAAGAGAGGTAAGTCCTTTGAGTATACTTCGGAACAGGACCATACTTGTGTTGTAGTCCCGGTGTTTCATCCCTTCTCAGTCCTTAAGGAGCCACGGCACAAAGCTTTATTTGAAATGGATATCCGTAATGCATATAATTTATACATAAAGAAGGACAGCGCCAGACCAGAGTTTGAGTATAAGTTACTTCTATCCTTTGAGGAACTAGGGGCGTATAACTATCTGTGTACCACCGAAGATACTGTGGCGTGTGATATAGAAACTACTGGTTTAAATTTTATTACGGATAAAATTATGACCATAGCTTTGAGTTGTGGTTCGGACAATATAGTTATTCCCATAGATCACAAGGATTCCACGCTACAGGGTGGAGAAAGATTTGCTGTTTTGAAATGGTTGAGCTTAGTTCTTGGCAATCCTAACAATAAGAAGGTGTTTCACAACAGTAAATTTGATCAAAAGTTTCTTCTTAACTATGGTGTTGGGTGTGTGAATGTTTGGGACACTAAGATCATGAGCCACCTAGTGAATGAAAATTTTCCTAAGAGCCTAATGGATTTAGTTAAGATTTATTTTCCCACAGAACTTGAGAATTTGTAATGTTAACAGTAGACAATCCCAAGACATTTAAGTGGAGTGATATTTCTCTAGGTGATTGTGCCGAAGGTAACGCTACTGATACTTACTTCACTCTAAAGTTGTTTAACCTATTGGAGGGGCTGTTGGTTGACCTTAAGGCTCACGATCTTTACGATAAATTAATCTCGCCTGTCACTGAGGTATTTGCTGGTATGGAGAGGGCTGGTCTTGAAGTTTCCAGGGACCAACTTAGTGTGGTAGGGAGAGAATTAAAGTATAATTGTATTGATTTAGAGGACGATATTTATGAAACCTCTAGGCTCACAAAAGAAGATAACATATATTCAAATAATGATTTGATGTCTGTATTGTATACCAGAGAAGGAGGGTATGAATTGTATCCGCCAGACCTAACTAAGGGAGGCAAGCCTTCTGTGTCTGCACCTACACTTAAGATTTTGTTGGAACAAATAGGAAAAGAATTGAGTAAAAGAAAAGATGTCTAAGTGGAAGTTCCGCACAGAGAGTAAGAACATTAGTGAGTCTGTCCTGTCTCAGAAATCTACCGAAGACTTGGTGGAGTCCAAGGATTTTCTTGACAAGATTTTAAGCCTTCGTAAATTGTCTAAGCTTGAGAAGACTTATATAAATGGGACCAGGGCCGCGTTAGACTACAACGGTGTTGATAAGGTATTTGTAGATTACAGATTTGATGGCACCGCTACTGGTAGATTGTCCTGTGCTATGTATGCCGCTGACCAGCCAATGGGAGTGTCCTTTCACACCCTTCCTAGGGGAACCGAGAGTAATATACGCTCTATGTTTGTGGCACCAGACGATCACGCCTTCATTACTGTGGACTACAGTACTATGGAGTTAAGGGTACTGGCTAACCTAGCCAGAGAAACTAAGATGATAGAGGCATTCAAGAGTGGCGACGATCTTCATTCGTACACTGGCAGCTTGCTGTTCGGAAAAGATGTTAGTAGTGTCACGAAGACCGAGCGACAGTTGGCAAAGATGGTATCGTTTCTTATTGTATACGGCGGTGGCCCGTTCAATCTTGCTGAAACCACAGGTGTTTCACTTAGAAAGGCTGAGAGGGTTGTGAGTTCTTACAAGCAGGTTTACCCTAAGATATTTAGGTTTATGGATTATGTCCATGGATTTGTTCAGAAGAACGGTCATGCCTACACTATTTTTGGCAGAAGGAGAAACCTTGAGGACATTACTTCTAGGGATAGCACTGTTAAGCATCGAGCTTTAAGGCAAGGTTTCAATTTTGTTATTCAAAGTACTGCGTCTGATATACTTCTGTTTTCTTTGCTGGGTATCAATAGAGACTTTGAAAAGGCGGGCCTGGAGTCTAGGATTGTCTCTACTGTTCACGACTCCATTGAAATCATTAGTCCCCTTGATGAACTAGACAAAAGCAGTATGATTATTTATAATAACATGATTAACTACCCAGTTATCAGGGAGAAATTTGGTATGGAATTTGAGGTTCCATTCCAGATAGAAACTGTTGTTGGTAAATCATTTGGTGATGGATTAGAAGCTACACATGGTAGTGATGGAAACATTAAAAATATTGAGGACATTAGAAATTATGTTAACTCTGCTAATTGATATTATACTACTTCCTATCCGAATTTTGGGCTGCTTATTTGGTGGCATGCTCATAGGTGGAGCAGTTGGTCACCACAGGGCTAAGAAGGATTGGGAAGATTCACAGGAAGCCTGGAAAGAAGTTGATAAGCAATGGTATGGGGAGTGAGTTGCTCTGCAAATCTATGGTTAAAACTTTAGTAGTTACTGACATTCATCTACACACTCCTAGGCCTGGGTATCTTGATGCTCAAGTTGAGTGTCTTCAGAAGATATTTGAGGAGGCTAATCCCTCCAAGATGATTATCATGGGAGACATATTTATGAGTCGCAAGCCAAACCCAAGTGTTCTTCTGGGGTTCAAGAGGTTCCTAGACTCTTCTGATTGTGATGAAATTTATGTGATGAGAGGCAATCATGATTCAGAAAATAAATCTGACAATGGGGTTACTGCTCTAAGTGTGTTTCACGATCCTGATAGGGGCCGTCATGTTATAACTCATACCACTACCAAAGATGAGTGGACATTCATCCCTCATTATGAGGATGAGAATAGGATAAGGGAAGACCTAAAGGCAGCTCCAAAAAATAACATTGTGTTTGGGCACTTTGGATACATAGGATGCGTTGGCACTGTTAGACTAGATGAAATACCTTTTGGCCTTGATGTTGAGGAGTTCCCTAACACTACTTATCTTGGACATATTCATAGGTTCAAGCAGACTGGAGATGTTACCATATTAGGCACTCAATATTCCACAAATTTTGGTGAAGCAGAAAAAGATAGCTACTATATGCTGCTTGATGATGACGATAACCCCTCGTTTCACGAGGTTAAACATGGCCCTAGACATATAGTTTGCAATCTTTCCGAGCTTCCAGATGTGTTAAAGCGTGTCGATGACCCAAATTATTTCACTCATTTACGAGTCTTTGTAGAAAAACTTACAGAAGATAATAGTGTAACCCTAGCCAGTGATATTGCTGGAAAATGTGATGCTGCCCAGATTGATATTAAATATAATCCTGTTTTCAGCGATGGAGGAAGCACCTTTCGCCCTTCAAGGAAGTTATTCTCCTTGAACGAAGCTATTGTTGATGAGTATATTGATCATAGTGGTACAGCGATTGCCAAAGAAGATCTACTGGAAGGATATAGGTTACTAGATGAAGATTCATAGTATAGAGATAAACAATTTTTATTCTATAAAGCATCTTGAATTAAGTTTCGATGATTACAATGGCATAACTGTTGTAGAAGGTATTAATAATGACAGCCAAGGCTCCAACGGGGCTGGCAAGAGTGCACTATTTGAGGCAGTAGTGTGGGCCTTGTTCGGAAAAACAATTCGTAAATCCAACGAGGAGGCGTTGATTAACAACAGGGAGAAGAGAGACTGTTGGGTGAAGATCCGCATTAATGAAAATGTTATTGTAACACGCGGAAGAAAACCCTCACGATTAGAGGTTCTCGTTGATGACTCATCTATTACCCAGCAATCCATGGCTCAGACACAGGAATGCCTTGAAGAATTACTGGGTACTAATTATAAAGTTTTCATGGCAAGTGCTATCTTCGGGCAGCATAACCACATTGATTTCCTTGGCGCTTCTCCTGATGATAAACGAACCATCGTTAGAAATTTTCTTAATCTAGATGATATTTTTCAAAAAAGAGATAGGATTCGTGGGCACAAAAGTAGGTGTACTCAGGAGATTAAAACATCGAACGCTCTGCTTGATGAACACTTGGCTACTCGCGAAGATCTAATGCGTAGGCTAGCAGACATAGAATCAGATAAGTCAAAATATATCTACACCGATGAGGAAATAAATTTAGATGAGATCCTAGAGAAGGAGGCTCTCCTCCGTGACCTCATGGACAAAAACAGATCACTACACCACGAGAGAAGGAGGCTGAGAGGAAGGCTCAGTGATCTTAGACGGATTCTTAAGTCCGATCCTAGTTCTTGTCCTACTTGCGGAGCAAATTCTCCTATAGCGAAGGACCCAGTTCGGGCCGCCGTCGCCACCGCGCAGGGAGAAATTGACAAAATCTCTAAAAAAACAGTAAACCTAGAAAAGCGTCTTTCTAAGATAAATATCCCTATTTCCTCTGAAGAGTATTCAGAATATCTAAAGTATAAGGAGTTGTGTTCTAAAGCTAGCACATTTACTGAACTTCTAGATGAGGTTAATGATAAGATTGTTGAAATTGATGCTGTGAAGCTTGAAAATGCTAAAAACTATGAGGTTATGCGTTTTTGGGAAAAAGCCTTCTCTGAACAAGGTATGATTCGTTACATAATCAGAAATATTTTAAGCTATTTCAATGATAAGTGTAACACCTATTTATCTTACCTTACTAATGGTCAGTTTTTGGTTCATTTTAATGAAAAATTAGAGGAATCAATTACGAACGGTGGTAAGATTACTCACTACATTTCTCTGTCTGGGGGAGAGAAAAGAAAAATAAATTTGGCCGTTATGCTTGCATTGCAGAGTTTGCTTGACTTGACAAGCAACGACCAATCAAATATTGTATTTTTCGATGAAGTTGCAGAGAACCTTGACGAAGAAGGAATTAAGGGGCTCTATATATTATTGCAAGAACTTAAAAAAGAAAGAAAGATCTTCTTAATAACTCATAATAAGTATCTTAATGCCTTCCTCGACAATTCGCGGAAGATCACTATAATTAAGCATAAAGGAATATCCAAACTAGCTGGAGCAAAAATATGACGGTAACAAAGCTGAACGAATTAGGTCAAGAAATATTTGAGAAGAGGTATGCGTATCCCGGTGAGAAAAAGTGGTCAGAAAGAGCCAAGGTTATCGCTAGAACAATTGCGTCAGCTGAAGCAGATGATGAAAAGACGAAATATGAAAAGAGGTTTTATGACGCGATTTCGTCTGGCGATTTTATCCCTGGAGGCCGCATTATATACGGGTGTGGGCGTAACGGTGGCAAGCATAATCTTCTCAATTGTTATGTTATTATTCCTGAAGATTCTGTTCACTCGATAGGCCAAACTATTGATGACATGTACAAGATTTCTTGTGCAGGAGGGGGAATAGGCTTTAATTTCCACAAAATTCGCCCTAAGGGGGATGACATTCAGAATATTAAAAACTCTGCCCCTGGTTCCATTTCAGTTATGAGAATGATCAATGAGATTGGTGTCCATGTTCGTGCTGGCAAGAACCGTCGCACCGCTTTAATGGGTATCTTAGATATCACTCATCCAGATCTTCTTGAGTTTCTTCATGTTAAACTGGACAAGGGGGAGCTTAACAATTTTAATATCTCTGTTGCTATCACCAATCGCTTCATTGAAGCGTGTGAGTTAGATGAGGAGTGGTACTTTACATTCAATAACAAGAAGTATTTTGTTTATGAGGTCACTAGAACAACGAAAACTGGGGAGACATCAATAATCAATGTTGTAGCACTAGATGAAGATGATGCCGTAGCCCGTGCCGACCAGCATTGGAAAAAGTCTTTCGAAGATTCCTTTGAGGTTATGGGAAAATATGATTTAAAAGCTAGAGAAATTTGGGACAAGCTTTGGACAAATGCCGTGGAGTCTGGTGACCCAGGCATTTATAACATTGATCTAGCAAATAGTTATACGAATGTTTCTTATTTTGAGGATTTGGAGTCCACCAATCCCTGCGGGGAGATCAGTCTTCCCTCCTATGGCAACTGCTGCCTGGGAAATGTTAACCTATCCAACATGGTAATTGATGGGGAAGTAGATTGGAAGCGGCTGGCTCGAACAGTAAGAGCTGGGATTCGTTTCCTAGACAATGTTCTAACTGTTAACCATTTTCCAACCAAAAACTGTAAGGAGGTTGCTCATAGGTCACGCAGAATTGGACTTGGAGTTACTGGCCTTCACTACATGCTTATTAAGTTAGGTCTTCGTTATGGTAGTGAAAAGTGCTTGGAGTTTCTGGAGAGACTATTTGCTACCATTCGTGATGAGGCATATAAGGAATCCATTTACACCTCCAGAGACAAGGGTCCTTTTGGCGCGTTTGATTACAAGAAGTACCTGTCCGAAGAGTTTGCCAGAACGCTCCCCGCCAGGATTAGGATGTTAATTAAAGAGCATGGTATACGAAATGCTGTGATGCTCACTATCCCCCCCTGTGGTACTATTTCCATGTTGATGGGTGTATCCTCAGGGATTGAGCCTATCTTTTCTGCAATGTATATGAGAAGGTACAGGGACAGTAATGTTTGGAAGGAGCAGCTAGTTGTTGATCCTCTCTTTAAGGAGTGGCATAGAGAGGGTAAATTGTTAGATAATTTTGTAGGAGCATACGATGTGTCTCCTGTTGAACATTTAAGGGTTCAAGCCACTACTCAACGCTTTATTGATTCTTGTATAAGCAAAACAATTAATCTCCCAGAAACCTTTGAGGCTGGTGATTTAGCTATGAGGGCTTTGGACTATGTTGGCGACCTTAAGGGGTTAACGGTGTACAAAGCTGGGTCTAAGGGGGATGAACCCCTTACAGCCATCCCTCTTACTGTGGAAAACCTTGCTACACATATGGTACATGAAGTACCTGAGTATATTGCAGACGGCCAAGCCTGTTCCATGGCTGGAGGTGATTGCGGTGCCTAATTACGAGTTTAGTTGTGATCCTTGTAACATCTACTGGGAAAAGATTCGTCCGCTGTCTGAGTCAGGCAAAGGATCTATGTGTCCTAAGTGTAGAAAAAAGGGTGTACGAAATTATGGAGTAGCCCATATAAACTACCCAGCGGGAAGTAGGGAGAGGCAGCATATGCATGAAAAGTATATTGCGGGGGGAGATAAGGGTAGAGCGTTAGGAAAACAAAAGGCTCTAGTGGAAAGAACAAAGGCTAGACAAAAAGAGGTTCCATATACTCCTATGATTCCAAACACGCAAGAGATGGAAGAAAAAGGTTTAATAACTAGAAATAATGATATTCGAGCCAGTAAAAAGCGAGAAAACATGAAAAAAATTACAAGACATGTCTATAATAAAGCGAAGAAGGACCCTACTAAACCTACGAACTCACGACAAACACTTTAACATGAAATATGAATTTAGCGATAACATTCAGAGGGGTGTACTTTACCTTCTGAAATCAAGCCCCGATTTCTACCTACAAATAGCCAATCTAGTTAGGCCTGATTATTTCGAATATCCTGCCCACGCTAAGATCTTTAACGCGGTCAGTTCTCATTACGAGAAGTACCACAAACTTCCTACTGACGAATTTATCCTTGAAGATGTTCGTGAGGATTTGGGTAAGTCCGAGTCTCTTTCAGACTACACGGACGAAATTCTGTACATTAATAACCTTGATACCTCATGCGTTGAGAATCCAGAATACCTTCTTGATTTGGTAGAAGAATTTGCCAAGAGATCCGCCATGAAGGAGGCTATCGCAGAATGTATGGTACTCCTAGGGGATAACAGGTATGAAGAAACTGAATCCATCATTAGAAATGCTTTAACCGTTAGCCGTGAGGTTAATCTAGGGCAGATGTATTTTGAAGATGTCAAGGCCAGATGGAAAAGGCTACTTGATGATTCAAATCAGAACTTCTATTCAACATTCCTACCCTCCCTTAATGATGCTATGGATGGTGGACTGGGGTCTAAGGAATTGGCTATGGTCGTGGCCCCCCCTGGGGTGGGTAAATCTTTATTCCTAGTTAATCAAGCAGTTGCCTCCTTAATTGAGGGTAGAAAGGTTCTTTATGTGTCCCTTGAAATGGGGGAGGACAGAATCGCTCAAAGGTTTGATTCTATTATGTCTCTTGTTCCCCAATCTCGGTTGAAGGTTGAGCAGCAAACTGTGTACGACCGTTTAAATCTATTTGAGGAGACTTTCCCAGACGGTGAGTTAGTAATTAAACAGTTCCCTACTGGTCAAGCCACCATAAATACTATTAGAGCTTTACTTGTTCAGCTTCGCAACTACGAGGAGTTTGAACCCGATGTTGTTATCGTGGACTACCTAGAATTGTTGCGCCCTACTAGAGAGGGCATGGCTGAGTATCAGGCTCAACAAAGAATCTCTGAAGAACTTCGCGGTTTGGCTGTAGAGAATGATATACTCATATGGACCGCCACGCAGACTAACAGAGAAGGTAGGAAAGTTACAGTGATTACAGACTCAGAACTAGCCGACGCTTACGGCAAGATTAGAACCTGCGACATGGCAATTTCTTTGAATCAAACAGAGGAAGAGTTTGACAGCGGCAGAATGCGGGCGTATGTAATGAAGTCTCGCAATAGCCATCAAAGGTTTATTGTGCCTATGGATATAGATTATTCCATCCTTAAAATGAGGGAAGGGGATAAGTGGGAGGACGAAGATGCCGAGTTATAAACCACAATATTTGGTCCTTAAGCCCCCCCATGAGCTTTCCAACTACATTGATTACATGGAGTTTAACTGGCTGACCTCTAGTAGGGGTTTGAAGTATGTGAAAATGTTCGTTCCTTTTGGTATATCTAATTATGTTGATAGTATGGTCCCCTCCAACTCATGTTATATTGTTGGTGAATCAGGGGATTATTTAATGATGGATTCAAATGGGGGGCTTTCCATACTGAATGATGACACTTTACTTAACTTGTACGGAGTTATAACATGACAAAAAAATCTGATGCATTGTTGATTACTTGGATGGATTTAAATTGGGATATCTATTGTGACATCATTGACAGTATCGTTGAGATAGATAGAGATAATCTGATGTACGAACTTGAAAGACAGGCCGCGAGGTATGCCCATTATAATGGTTTGCTACAGGTCGCCAAGCGTGAGCTTGACAGGTCAAAAAACGAGTTAGAACAGTTTATTGCTAAGGTTAGAAAAGAGGAGTTTGATTCCCGTACCAGCAAGGGTCTTAAGGTTACTGATAAGTATCTTGAGTCTTTTGTTAGTTCCCACCCAGAGTTTCATACTTTGCAAGAAAAAGTCAACGAACTTACCTTTAAGACTGGGCTAGTTAAAAGCATTGCCCAGGCATTGGAACAACGCAAAGACACCATTGTACAACTCTCCGTTCGCGACAGAGCAGAAACCAATCTGTACTCTTAGTCGCGGGCGGGAATATTTAAAAAACTTGTAAAAAAACGGTAAAGATAACTATAATAAACAAAAGGCTACGGCCTTAACAAATAACACTATAACGGAAACAAAAAATGACAATTAATCTCGATAAGTTGCGTGAGAAACACGCAGAAATGACCCGCCAAGGTACTGGTGATGGGGGCTCCTTTCTGAACAACTTCCTACAAATTAAAGAGGGAAGTAATTTGGTTAGGATTCTTCCTGGCAAGGATGAAGAAACAGAATTCTACGCTGAAACCAAAATTCACCGCATAACTGGTGGTGATGGTCAGATTCGTAATTTTCACTGCCTAAAGGTTCACAGTATGGCATGCCCTTTGTGTGACTCGTATTTTGGTCTGTGGAAGACTAGTGACAAGGCAGACGAAGACACCGCTCGTCAAATTAAGCCCCGTTCGCGTTTTTACATGAATGTGGTTGATCGTGACACTGGCGAAGTTAAGATTCTGTCTGTCGGTATCATGTTGTTCCAAAAGATCGTGAATGCCATCCTCGATGAGGATTATGGTGATATCACCGATATGATGGAAGGCCATGATTTTAAGATTATCAAGACAATGGAAGGCCAATGGCCTAAGTATGATCAGTCGTCCCCTCGCCCCAAGCCTGAGGCCGCTGGTACTGATGCTGAGGTCGCTACTTGGATGGATTCTTTGCATGATATCCACGGTCTGGTCAAGGTAGAAGAATATGAGGAGGTTAAGCAAGTTGCTATGACGATTCTTCCTACTCTCACCTATGATGAACCCGTTTCGCGAACTGCGCCACAAACGCAAACTGCTGATTCTGGTTCTGACGAGGATTACCTTGAAAGGCTTAAGTCTTAGTACTATATATAAAGCAATGGGTGCGGCAGCTTTGGTTGTCGCACCTTCTTGCATTTCAATTGACGGAGTACCAGTTATTCCTATCCCGTTTGTCTCATTATGGGCACCAGGGGTAGAGATAACAACCAAGGACATTTGTCCTTGGGGCGTGTATTGTGCAGAAAATGCTCCAGAAACACACTATCATAATGATACAAAGGTAAAAATGTTACAATGGTAAAAAACACAGTCGTTAGCTTATTGCTACTTTTTGGTA
>Ga0114899_1000555_pt1 | contig 26171 bp, 17 predicted proteins | sample MalvireepMed_215_FD_83497 | JGI IMG/M metagenome (GOLD analysis project Ga0114899, IMG submission 83497) | Marine viral communities from the Global Malaspina Expedition - Malaspina viral metaG DeepMed_215 | ecosystem: Environmental > Aquatic > Marine > Oceanic | place: Mediterranean Sea...
ATGTAAGCACTTCTCTTGGGTATTATTTAGTACCATTAGTTTGCTCACATTTTTAAGTGTCACACATGGTTAACCAGACGTCGAAAAAGACGCCAAAAACAACGCGCTTTTTGACTAAGCGTTGAACGGCCGCTTTAGAATATTCATTCCTTTATAAATTCTTTATTTCCCAACGTCCCTTATTCGGACTACTCAGCCCGAGACCAAAGCTGCAATACACATTATTTTTTCTAATCAAAAACACAGACCTAACATGCATGTTTCACTTAACTTTGGAAAGTTATCATAGGTTTTATTCAAACCTTGGTACATTGTCAGGTAGGGCGTTGTCATGTGGGTTTGTTGAGGAATAAATAAATATTCCCATTTAAACTCTTTAGGCGCACTTACTTTCAGAAGCTCATCAAGATTTTTCACCCCATCGGTGAGACCTTCTAACTCACCTTTTTTATCTGTGGCCGAAAAGAACAGCGCTTGACCGTTCTCAACTTTGTCGCCTAGAACACTTTTAATCTTCTGCATTAAATTTTCATCGGTGTGATCGATAGCCGGAGACGCTACGATCGAGTAATCGAATATATTCTTTTTATTGGCAAATAGCTCTAGCGCGACAAACCCCATTGCAGAGTGACCAAATAGAGTTTTAAATTCAGACACGCGATATTTACTGGTGATTAAACTAGTCACTTCATTTTCAAGAAACTGAATAAAATTATTTCGCTCAGAATAGGCGTCTCTCGATCTTTTTCTCGTATTGTTGGTTATACCAACGATAATACTGGCTGGCATCTTTTTATTTTGAACTAATATTGATGCCGCTGTTACTGCGTGTTGAAAGTGACTTCCGCCATCTAGAAGATAGATCACAGGAAATTTATCTTCAGATTGGTTGTATTCCGCGGGAAGATGAATCAATAACTCTCTGCTTTCTTTGAGTACTTTTGATTCAAAGGTTAACCGTTCACCTAGTTTGACTGATATGTTCGCAGCGTTCGAATTGAAAGCTTCGGCTGTATTAAACATATACGCCAATAAGACTAAAGAAATCATTAATAAATTTTTTATTCTCATACTACACCTAATTATTTAATTTAAATTCATTCTAAAAGTTAATGATAGCGTTCGGGATTTGAAGGGGGTATCGAAAAATGATAAAGAATATTGTTTTGATGATGAAAGTCGATTTTTAAATGTTCAATGGGTTTGGCTACTTAATTGAGGCGTCTTAAGACTGTCTTTTATCTTTCGCTGAACGCCTTATAACAAAGGGCACAACGCTCAACAACGCCCACAAACCACCAAACAAGACATTATGTTTATCGAACCATACTTTACGTTTATCATAAAATAAACATTGACATTCATAACAAAGCGCTCTAAATTAAAAGCATGAATATACGAATTAACCTCGATATCGAGTTAGCAAAGAAAAAAATGTCGCTCACTGAACTGTCTCAAGAAGTTGGGGTGTCGATGACTAACCTTTCATTGCTTAAAAATGGAAAAGTAAAAGCGATTCGCTTTAGCACACTTGAAGCAATTTGCTGCACTTTGGCTTGCCAGCCAGGTGACATTTTGGTTTATGAAAATCAAAAGTAGTTAAAAAATAATTGGAAGTTATTAAGCAGGAGAAATTTTATGTTGAATGGTAATTATGTAAAACAAGGAGTTGCGGCGATCTCTTTAGCAATTCTTTTCCCTATATATTGGGGAAGTTTAATCGGTACAAGTGGCTCAGATATAATGACTGCGCTTCGAAGTGACATGAGCTCTCTAGGCTGGATGGACGCGCTTTTTTTGATTATAGGTGCCATAGAAATCTACATCTATTTAAGCCTCATTAATATTTTTTCTGGCCAATTAAATACACTCGCGAAAAGGATGTCGCTTTATATCATGCTCGCAACTATTGCTCTGATCCATGCCACAGTTCTAGTCGATGTTTATCTTGCAATCAACGGAAGTAGTTTTACTGAAACCATGATCAATAGAGTAATAGAAACCAGCCTTTATTTTTCATTGGGCGCGGTTATGGTATACACCTTGGCGGGTATTGTATTAAGTATATTCTTACTAACCAACAGTCAAAAAACTAATGGATTGCTAAAGGGTTTTGCATTAACACTTTTAATCGTTTGTATATTGCAGCTCACCGTATTTTTGGCTTTTGTTAATATCATCTTATTTCCGTTAGCACTCGTGATACTTTCTGTTTATTTTTTAAAAGAACCAGACAGCGTAGAAGTTGTGTAGTTGAAAAAAGTTCAGAGTCCTAGATGCGGAAAGTGAAGTGATTTAACTTTAAAAGGAGTGTTATACAAACCTTAGCAACCGCTCAACGCCCACAGAAAGCGCGCCGATTTTTTAGCGACGCTTTTATTGCGGTTGTTATTTGATTTATGACTTGTGATTTATGATCTATGATTTAGGCCTAAGCTTCTCAATAATCTGAGCATCCACCCAATATGGGCTTCCTAAAAAATAAATACTGCCATCTTCTCGAAACTTTTTATCTCCTTTATAAAAAAACAAATACTTTCCATCGGGTGTCACCCTCGGGCGTTGCTCATAGGCTGCTGTGTTTATCTTATCTCCGATGTTAATAGCTGCTCCCCACGAACCATTTTTCTGCCTGAAACTAATAAAGATATCAGGAGTACTTTCACCTTCTTTCTCGGCATCCCACATTAAATAGGATTCATCTGGCGCAATGAAAGGATGAGCAATGTATCTTCCTGTGTTGATCGCTTTACTCATTTTTATAGGGGTTTCATATTTGCCGTTTATACGACGCGAATAACTCATATGGCCAATGCCGTCTTTTTCGAAATCTATATAATAAAAATAATAGGTTCCTTTAGCGGAGACGGTGAAACCAGTGATAGGAATGTCTTTGAAAATTTCATGTCTTTTCATTTCTGACACACTAGGGTTGAATCGTTCCTCATATTTCCTTGCCTCGGATGACAATATAGATTTCCTACTCCATTGATTATTTTGGTTTTGCATAAAAAACAATGTAGGTTCTCTATTTTCTCCATCAAATCTCGTGAAGCTGAGTTCCTTCATATCTGGTAAAAAGGTTACAACCGTTTCAAGGTGCTTTTCTGTCGCGATAGTGCCAGGCGCAAATAATTCAGGAACTAAACCGGGTGGCTTTTGGTTAAAGTATCGCGCAGTTTTGGGAGGAAAATCATCTTCGGCAAATGCAGGTAGAATAACTTTTGAAACTTGGTCGAATATCTTGTCTTCCCCGTCATAGCCAGTTGTCACAACAATCAAATCAAGCTGCTCAATCAAAATAATACGATTTCCACCAGCACCCCAAGTCATTTTGACATCATAACTTTTATCTCTAACCGTCAGATCAGTTTGATACCATAAATAGCCATAGTTAAAACTCTCGGGTTGCCAGTCTTCAGTTGGCCGAGTAATTGCGCTGGTAGCCTTGGCTAAATAATCAGCAGAAATGAGTTGTTCGCCATTCAATTTTCCTTTGTTGATAGCCAATGCACCTATTTTGGTCATATCGCGAGACGTCACCAAGGAGCCTCCGTCTGCAAATGGCAGACCTGTGGGGTCGTTTGGCCAAATATAATTATTGATCCCTAATTTGCCGAAAATTTCATTTTTGATAAAATCTTTAGCGGTGCCTGGCACAACTGCATCAATGACTTGCATCACCATAATCGGGTCGTGACCTCGATACCTATAGATCTGAGACTCAGCGGTAACAGGTTCACTATGCTCAAGAAAAGCCTGAACCTGAGCCATTCCCTTAAATTGTTCAGGATTTTCCCTGTATTTGGTAATCTGTTCATCACTGATGCGAAGACCAGAGCGCATAGTCAAAGCCTGGTGAAGCGTAATCTTTTCTACGCCATCGACAAATTTTGTTGCATCTAGACTTTTCAGAAAGCTAACCAGAGGTTTGTCTAAATCGGCCATAGTCAGATAACCCAACTGAATAGCACGGCCAACCGCTAAGCTTGTGTAGCCTTTAGTCGCTGAAAATTGAACGTGAGGTAGATTGATGCGGCCACGCTTATAATAGGATTCAAACAGTAGCTTGCCCTTATGGGAGATAAGTAAACTAGTGTATTTTCCGTGTTTGTCGTCGGCGAGTTCCTTAGCCAATTGCATAATCAATGCTTTTTTTCCGCCATCTACGCCGAGTTCGCCTGCAATAAGCGCGTCTTTTCTGTTTGCCGGTGTTGTATCGATATAAGCTTCTTTGAGAGTCGGCATCTTCCAGAATGATTGTTTGAGTTCTTCTGCTGTCGCCTCAGGTGCGGCTTTACTTCCACCTTTAACGGTTTCTGCAACAGGGCTAGTAGCACAGCTTAAAATAGCGGCGGCAACTAGACTTTTGAATATAGATTTAATGGTCATGGATATCCTCTATGTTGAAAACGGCTTTGTTTAGTTTACGCATGCACTGACTTAAGCGAGTTAAAGATGACTGTTGCCCTGTGCGTAAAACCACGAAACGTACAGCCGGGTGGAGCCCAAAACAACTTAAAAGTTCTTAAATCCTTCTTAAATCGTGTATATGGCTTACACAAACAATAGCAGCCAACTCAAATAAAGCGATTATTATCAATGAGTTATAGGGCACTCCGGATTTGAAGCCTGGAACGCTCAAAATCGTTCGTTTTTCGAGTTAATAAAGTCAGTGAGAATGAGTTCAGACGATAGGAACGCGTGTTAAATGCAAAGAATAGACTGATAAATGGGGTATAATCGGCCTAAAATTAGATCAATATTGCCATTTGGATACATTCTTGGAACATAGTCAGCGATATCAACTGGGCAATTGGATAGTTTGTCCCCAGACCAATACCATCACCAATCTAGCTGGTACACAGGCTATTGACAATAAAAGCATGCAAGTGCTTTTGTATTTAATTCAGCATAGTGGTGAAGATCTGACGAAAAGCCAGATCTTTGAACATGTCTGGAAAACTAGTGTGGTGACCGATGATATTTTATCCGTCTCGGTGAGCAAAATTCGTAAAGCATTGGGCGATAATGCCCGTAGTCCAACCTTCATCAAGACTCTGCCAGGCGTAGGTTATGTACTAATAGCTGATGTTAAAAAGTTAGACAGCACTGAACAGGCCACTGTTAAATCGAGTAAGTCCTCAAAAATCTTTATTGGTGCTATATGTCTACTTATAGTGGCCGTGCTGGTCTTGTATTTGTTCAAATCTGGTGCTGGCTCCTCTTCTCAGCAGCTGAATATCAATTCCATCGCAGTATTGCCTTTTGATGATCTGAGTGCCAAACAGGATAATCAGCATTTTTCTGATGGGTTGTCTGATGCCATCATTAATCAACTTTCCCAAATTAAACAGCTGAAAGTTATCTCTCGTTATTCTTCATTCACTTATCGAGGAAATTATAATGCATCAGAAATTGGTGATGCTTTGCAGGTCGATACTTTACTGGATGGTAGTGTGCAAAAAATGGGGGAGCAGGTTCGCATTAATGTCAGAATATTCAATACAACAGATGGCCAACAACTCTGGTCTAGAACTTTTGATAGTGACATTCAGAATAACTTTAGACTCCAAGACAATATCAGCAGCGCTATCCAAGAAATAATCCAACCTGATTATGTTTCAAGAGATAGTAGTCCCAATTCAAAGCCGACTAAAACGATCAATGCCCAGGCTTACGAGTGGTATTTGTTGGGGCAATATCATTGGCGCCAAAGAAACCCGACTTCTCTCTCCAAAGCGGAAACTTATTTTAAACACAGTCTAGAATTAGAACCTGATTATGCTGACGCGCATGTCGGGTTGGCAATTACCTATGCCAATCTTCATAACTTTGCCAATTGGAGCGAAAAGAAGGCAACAGACAAAGCATTACCCCATATCGAGAGGGCGTTGTCATTGAAACCCAACTCACCAACAGCGCTAGCCGCTAAAGGAATGATCCTGAATCTCACCACACAAGTTCAGCAGGCAGAGGATGCTTTCTTACGGTCTCTAGAATTAGATGATAATGCCACTACTCACCGTTGGTATAGCAAACTATTAAGACGACTAGGTAAAGAATCGCTAGTCATTCAACATATGAATAAAGCGATTGCGCTTAACCCCTTGTCAGGCTCCTTAAAACGTTCATATAGTTCTTACCTTGGCTCACAAGGCAAACAGGATTCAGCTCAAAGAATGTATCAAAGCGCTTTAATACTTGAGCCAGATCACTTCTCCCATGTTATTGATTCAAGTCATATGTTCAGGCATACCCAGGAATCAATTATTGTTATGGCGGAATGGCAAGTGGCAAACGCCGAGCTTTTCACCAGTTGTTCTAGCGATGAGTATTGTGAACAGGTTGCTCTAGCTTATTTAAGTATTGGCGCAACTGATGCCGCCAACAACATTTTAACGAACATGGGGTCAAGGCATCGTCATTTTCGAAATTCTTTGGACTTGATTAATTTGGGCATCAATGAAGAAGAGGAACAAATCTTATCTATCAAAGAGCGCCTAGCATTAAGACTCCCCAACAAGAGAGGCGTTATATTCGAATTGGCCGTTGCTCAATTTCGAACAGACAAATTTGAAAGCGCTAAAAATACTTTGTTAGAACTCTATCCACAATGGCGAAATACAGCATCCATCGGACTAAACGATATCACCGCAGATAATTACATAGCGATGGTGTTGTACGCTGTGACTTTATCGAGTTTACAAGAAAAAGAAGTAGCTCATACTCTATTGCAAGAAATTCAAACATTTCTTAAACAGGATAAAGTATTTGATAAAATTCAAGCTCAATTTACTTTGGCCGAAGTCAATGCGCAGTTAGAAAACACCACTCAAGCATTACTTCATTTATCGAAGGCGTTAGATATGGGTTGGCTTGAGACTTACGATAGCGAATGGTGGTCACTAGAGAATAATCACTTGTTACGGCCTTTGAATGAAGAACCCGAATTCAAATTATTGTTAAATCAACACCAAGAAAATCTAAGCGAATTACGAGAGAAAGTTAATCGTAAGCTAAATACAACTCCTCGTTCGATAGAGTAAAATCGCCTTTCACTCTATCGATTTCAAATAACCAGAATTAAGGAGCAGCTGAACTTAGCTGACTCCTAATTAGGGTAACGACGATTAACTTTTGAATTTTAAATTGTTGAACCTAGGTTTCATTTTTTATTCCTTACTAAAGGCTATAGTGAGTTTATTATTGAGTTGTGATTTAGTTCTGAGCGTCTCAATAATCTGCGCATCGATCCAAAACAAATCAGATTGAAACTCCGTTTTACTAGGAGCCTTTGCCACTCCTCTATTAAAGAAGAGATATTTACCGTCTGGTGTTACTTGTGGGCCACCCTCACCCGCTTCAGTGTTGACTCTATTTCCCAAATTCATCGCTTCGCCCCATGCTCCATCCTCTAGGCGAAAACTAATGTAAATATCATTGTCGCCGAACCCGTTTTCTCTTTCTCCATCCCATAAAATATAAGACTCGTCTGGTGCAATAAAGGGATGCGCATTCCATTTGCCAGTATTGATGACTTTAGGTAATGGTTTCGGGGTCTCTCGCTTACCGTCTACCAGGCGGGAATATCGAAGCAAGCCACTTCCATCTCGAGTGAACTCGTCGAGAACTAAAGTGTTGTTGCGTGAAGCGGACAGACCCATGAGATGAATTTTTTCGAAATCACCGCCTAGTTTTTTCATTTCAGACCACCCATCAACGGTACGTTCCTTGTATTGCTTGCCAAAATGCAGGGTCTTGCCATCTGGCGAATGGAAAGGTCGCTTGAAACCATCAGGCACTTCAACTTCATGCCACTTGTCACCCATTCTTTTATACAATAACTCTGCAGTTTCTCTTTTATCGTTTTTAACACGCCATCTCGATACATAAAACTTATTCATATCGGGGGAAAAGCTCCCCACATCCCCCCATGCATTTGTCGACACAATGCCAGGAGCGAAAACTTCCGAATTTAATTCTGGGGTTTTTTGTCCAAAATAGGGACCTTTCAGGATTGGGAAATCATCTTTAGTAAAGTTATTGTCACTCTTTGTTGCAATAGAGTTTTGAATGAAAGCAGGTAAAATTCTCTCTGCGGTTGTCTGCAGGTAACTGGCATCGTTATCAGAAGCAGTATGCACAATCAGCAAGTCAAGCTCCTCGACAAACGTAATAAATTGGCCATTGCCGCCCTGAGCAGATGAGCTGAAATAATTTTCATTACCAACTTTCAAATCGGCACACCACCAGAAATAGCCGTAGCATTGATTAGAAACATCTTTGCCGCCGTAGTGGAGTTCTTGATCGCTGGTATCAACGAGCTTGCTGGTTGCTTGAATGATGAAAGCTTTCGGAATCAGCTGTTCACCTTGCCATTGACCTTTGTTCCTGGCCAAGAGCCCAAATTTGAGCATCGCCCGTGATGTCATATTCGTGCGCCACCCAGATTCAGGTTGGCCAGTCTTACCATTAGTCCGCCAGCGATAATTGACGATACCCATTTTGTCGAGAAGTTCTTTTTTAATAAAATCTTTAGCTGTTCCAGGAACGACCACTTCAATAACTTGCATCACCAGCTCAGGACCCCATCCATACTTAAAAGTTTGAGAGTCATCTGTGATTGGCACACTACGTTCGAGTAAAGCTTGAACTTGACCCTGGCCTTTTAACTGCGTTGGAATTTTTCTAAGTTCATTTCTCTGTTCGTCACTAATGCGGATACCGGAACGCATCGTTAACGCATCGCGTAAAGTGATCTTTTTTGCACCTTTAACAAACTTTGATGGGTCTAAACCTTTAAGAAAATTTACCAGAGGTTTGTCTAAATCCGCCATGCTAAGATGCCCCAACTGAATTGCACGTCCAAGTGCCAAGCCAGTATAAGCTTTTGTCGCTGATGCTTGGTAATGGGGCAAGTTGACCCGACCTTTTGAATAATAGGATTCGAAGATAAGCTTACCCTTTTGGGCTATCAGCAGGCTGTCGTAAATACCATGTTGATTGGTGGCGATTTCTTGAGCAAGCTTGATAAGCTTTTTCTTATTACCGCCATCGATACCTAATTCGCCGACCAGAATGCCGTCTTTTCTATCTGCCGGCGTCGCATCGATAAAGGCTTCCTCGAGATATGGAATCTCGCTATACGCGAGCGATGCTTCGGTGGCAGAAACTTCTGGCGCATTGGCTGATTTATCTTTAGTTGCTGTCGCAGAAAAACTAAACCCGGTTAACATTGCAGCAATGATTAAGCTTCTTAATTTGAATTTTTTTTTCATAACTATTCCTACGTTTTTTTTATGTCATTTCGCAAACGATTTTAATTCGCGAACATTTATTCATATTTAAATAATCGTTTTAAGGTTGGGGTCTAAGCGTCTCAATAATTTTTGCATCCACCCAGTAGATATCAATATTTAAAGGTTTCTTACTCATAGTTCTATTGAAGAGTATGTACTTGCCATCAGGAGTGACACTTGCATAGAAGTCTGCTTTATCGGAATTAACCTTATCGCCCATGTTGATAGCAGGTCCCCATGAACCATCCTTTTGCTTGAAACTAATATAAAGGTCAGTACCACCAAATCCGCCTTCGCGTTCGCTATCCCAAATCAGGTAGCTTTCGTCTGGTGCGATAAAAGGGTGAGCAGTCCATTTGCCAGTATTGATCTCTGGACCCATTTTTTGGGGGGCTTGGCGTTCACCATTTTTAAGCGTGGAGATGCGGATTTCGTCGTTGCTTTTATAATCGTCAAAAACATAAGTGCCGTTGGCGGATGCAGACAAGCGCATAATTCCATAGTCTTTCCGATCAAACATGGGGCCAAGGCTTTTGCGCTCTGACCAATCATCACCGACGCGTTCTTTATAGCCTTCTGCCATGTGCATAATCTTACCGTCAGGCGAAAACGTCACTTCTCCTCGTCGCCGAAACTCGGTAAATTTTTTCCACTCATTGTTTTCTTGGCGAAAGCCAATGACAGTCGGACGGAACTTCTTCTCGTCGATGTCGCGATCTAAAGTGAAGTAAAACTCTTTCATGCCTGGCGCAAATACCCCTTCCAACTCCCAGCCTTTTTTGGAAATGATTCCCGGCGCAAAAGGTTCGGCTTTCATACCCGGCTTTTTTTGTCCCATGTAGGGGCCTTGCAAAGCCGGAAATTCTGCGTCGCTGTTCTTGTCTTGGCTAAAACTGTTACCACTCAGCATTAGAGTTGACGCCAGACAAAATATTGAAGGTAATAAACTTTTCATAATCTGTTCCTTATTTAATTCTTTGTAATACTATTCTAGAGTTCTATTTCTTGATTATTGCTTAGGTCTGAGTGTCTCGATAATTTTTGCGTCCACCCAGTGCATACCCGCATTTTCATTGTTTATAAACCGGTTAAAGAAAAGGTATTTCCCGTCTGGCGTAACCGTAGCGCCACCTTCATTGGCACTCGTATTGATTGTATCTCCCAAATTAATGGAAGCTCCCCACGAGCCATCTTTCTGTCGAAAAGAAATAAATAGATCGGCTCCACCATTTCCATTTTCTCCCTGCTCATCCCAGATCAAATAACTTTCATCTGGTGCGATAAAGGGGTGTGCATTCCAGTCTCCAAAATCTATGTTCACGGCTTTCGGCTTTTCACGTTTACCGTTTATTAATCGTGAATAACGAATGGGACCCGACTCACTTGCCTCATCAAAATAGTAGGTGCCATTGGCTGAAGACATAAGACGCATAATTCGAAAGTCTTCAAATAATGGGCCATGACTTTTTATCTCTGACCAACCAGCCTCTGTACGCTCCATAAAACGTTTTCCCAAATGCATAATCTTGCCATCTGGCGAGGTAATTGGACGACCAACTCGGGGCCCTACTTCAGACTCATGCCATTGGTTGTTTTCAGATTTAAAGGTCCTTAATGACCATTTTCCATCTTTGTTGTTTCTTCTAGTGAAATAAAACTGCTTCATGTTGGGGGTGAAAAAACCGCTGTGATCTCGATGCTCTGTTGAACGACCGGCAGGTGCAAAAACTTTAGGGGTCAACCCAGGTGGCTTTTGTCCAACATAAGGACCTTTGAGTTCAGGAGATTTGTCATGCCCATAACTCTTACTGCTGATAGCTAGCGACGAAGCCAGTAGAGCAAGGTAAATAAACCTCATTATTTATCCCCTTTTGGCTGCAAATTAGATAACCATTTAATACTACGAACGCCAACCATAGGGAACGAGTCACTATGACCAGCAGAGTCAATCACTACCTGCTTTATTGATGACAGTGCTTGATATTTTTTCTTCTTTAGCTGAGAAATGAAATCTTCGACATGCACACCCAATTCTTTTTCCAATTCCCCATAGGTAATAAACAAATTGATCTCTTGCGCTTTACTTTTTAATGCGGCATTTTCAAGGGAAAAGAGTAACGGAATATCACTCCAAAGCGACGGGCTACCTAAGATGTAGTTTTTAAAGGAGTCTGGATGCGCCATTAAGGCGTAAGTACCAAATAAGCCGCCAAGGGAAAAGCCGAAATAAGTTCGATTACTCGGATCGGTGCGATAGTTGGCTTCAACAAACTTAAAGACATCGTTGCGAATAAAGGCCAAATGATTATTGGCTTGGCCCAATTGATATTTAGCTTGTCGTTCCGGGTTACTTGATTTCTTTATTGAGTAATCCCTAAATCTACTAACATAAGGTCCATGCTCTTTCACTAGCGCTTCATCAATGTCTTTTTGATAGGAAATCCCAACCAAAATTACCTCTTCCAACAAGAATTCAGCACCCGATAATAATTCGATGTGCGTATCTGCATCGGTAAAATATATAACAGGATAAGCTTTATCTTTATTCTCATTCTTGGCATATTCCTCAGGTAGCTTGATATACAGTTCGTACTGTTTATCAGCCTGAGTGTCCTTAATAGGAACAACTTGTATTCTTGGTAAAGTAAAATCACTTGTATCATTTGCCTCGTTCGCCTGGACTGTTAAAAAAGGCAATAAAGATAAACAAACTAAAACTAATATTTTTATCATATTCATTAAATCACTCACTTTAAAACTGTAAAATTTCAGGTAAGACCCTGCTTGAAAAGCATCAAGGATTTGAATTTATAGGAATAAAAGGCAAAAGACATGACGTCTGCCTGATTTTTCAATGACGTCATTCTGACGCCAATAAACCTTATAACTATCAAATAGTTACAAATCCCGTTTAGTCGCCATCAGGGTTTATGCTAGTATGCTCCTTCATATTTTGGCCCACTTTAACTTTCATATTGGAAAGCGTAACCATGGCAGCACAGTATTGGGTAGGTGATTTTTTTATTGATTTAACCCGAAATCAAATCACCCAGAAAACGCAATCTCAAACTATTCCGCCTAAAGCTTTGGCGGTATTAACTTACCTTGCCAAAAACGCCAACAAAGTCGTTAGCCATGATGAGTTGTTATCAGAAGTGTGGCCTGACAGCGTAGTAACCCCCAACACCTTACAAAGAAGTATTGCTCAATTAAGAAAGGCACTCAGTGAAGGCAGTCAGTCCTACATTAAGACTCATGCGAAACAGGGATATAGCTTAGAAGTTGAAGTTCGATGGCAGGATAAAGTCGACGCGGAATCGCTAATTGATCAAGAAGCTTTATTAGAAGCTCATGCCGTTACAGATGATGCCGTGGGAGAAGATGGCGTTGCAAAACCTCATACTGAAAGTACTGACAAGCCAGAACTTACTAAATCAAAGCCTTTTAAATCACCTTTAAGCCTGCTCACTATTTTTGCAGGGATCGCTATTCTGGGTTTTATAGCGGTTAAATACCTTTCACCCGAGCAGCCTTTCAAATTATCGGTTGCAGAGTTACGTTTACTCACAGCGACCGACCACAAAGAACATTCGGGCATTTATTCGCCTGACGGTGAATATATCGTCTTCAATCGTTACTCAGAAAGGCTCTGCTCTAGTAGTAATATTTGGGCAAAGAACATCAAGACTCAGAAGGAAACTCAGCTCACCAACAAAGTCGGCCTCTACGGTAGTCTTAGCTTTTCTAAAGATGGAAAAACCTTAGTATTTATTGAAACTGAAAACTGCAACAAACCAATCACTCAAACAGATTGTTATAAACTTATGACCTTGGATTTTGAAAAAGCACTAGCTGCCACTCAATCCCCTGAGTTATTAATGGAGTGTAAAAATTCGAGAATAAGCAAGTCAACATGGCTAAATAATAATAATGTCGCTTTAATGCAGATATTTTCTGATCGTTGGAAATTAGCCAGCTATTCGATAGAAGACAACAAGAGTAACCTCATCTACGAAGTCGAAGACGGCAACTTAATCGACTATGATTATTCAGTCAAACACGATCTTATCGCATTGACCAGTACCCACAATGATGGCCTGAACTACATTGAAATACTTAAGCCTGATGGTGAGCTTTTATCCAGTCATCAGATTGAATACCCCCCAGAAATACCCAATTTAAGGTATATCTACCCTAACTTTACACCCTTTGGTGATCAGCTTATTTTTAGTACCGGGAGACAATTATTTACCTTATCTTTTGAAGGTAAAATAGCCAAAATCAGTTTACCTTTGGATAAACCAATGGGGTCGCCGAGGTTTCATCCAGACGGTAAACGAGCGCTGATGATAAAGGGATATTGGGATAGTGATATTGCGATAATCCCCCGAACACAATTAGGCCAAACTCAAGCGGGTCAAACAATCACCAGAACAAATGACCACTACTCAATTATAGAACGCTCAACCGCTAGCGAGGACAATGCCAACTATCAACCTAATGGAGAGTTAATTGCGTTTAAGTCGGGTCGTTCTGGTGAGCAACAGATTTGGGTTACCGGCGGTAACGGCTCACAGCAACTCAGTCACTTTCCAACAGATAGCTATATTGGCGGTTTTGATTGGGCCGCGGATGGTCAAAGTCTTTTAGTCAACGCCAACAAAACCCTTACTCAGTTAACGCTAGATTCAAATGAAAAACTGTTTAAATTGGAACATCCTGTTGTGCAACTTTTCCAATGGGACAGTGAAAAAAACAGTGCTTTGTTGCTTATGCGTATCAAAGGGATTTTAAAATTTGTTGAATTGAATCTGAATAATTCGGAGTTTAGAGTCGTCACTGATAATGATGTAGGCTGGGCGAGTAGAAGCGAAGATGGTCGATTAATCTATACTGACTATCTAAATCGATTTTGGCAACCAGGTCCTGCCGAAGATCAGCTGATTGAAGCGCTAGAAGGTCAAGGTAGTCCAAAGCAGCAATTCCAGATAAAAGACAATGTCGTTTATGGCGTCAATAAAGAGTTTCAGTTGTGGTCGTATGATCTTTTCAAGGATAATTTCGAGGTCCTCGGAAATATGCCTAAGAACATAGATACTATAACCGATATCAATCAGACTGATATTCTACTTTCAGTTCGTATCTCCGCTAAAAAAGAAGTTGCGGAACTGATTTTAGCTGAGTAGTAGAAGTTGAAGAAATATTAGTTTTGTGACAAACAAAAAATTTATTAAGTTCTTTTTTCTAATGTTTGTGACTTGAAGGCATCAATGAGCTTCCATCTTGTGCAGATCCTAATGCCTGCATTTCATTTTCGCTGTATGCCCTGCCACTAAATAGTATCCCGCTTAAATAACCTGCCGCGGTTTCGTTATTGTCGTCCGTTAGCATAAGTAAACTGTCAACGAGCGCCCAACGTTCATTAATATTTTCAATTTGACCAACAGCGATGCCGTCTATGAATAGGTCAATTTTTCCTTGTTCTGGCGATGCTCGAACGACGAGTCCAATTCGATGCCATTCATTGGGTTGCAGCTGCCCAAAATATTGAGAAATGCCAACCCCACCTGCAGCGGTGTTTTCGACAAACCAATCTGCATCATCAGTGTTTGCTAAATTAGTTTGCATTAGGGCTCTCCACTCCCCATCACTTTCTTGCGGCCATAGCACGTCTAAAATTAGTGTGTAGTTTGACATTTTATCGATGGATGCAAAGTCACCATTAGCGCTACTAAAATGCTCTAATATTAGCCCTTCATTTTCTCGTAAAGCGGAAAATGACAGAATAGCTTTATCTCCTTGCGCGGGGATCGCAATATTCAGTTCACTCGCAGTCGCAAAACTGATCGACTGTTGCTCCCAGCTTGTATTATCCGGATCGAAAAAACTAAGTTGACCTGGTCCTATGTGAGCCGTTAATGGTTGCTGTTGATTACTAAAGTCCCACGCTGAAGTGGAGATATCTGGATTACAACTTGGCAGCGTTTCATCGCTATCCACAAACAAGCATTGGCTCGAACGATACCGAACATATTTATCAATCGCATACCATGTTTCAGACATGAAATTAACTTGTTGCAAAGTCTCGCCCTCGCCAAAAAAAGCTGTAGGATTTAACGCGGCAGCTTTGTGTAGCAGCACACTATAGTTTTGCGAAGCTTCGATTTGTTCAACTCCCGCATAGTTCCAATCAGGCTGCGCCTGTCGCATTGAGGTTAATTGCTCACCTGTGACGATCGCTTGATATAGACTATCGAAACCTGGTGTATTGGGTTTCTGCCTTTCTACTCGATAAGCAAATTGGGTCATTTGCTGAGTCACACCACCAAGTTTCCAACCGCTCCAATACGGCCAAGCTAAATCGCCATCCAAGAGTATTGCGTCGCTGGCGTGAGTAAAAAGCCCAGCTTTTACCGCTATTTGTGAAATATCCTCGACTGAATGAGACTGTTGCAATTCTGCTATATCCTTATGTGCTTCGGGCGCATAACGCTCCATAATTTCACCGATTTTATTTGCAACAACGACATCAACTTGCGTTAAGTCTTCGACTAACACTGGGTTATGATTAAAATTAATAATTCGTTTATTGGTTAAATCATAACTAATGTCTAAACGAGTCACACCGTCAGCATTAAATTCTGGTTGAACAATTAAGGTGTCGTTTATGTTCGAAGAAAAACTAACTCCCTGATGCGAATGACCACCGAGTATAATATCCACATCATCGATATAAGTTGCTAAAGCTTCATCGGTACCTCTGCCCAAATGACTAATCAACACCATTAAATCAACCTCGTCTTCGTGTTCCTCAATGATCCTTTCCGCCACTTGATTCCACCAGAAGTCCAACCGTACATGCTCTAAATAGTCGCCAAGAAATTCCCTATCAAATTCATTCCAGGGAGAAGCGACCAGTGAAAACATACCAATTTTCATGCAACCAATTTCAACTTCCACATATTCGGCGGCCGCAAATTCTTCATAATCGTCAGCCTGATAAATAGTGTTACTAGCGAGCACAATGCCATGTGGGTCACGTACAAAATCCATTAATTGCTGCTTGCCCCAGGCAAAATCATGATTACCGACTATTCGCACATCAAACTGCATCGCTTGGGTCGCTTCGAGGGTGGCAACACCAGACGATAATTGTTCCGCAACAGAGCCTTTTTCGTAATCATCACCGGCGTTAGTAAACAAAGTATAAGGATTATCCAACTTTGTCTGCTCATAGAAAGCACGAATTTTGGCGTACTGATTATTATCGCCATAATTACTGTGTAAGTCAGAGGTGTGAACAAAGCTGATAGTTTGTTGGGTAGCGGAAGCTACACAAGCTTCATTGATAGAATAGTTTTTTTGAGTTATCGGCCTTAATACAACAGCATAAGTCGACAAGTTATAAATACGCGCTGTCGCAGTGTTATCATCAGAATCGTACTCGGTTCCAGGCCTTTCAAACCAGTGTCCATTTCTAAGCTCTGCGATCAAAACTGAATGATCATCGGGCACGTCTTTTACCATGGGCAAAGTCAAAATGGCTTCGTCTAAGAGTTCAAAATTAGAAGCAGAAAATTGATACGCCTTTGAAGCTAACCTTTCTTGTTCTGGCTGTTGTTCGAGCGCAAATTCATTGAGTGATATTTCACTATCATTGACAACTGAATTTTCCTCAATAGTTAGAATTGTTTCACCATCACTCGCGACTACTTCGCCACCTTCTGTCACAGAAATAAAAAAACTAGTCGATGCTGATGGAGGCTGGTCATCATCATCGGAATCGTCGTCACTTTCTCCACCACCACAAGTTTGCAAAAAGCAGGTTAAGGCGACAATGAGAGTAAAACGATAATAGCGTCTAAACACCGCTGTTCGCTCCAATAAATTAGTATCGTTACCCTAAATGATAGTTGAATGTTATTAACATTTGTCGCCTTAGGATTTATTTTCATCTTAAGGGGAGGCTTAATAATAAATGGATATAATAGTTAGAGGTATTTGCTTCTTGCTTATTGTTTTGGCAACAAATCAATAAGCTAAATTATGAATGGCCGTAATTAATATCTAATAATTGCGAGCCAAGTTGTTTCCTAATGATGCTCTTCATCACCGGTCCAATAAGGTTTAACCTCAACTATATCCGACAGGTCTTTCTGTTTTACTTTCTCACCTATATCATCGATATTTAAAGTTTCATCTTCCATCGTTTTTTCCAAAACTTCAAAAGCATCTTCAAAAATTCAATCACTCTGCCCCCTTCGGTTTACTTTTTTTTGTTTTCTCTGATAATTGAAAAAACTTGGCGTATTCGACTTTTTATCAGCGAGTTTATAGAGTAACAACCAAATAGATATTAACGGCACCAAAGCTCTTAACGTTTTTTCAAAATCCCCTTGAAATATACCTTCATGAAGTACAATATTTGCAGGAAATGGCCATATCATTCCATGATCCGGAACAATAGTTAAAGCGAATAAAAATGAAAACACTCCTGTAACCGCTATTTTCTTGGTTTTTATTCTTATCAAAGAAAGGCTTATAAACTCTCTTATTACAAAATATATTAATATTGATATCAAATAAAATGTTGGAATATCTTCGATAGAAAGCTTTCTAGTAAAATTCGGAGAGGTAAATTTATCTAAATAAGATCTTAAAGGAAGAGAGTGATTATATTTTTCCAATATGTTAACTGCTGACATACGAACTACTTTTTCAGAGTCTCTTTTTATAATCTCGGTTAGAAACATCCTAATATTTTCAGATAGAAAATCTTGTTTATATTGTTTACTAAATAGTCGACTTACAATGAAACTTCTTAGTTCTCCAGGAATTGATTCATTTGATCCATATTTTAAAACAACAGATTCTATATTACTGTTATGAATAACTAAGTCAAAAAATGCTTTCCCATAACGATTATGTTTTTTGAATATTTCTATTAGTTCTTGTTCTTGATTGTTATGCAGCCGACCATACTTAACTAACAAATTTGCAAGCACTCCTCCTGACTCACCAAGTTGTTTATCTGAAAGTAACAAATTATAAACACGATTTATATTTTTACTAGATAAAACTTGCTTGTCATTATACAAGTCAATTAAATAGGAAGAATGCAATCTTACGTAATAATCTTCGCTTTCCAATCCATTTAAAATCTCGCCAATAATGAGGTTTTTATTTTTAAACGCTATACCATAAAGTCGTTTTCTGTATTTTGCAAAATACTGATTTCTTGCTTTTTCAAGTATTGCCTCAAGTTGATATTCTGATAAACCCTGTCCCTCTACTATTTCTTCCAAAACAGGAATAGTGTACTTTGCCGTGTGAGCAACAGACATAGAAACCCAAGAATCGATCAAATAGTCAGGGTAAGTATTATTTGCCCATATTATTTGAAGTTCAATTATTTCCTTCATGCTTTCATTGCTATATGCTTTTAGCCGCATTACATCTTTAGCGAACCCTTTGAATACCTTTTCTTTTAAACCTTCCTCATCAACAGATTTATTAATAAACTTAATCGCCTCGACACGAACACTTCTTATCTTATCATTGAGCGCAACTTTTGAAATCACATTTATCATTACCGACTTATCATGCTCTAACATGCCCTTTGAGTTTCTAATAGCTTCGATACGAGTCGAGTCACTTTTTCCCTCCTCGATAATTAATGCTATCGTTTTTACAGCATTAAAAAAATTAGGGTGCTCATATTGAGTATTAGCCAAAACTATAGCTGCAGCTGAACTAGTTTTCGCTTGTTCTTTCAAAAGATCAAATGCATCACCAACAAGACCATTAATTTTATTTTGTTGAACAATCAATATTTTTGCCAGCGTTTTTCTGTCCCTATTATTAGAAAAAGACTTAATGAGGTTTGTTGTCGCTTTTTTCGTTATCACTTCATTTTTTTGGTATAAACTCAAAAGTAACACAAGGTTTGCGTTAGCATTGGTACTTCTAGATGATAAAAGAATCCGCGTTAATCTTTCGTAATGTTCTGGACTTATAGGTTCTATTGACTTTCTAGATTTGAGTGCATCAATTGCAGATTTTGTACTTTTTCTATTTTTAATAAGTATCTCAATGTTACTTATTAGTAATTCATCAGTTTTTTCAAGTGATTCTGCAGCATATAGTTCTAACTGAATTGATAGGATTAGAAAAATTACCACTTTAATGAACAGTGATATTGCGTACTTTATTTCATTCAAAATAACAACTTATCCATTTATAGTTTGATTTGAACATCATATACAAAGCGATTGATTTGAATCAATGATGCTCTTCATCCCCTGTTCGGTAGGGCTTCACTTCCACAATGTCTGACAAGTCTTTTTGTTTCACTTTCTCGCCAATATCATCAATATTCAACGTTTCATCTTCAATCGATTTTTCTAAAATTTCAAAAGCATCTTGAAAATAACCCGCTAAGGGATCGAGTGACTTTATATCTTTATCACAACAAACAAGACCAACATTTGCGACATCACCATATGTTAATAGTGTAATATTCACTCCACCGCCGGGAGTAATAGTTGAAATGGGATACACTGCTTTTAATTTACAATCCTTCAAATATCTTTGCTCTTTTGGCCCCGGCATATTGGAAATTAAAATGTTAGCGATGGGTCTAAACCAGTCAGAAATATGCAGCCATTCGTAGATAATAGAGAACGATTGAATGAGCACTGTGTAATAGCTAAATGATGCAGGGTGAGAACGTTTTGCCGCGCGAATAACCACTCTATGATTCTCAATAATTTGACGTAGTCTTAAATATGGATCTTTTTCACCATGAGCAAGTTCAACTGGCACTATTGCGATTTTATTACCCGATGAAGTATCACCCGGTTTACGTAAATTAATCGGCATGTTGGTGTATAAGGCTTTATCAAACTCCTGACCGTATTCTTTTAAGAAACGATGAATACCGATATCAAAACAACAGAGCAAAACTTCATTCACGGTGGCGCGTAATCGTTTTGATAAAGCTTTTATTCTTGGGAATGGCATATCAAGCGTGGACACCACTCGACCGGGCTTCACTTGACCCGTTAGTACCGTTTTTGTTCCTGTAAATGGCACTGGCATATAAGCTGAATTGATCCGCAAAATTTTGAACAAGATCCGAAACAAGATCCAAATCAGATCTTTAGTTGCGAGAAAGAAATTCCAAACTGAGAGTAGAAAACCGCTGGCCGGCCTTTTTTTTCTTTTGGGATGTTCTTTGGCCCAAATAGGTGTCTGTTTCTCTGTGGTTGGCTCGGGTTCATAAGCCGCTTGAAACCACCGCACTAAAGTGGCACCGTCGCCGTACATGTGGTGAATTTTGATGTAGATAGCAAACTCATTACCTTTTTCACATTCAATAATATGATATTGCCAAAGGGGTTTTTCTGTATCGAGTCTGGCTTCGTGCAACCTTGCAGTCAGCTCATGTAAATTGGCTCGTTCTGGTTCGCCTTTGAGAATATGGTGCTGAATATGATATTGCATATCCAATTGTTCTAGTGGGTGTAGTTTTGTTGGATAGCCTAAAAACCTTTTAACCACACAGTTAAACGGTGCAATACCTTGGTCAAAACCACGAAGCTCATTTACAAAGTTGGTGATGTAATTTGAATCAGCAGATTCAGGCAACTCAAGGATCTGTAAACTGGCGACGTGTTTAGGGTTGGCGTCGGTTTCGGTGAGCCAAAATGCTTTGTCTAGGAAGGTTATTTTTTTGACCAAAACTAATTTCCCTTAATTATTCAGATAGAATTTACTCTAGCTGCTGACTTGTTATGGTTTGATGTAACTCGGCAAAACTTTCTTCTGTCATATTCATATAAGGTGCAAGCGCAAATAGAATTGTCGACAAGGATTGATAAAGATAAACCCCGTCGTTTATGTCTTGTCCTTTGAGTAATTGATAATTAGGTGTTTGAGTGCCAATAAGTCCGATCAAATTAACTATCTGCTGTCTTTGAGTTTCATCGCCCAACAATAAACCTTGCTGATGGAATGCCGCGATAGACTGGCCAAAAACTTTTTCTTTGTTTGCTAATATCCGTCGAAAGCCTTTGGAAATTTGAGGATATTTTTCTGCCATTTCAGCGGGGTTACGATATAAAAATCTAAATTCGTGCGAGACTTGAAAAATAAGTAATAGATAGTAAAAAAACTCTTCTAATGAAAGTGACTCATTTTCAGGGGCTTGCAATATTTTATTCATGCGCTGCTGATAGATTTCAAACAGGCTGGTGATAATGATTTCTTTACCTTTGAAATGGTAATACAAATTGCCCGGACTAATATCAAGTTCCATTGCGATATCCACCGAACTCACATTGGCTTCGCCGTGCTGATTAAACAACTCAAGTGATACCAAAAGAATGCGGTCTGCGGTTTTCATCAATGAAAGGTCCAGATTTGGTTTGTTTTAATTATCAATTAATCGTTTAGTATAGCCCAGTTCAACCGATTCGCATTTAATCTCGGTTTAACCAAACACCAGATAGAGCTGAACAAAACCCGCGCCCATTCCAAGTAACGCCCCTACTAATATCAGCTTCCATTCGTCTTGCTGGTAGGCAGGTCTTAATACCCCTTCAAATTCTTCTGGCGACAGTGCTTCCATTTTTTCACACAAGTCATCAGCTACTCTAAGTGCGCTCGTGGTGTATTCGTGAGCATAGCTTAAGTATTTTTCCGAGTCTTCAAACAAGCGCTGCACTGCTAAGTTTTTCATCTTGTAATAATTGTCGGTGCCGACGCCCAATACAAAATAAGGCTGTGCGATGGAAATATAGCGCTCGATCGCGTCATTTACATTCAGTTGAATTAACTCCAATAATGCATCCGAACCCGGGCCGTGCAATAAAGCTTCAGTGATATTTTTTGAAGACAATAGGCGTTTTTCGATAATGTCAGAGTAAACACGCGACACTTCTTTTTGTCTTTTTAAAAACATTCCCTGGATAGTAAATCCAAAGAGTTTAATCGGGTGTTTAGGTTCAAAGATGATCTTGAGCGCTATCCAGTTGGTCAGGTAGCCAACTAGCAAACCACCTGCAGGCAATATCCACCACAGCGGGTAAAAGTACCATAACAACATGGTAGGAATGCCGAACAAAAAACCAAAATAAAAGCCTGATTTTTCAATAAATGGAAATTCTTTTTCGCCGGACTTGAGGAATATTTCGTTGATTAATTCCGGGTCATTCACTAAATGACCAACCACTAGCTCTCGGATATTGATAATTTCGGAGACATTATGCTGGAAGTCCGTCACCATTTTATTCACGACATTGGGAATATCGTACTCTATGCGCTTATACACCATGTTCTTGCCTTGAATTGGCAATGATGCCCACAAGGTTGGTGAAGACTCTTCCATAACGTCATTGACGATGCGCTTAAGCACTTGCTTTAAACGTCGCTCAATGGCGTCGTTAATTTTACTTGGGTCTAAACGACCGACGATTTCCTCAACACTAAGTAATTTATCCAGCACTAGCTCAACTTCAATCTCAGCCATTTTCTTTCTTTTTGCCGGGATCAATCCTTGCCAACCAAAGATCGGCTTAATACCGACAAATTTAATCGGATAAAACATCATTTTGACCGCGAGGAAGTTAGTTAGCCAGCCGACAAAGGCGCTGATCACTGGTATCCAGATCAAAAAGAGAGTTGCACTATTCCATTCCATATCGCTACTTTATTGTTTTTACTAACTTTATTCAATCAGGCTAACTACTCGGGTTAGAATGATCAACCTAATTTATACCTAGATCGGTGAAATTCAGATAAACAGGATTGGGTTGCCCTTTCTAATTATTCTTGTTCTTATGGTAATTATAGGAAAAAATTAACAGGTGTGATTTATGCTTTTTAGAAACAAGCTTTCTGAAGTAGAAAAAGCCATCGCCGAAGCCGATGATTATCAGACATTTTACCAAGCGAGTTTATACCACGACGAATTAAGTGGTGCAGACGAGTGGAAGGCTGTCGATGAGTCGAATGACTACGACTACCGCTTGATCCAAAAACGAGTCACTCGTATCAAACAAGCCCGTGCCCGAGGTGACGCTCAGTCATTAATGTTTATTTTACACGAAGGTATTCACGGCAATTTAGGCAATCTTGCAAGCCCAAACTTAGATAAACACGCCAAAATTGGCACAAAGAAGCTGATTGAAGAGTTTCTTGATCAGGTCTGTGACGCACTAGAATTTATCTATAACGCCGACGAGTCAGAAGTCGACTTCTACGAAAAACTCTCTTTCTTTGATGAAACTGCCCACGCCTACGGCCAAAGCTGTTTAATGCTTAGCGGCGGTGCAGGACTTGGTTTCTTTCACGCAGGGGTAGTTCGCTCATTATTAGAGCACGACCTAATTCCTGAAGTCGTTTCTGGTGCGAGTGCCGGTTCAATTATAGCGGCATTAATAGGCACTAGAACCAAAGAGGAGCTTGCTGAAAGCCTTTCTCCAGAGAACATCTTTCAGCACTTTAAAAGCTGGAGTCATTTCAGAGGGGTACACAAGGAAGGTTTTTTTGATAGCAGCAATTTAGAAAATGCCCTGATTGAGTTATTTGATCTCACTACTTTTGAGGAAGCCTATAAGAAAACCGGGGTAAAGATGACAATCACTGTTTCCCCTGCCGATCTGCATCAAATCTCTCGTTTGTTAAACGCCAAAACCTCTCCCAACGCCATTATTACCCAGGCAGTCAGAGCTTCGTGTGCAATACCTTACATTTTCTCACCTGTTTATTTAAAGGCGAAAAACCAGCATGGCGATGTGATCCCTTATATTCCCAACCGTCAATTTGCCGATGGATCGCTCATGGCGGACCTACCTTTTGACCGATTAGCCCGTTTATATGGGGTTAATCACAGCATTGTTAGTCAGACGAATCCATTGGCTGCGCCATTTTTGGCGGGTAGTAAGAAAAAAACCGGTAGCATTACAGAAATGACCATTCGCCACGCCGCCAATATGGCCAAAAAGAACAGCATTTATTTGTTTGATGTGATTGAGAAAATGAGTTCCAGCGATTACTTAAAGCGCGGCATTCATAAGGTTCGTTCTGTTATCGAACAACAATATGTTGGTGATATCAACATACTACCAAAGCGCAAGCTAGCTGATTTTAAAATGCTTTTTGCCAATCCGAGTATTGAAAGTTTAAGTCTTTTGATTGAAGAAGCAGAAAAAGCCACCTGGCCACAAATAGACCAAATAAAACGCAATACTAAAATATCTAAAACCTTTAATAAGTACCTCAAGTTGTTAAAAATAAAAGAAAGTGAATTATTGTCTTACTGTACTTTAAAACCTGTCGATCAACCTATCCCTACACAACCTAAAAAACATAATGCTTAATTTTCGCTTGCAGCTTCTTAATAACAAGTTGCAAGGCCACCAATCCAAGTAAAATTGTTGGTAAATAATGTCGCTATCTCCTTGTAATTCTTGATTTTTGTACTTTACTTAGCAGGAAGTTCTCGGCTTTGTAGCAATTCAAATATAATAAAATTTCTTTAACGGCTGCTGTGCCGAGGTCAAATCAACTATGACAACGAGGGTGTCAGCATGATTAATCAGCGCAACAAAAAAAAGAAGTTTCGTCTATCGATAATTGCTATAGCAGTCTGTTCAACCATTTCAAGTGGCGTTTGGGCCAATGACGATGATGAAATGGGCGAAATTAGCTTAGAAGATCTACTCAATCTGGAAGTCACATCAGCATCTAAAATAGCCACCAAAATTTCTGAAGCACCAGCAGTTATTACTGCTTACACACGAAACCAAATGGAACAGTACGGTTTTGAAGTGATTAATGACTTACTCTACACCCTGCCAGGATTTGGCCCTAGCCAAGATTATGACCGACCTACAGTATCTACTCGCGGTAACTTTGACGGCTGGAATAACAACCATATTCTACATCTAGTAGACGGCGTACCAATGAACGATAACCTCTACGGTTCAGCGTATACCTGGTTCACTCCAATTTTTACCACTAAAACGATGGAAGTCATTCGTGGTCCCGGTTCAGCGCTTTATGGTTCCAACGCAACCAATGGCGTAGTGCAAATGAATACCCTCAAAGCGGCTGACTTAGATAAGGAAATTTACGCCAAATTAAGCATTCATGGTTCAGAAGATACCGTCAGACGAGAATTTATGACAGGCTCTGTATCTGGTGATTATGATTTCATTATGGCTTATTCAAACCATGAAACCGACGGAAATCAATATTCTTCTTATGATGGCTCTGATAGATTGTCAGGAGACACTTTACCGGATGGCAGCCCAGAGGGTCAGAAATTTACTACCCGAGATAACCGAGATGACTCCTATCTTTGGGCAAAACTGAGTATCGGTGATAAATGGCAACTACAATATCATCGCCAAGAGTGGGACTTTGATACTGGTCATGGCTGGATATTCTGGGTGCCAGATTTTGACGAAGAAATGAATGAATCTCGTGATATTTTCTCGATTAAATATAACGATAATATCAACGACCAATGGTCTCAAGAATACGTGGTTAGACACCAAAAGCATAACATCACTTGGAATCAACGATATTATCCTCAAGACGCTTTTGCTTATTATGTTGATGGTACGTGGGAATACCTTGATACCGAAGCTGAAGATATTTTTGGCCGTGCTCAATTTACCTATTTATTCGATGATGATTCCAACGCGACGTTTCTAGCAGGACTTGAAGTTGACCGTTTCACCTATGATGGCGATAACGAACATTACGGCAATGTCGATATTTTGTCTTTCTTAATCCCAGACGACGGTGCAGATATTGCTCACGGTCCGTGGCTCGATTACATTAAAGATGAACCTCTAG
>Ga0114899_1000556_pt1 | contig 26141 bp, 25 predicted proteins | sample MalvireepMed_215_FD_83497 | JGI IMG/M metagenome (GOLD analysis project Ga0114899, IMG submission 83497) | Marine viral communities from the Global Malaspina Expedition - Malaspina viral metaG DeepMed_215 | ecosystem: Environmental > Aquatic > Marine > Oceanic | place: Mediterranean Sea...
AATATTTATTTATTATTTTAATCTTGTCATTTGTAACATAATGGTTTGTAGTGAGCTTTCGGGGCAGGATATTATCTAAATACTGATAGAATTTACATAAATATGGCTGCAGTATATTCAAAGAAAATATCGCATTTCTAGAAATGGGGTCTTTGCTAAATAAGCGATTAGTTAATCGCGATAACAATACCGTAAAATTACTTAAACTTTGATTAACACGAGTTCTATTGGCACTCTTCTCTATAAATAGTTCGCTTTTTATTTCACTTGAAATTTCACTAACGATTCGACTGGGTGAACTACAAAAATCTTCATATGAAAAAACTAAAACATTATTTTTTCCGAACCGATTGAAACAATGTTCAATAACATCATCATACAAAAAGTGAGCCATTGAAAATCCTGGAAAACGATGGCGTTCCCCCCCCATTGTTTCAGAAAGAACATACTTTTCAAAAGAAAAGCAGCCACCTCTTTTAACGTACTGACGATAGCAAGAATCAATCATATCCACTTGATTTCGTACAAAAATCAATATTTTCACATCCGCGGCGTCTATACTTGATAATCGTTCAATGGTTTCATACGTAATGCTTCTACCATTTCCTGCAGTGTGAATATTACCGGACAGCTCTTCCTCGGAAATCACATTTAGCTGATTATCCACTAGCTGTGATTTTAGCCACTGATTTAAACTGTTGCTTGAAAACTCATATGCTGTAGGGGCTAAAATGTGTTCTCGAACAAGACTCCTTTCTATAAAATTAACCTCATTGGTGGAAAATACTTTTTTCTGCCAATAAGTGCTCCCTGTTTTATGGTAACCAATATGAACTAATAGTTTAGGTTTGTTTTTATCTTGAGTCATATTTAATTACACTTCAGCTTACTTGACAGGCCTACTGTTCATTTTGATAAAACGAATTAACTAACACTTCGACAAAAAATCATTGTACTTTGACGCAATAATATCCCAAGTATAACGTCTCTTGGCAATTTCATGCATTGCGTTAGCATTATTTTTGCCGTCATTTAAGTTAACTAAAATTGCGCGAAGTTCTGACTCATCAGAAAAATAATCAGCCATGCCTTCTGTAGTTACTCGGTTATAGCTTACATCATAGGCCAAAACAGGTAATCCCAGGTTCATTGCTTCTACCAAAGAAGGGTTTGTTCCTCCAACACTATGCCCATGAATATAATAAAATGCATTTGAACGCAAAATATCAAGTTTTCCCTGATCATAAATAGGATCTAGAAGATTTATATTAACTGCATCCGAAAATCTTTCCCTTAATTTAATACCATATGCACTACTATTCCAATTTCCAACAAATATCAACCGCCTTTGAGGAGTTTTAATAAATGCCGACAAAATCATTGATATATTATTTTCAGGCTCTATCCTGCAAACACAAAAGAAATAATCTTGTTTCAAAAATTGTAAACAGGCGAACTCGTCATTACTCTGGGAAGTAGTCAGCGAAGTCTGTGATACGTGATCACCGCCGTACTCTACAACCGATGATTTAACGTTATATTTCTCCATCACATAATCAGCAATTGCTTGATTATCTGTCACAAGTATATCAGCATACTTAACAGCCACTTTTTCAGACAACTTTAGAAACCACTTAGCAAACTTGCTCCACTTTCCTCTTTTCCACTCGATCCCATCGATATTGACCACCAACTTTTTTTTACTCAACAATCTAATCAAAGGTAAAAATATACAGCCAGAAACACCGAGAACAAGCAGTATGTCAACATATATTAAAGCATGAAACATCGAAACTATGTCATATGGAATACTTTGAATTCCATTTGCCTTAAAAGGTAAATATACTAATTCAGCATTATTATGGCTCTTTTTTTTGACAGAGTAGGATCGAGCACTGCAATAAACGACAAACTCAAATTTTTTATTTAAATTTAACGTAAGTTGATTTACCAGCGTCTCCCAACCACCATAATTTGCAGGTAATCCCACAGTTCCAATGACGCCGATTTTTTTTATTTTATTTGAAGCTGTCTGTTGCACTTATTGCCACCAAATTACTTTATTTTTTTGCCAAACGGCCAATTGAAATGCATCAATAACCTAACAACAACATAGTATCCACGAACGGTTTTCTAATAGTAGGATGTAGTTCAAAACTTGCTTTTGTAGGTACTGGCTTTAACTTTTGCTTTGCATACTCAAAGAATTTTTTATCATGTAGACTCAAATCCGAAAAGCCTGATATTTGTTGTAAACATTCTGACGAGTCACGACATAACTGCTCAAAGTTAACTCGCAGCACATCATTAGGATAACGTTTTAAAAGGCTTAACCCTTCTCTCATAGAAATTATCCACTCTAATGCAGCCATATCTCTATGATTTTTGAATCTATACAACTCCTGTTGGTGCGGTTTCAAATCTTCATGTTCTGGCACCAGTTGTTCTACTAGCAATTTCCACTTTCGATTATCGACCCCCCACCAATCGCATGTCTTCTGTTTTTGATTAGTCCCAAACCGTTCAGACCAATTTTCTATCGAGCTACAAGTATCCCATCCATTTCGAGCCAAAAACAAAAACTTGGCATCTGGAAAGAGCTTTTTCACAAAAGGCACGCGAAAAATAAGTTCAGGATATTTATCTACCATTCTGCTTGAAAGACTAGTGGTAAGATAAGCACCAAATAATCTATTTGCTTTACAGATATGCTCTGAGCTCACATCTTTCTCTGTCAAGCGGTAGTTTGCTTTGAAGTTGCAGTAATTTCCGATCAAATCTTCAAAAGGATAAATGCTGTGCCAAATAGCTTTAGGTTCATTTAAGTAACCTACTTCTCGGTGCATCGACAGCACCATACCTAATACAGTAGTACCACTGCGTCCAATCCCTATTATAAAAATAGGCTTTTTTACTCTTCGAAAAAATGGAAAACATTTTGCTAGCGCTAAAAACGAAAATACTAGAGGGTTTATCCACCTTCCTTTAGTTGTTATTGGACGCCCTTCAAAGAATCCATATCCAACTAAGCGAGGCCATAATTTCCACATGCGAGTTTTGATATATAAATTGTCTAACTGAGCAATCAAAAGGGGTCCTTATAAACGATATTTTTGATTTGAGTTTAAATTTTAGAGCAAGTGTTATCACTAATTAAGCCGGTAAATTAAGCTTTATTCTACCAATCTGTCATACACGCCCATTAGTTTTTCATAATGATTTTGTCGGCTAAATTTATTTCTAACTTTAAGGTACCCATACTCACCCATTTTACTAACATCAATTTTTTTATTAATGAATTGAGTCATCGCAGCCGCTAACTCTTTAGCATTTTTGGGAGTAAATAGTAGACCATCCTTCCCGTTAGTAATCACTTCTGAAAAAGCTCCAACATTTGATGCAATGACTGGTTTTCCCTTAGCTAACGCTTCTAAACAAGTTAAACCGAAAGTCTCATTTAGATACGAGGGGTTAATGAGTAACAAGCACTCCCGGTAAATATCATTTAAAGATTGACCCTGTAAGAAGCCCACCCAATCTATTGAATTAGCTAAGTCTAATTTAGCTGCATACTCTTGCCAGTATTCCCTTCGCTCTCCTTCTCCGACAATTTTTAAGCGTATTGACTTATTATTTAGCAAAGAATAGGCATCTAACAACGTTTTGATTCCTTTATCGTCGTGGATTCTACCAACATATAAAAAATAGTCACCCTTAGACGAGTTAAAGTTTTCTGTAGAATCAGAAAAATGTGGAATAACAGTCATTTTGTTGCCTTCAATACCAAGCGACTCCAATTTATTCTTCTGAAATTCGCTTACAGCAATAAATTGATTAATTTTTGACCTTGCGCCTAAGCTATCTGCGAAATAAGCCTCTGACATAGAAAGCAAAGACCTAGCAAAACTTCCTCTATTGCATTTTTTTAATACCGCCCTCCAATAGTTCTTGCCCTGACAATCTTCACAATAGTTACCAGCAGCGAAAAGGCCGTTGGTTGGACACACCAATTTGAACTCATGAAGAGTTTGTACTGTGGGAATATCAAATTCGCTTATTACAGAAAGAATACTTGAAGTTAGCTGACCATAATAGATATGCAAGTGGACTAGGTCAGGTTTGAACTTGTTAATTACTACCCTTAATTTTTGTTTAGCTTCTTTAGAATAAAAAAAATTAGCTACATTTGAAAGTGCGGGTTTTGACTCAGTATCTATGCCTTTTGGGGGCTCAACTAACATCCATTCAGGGTTAACAATATCTCCCCTAGATGATGAAAATGTAGCTACAGAGTGGCCTTTTTGTTTGAGTAACCGAGTCTGTTGTAAGAAATAACTATCAGACCCTCCTTTGGGAAAGTGATAGTTATTAATATTTAAGATTCTATGCATCGATATTTCGGATATTTGTGTGTCAATAAAGCATTATCTATATGAAGCTAATTATCATTCCTTCCACCCGCCAAGTTCAACCTTTAATTCTTTTTCTAGATAATTTATTTCGTTACCGAAGTATTTTATTAATTTTATTTTCAGATTAGCTTCTAATTGGGCCGTTGGCGCCTCAACCCGATTAAAAGAGATAAGAGATTCTCGTATACGCATCCGGATACCAGTAGAAGTAATTTTTCTAAGTATTCTTGAAGCGAAAGCAGCTCGAGCTCTATTCTTATAAAGTATTTTCCCTAAGAAAGTGCTCCTCATTCCGCCTCGCGTTTTGTTTTTGATAGTCAAATCAGGAGTAAACTCTCTATTAACCTCTAGAAACTCTAAAATAATTTTAACCATCTTGTGCGGGCGATGAACTAAGTCATCGTACAATAACAGCTTCACTTTAGATCGGGGAAAATACTCATATATCTCTTCTAATTGTTTTGAATAACGACTGTGTTTCAAATAATCTTTTTGTCTTGCCTGCCACGCTTCGCTATATTTACAGCCTGCCAGCTCTTCCGCGATAGCTTCATCAAAACTTCTTGTCTCAATCCCTCGCTCGATAGCATAACGCCATGAAGAAAAGCAGCGTTCTACAGGGTTTCTTAAAATCACGATAACCAAAGAGTTTGGAATTGTTGCGTAGAGTCTTGCGACAGCGCCAGACTCATACATTAAACTAGCCTCGCCTCCCAAAACAACTCGCTGCTGTTGCTTTTTATGAAAATATTTTGATAATTCCTTTTCTCCTTTTTGATATAAAGAGAGTTCACTGAAAAAAGGAAAATCCTTAGCAGCTTGATTGCCGTAAATATCAGGGTGTTGTGAAAGCCAGTTATAAATAGTTGTTGTACCAGATTTTTGAGCCCCCACGATATATGCAGTCGGGAGGATATGATGATTTTTCATCGATATTCCAGTGTGAAAGTTCTATAGTTAAAGGGTATAAACAACTAAAAAAACGAAGCCAATTTGAGTAAATATTTGAAGCTTAAACTTTAAACTTCGCGGTTTAAAAAATACCTTTGCACAAAGGTAAGCCGAACCACCGTTTTCAGTGGTTAGCACAACAGATAAAATTCGACCCTCAATTAACCGCAATATTAACTGATTTAATGACTTTTTTCATTAAATCATAAACAGAGGTATGTATACCACAGACATATAGAATATGTTAGAGTCCCCTTCGTTAACTGGAAGCTAGGATCGATTGAATACCAAATGAACCACCCCAATTTAATTGGAGAAATTCTTCTCCAGCAACAATTAATCACCCAACAAGACTTAACAAAAGCTCTTTTGATACAAGAGAAAATAGGTGGTCGAATTGGCTCAATCTTAATTAGATCAGGCTCTTTATCGGAAAATAAACTACTCGATGCGTTACACCTACAACTAGGTATCGGTAGACTTGGAATCGAAGCGCAAGTTCCTAACGCAAAACAAATTCTTAGCCAAATTGAAAAATTAAACATATCAATCGATTGGTTATTAGACCAAAAGATAATCATTTGGAGCAATACTGACGAAAACTCCTTTTTGTACTGCTCAAAAGATCATCTTTCCGACCTGTTGCACGATACACTGCAAATATTGTTAGGAAAATATACTGCTACACCAGTTTTGGTTTCAGGTCAGCAACTTGATAAATTGCTTGTCCAACTTGAGTCCCTGAACGGCCATGATGAAGATATGAGTCACGATCAACATTTTCTTAAAGAAATGGCTGAAGATGCTCCCATTGTCGAATTAGTCAGTAACTTTATGTCTCAAGCCATGGAGAAACGAGCGTCTGATATCCATATTGAGCCAAGTGCGGACCATTTCAGCATTCGTCTTCGTATCGATGGAATATTACACAATGCATACGAATTCCCCATCAATCAATTTAGCGCTGTTGCTTCTAGAGTAAAACTGATCTCTGGTATCGATATTGCTGAAAGAAGGCTTCCTCAGGACGGTCGACTTTCGATTCGCCTAAGTGGAATAGAAACAGATATTCGAGTGTCTTCACTTCCAGGTGTGTTTGGTGAAAGTATCGTAATGCGCCTTCTACCAAAAGAGAGAAGCGAGCTCAAATTAGACCGTTTAGGCATGGCTCCAGACCACTTAGAAATGATGAAGCAATGGATGCATGAACCTAACGGTATTATTTTAGTAACAGGTCCAACAGGTTCAGGTAAATCAACCACCTTATATGGCTCACTTGAGGAAACAAATGACGGAGTTAGAAAAATAATAACGGTTGAAGACCCTGTTGAATTTCAACTTCCTGGTATCACCCAAATTCAGGCTCACGCTGATATTGGACTAACTTTCGCTAGCGCTTTACGTTCAATCCTTAGACAAGATCCTGATGTTATAATGGTAGGCGAAATTCGTGATCTTGAGACCGCAGAAATAGCCATACAATCGGCGCTAACAGGTCATTTAGTATTATCTACATTACACACAAATAGCGCATTAGATGCCTTCACGAGGTTAATTGACATGGGCGTTGAGCCTTTTCTAGTGGCGGCCCCTATGAGAGCAGTTCAGGCGCAGCGGTTAGTTAGACGGTTATGTTCTAAATGTTCAAAACCATCATCAGCACCGAACATTTGGAATCAAGAAATCCAAACTATTTTTAATAACCTTTATCCGGAACAAGAAGAATTGTGGCAGCAAGCCGAAGGTTGCGATGCTTGTTACCATACGGGATATAATGGTCGTTTGGGAGTGTATGAATTAATCCCTGTAACAGAAGAGTTGCGCCATTTGATAGCTCAAAATGGCACTAGACAGCAACTATTAGTTCAAGCAGAAAAAGATGGCTATCGTAGTGTTCGTGATGATGGCTTACTCAAAGCTGCATTAGGTCTAACAACCGTAGACGAAATCATTCGCGTCTCAATGACTCATTAGTACTGTCTTTTATGTTGAACTTTAAATACCAAGCTCTCGATAAAAACAAACAACTTCTCAAGGGAAAAGTGAGTGCAAAATCAGAAAGAGCTGCCATCAGACAACTCGAACAAAAAGATCTTCAAGTTGTTAATTTAGAGACCGATGTTACTAAATTAGATGAAAATGCACTAAGAAAACCACTCAAACAACAAGACCTAATTCTAAGTTTTTACGAACTGGCAACTATGGTCAATTCGGGCGTACCGATATCTGAAGCAGTATTAGCCCAGCAAGAGTCGATACTGCAGCCTCGACTTAAGGTTGTTTATGAATCTATCAGCTCGAAACTTCGCAGTGGGGAAACCTTCTCGGTCGCTTTAACAAACTCCAGCTTAGACCTTCCAGATTACATCATGCCAATGCTAGAAGCAGGTGAAATGACCGGTGAACTGGGAAAGACGCTTACTGATATTGTTGAACAAATGGAATACGATCAGAAAGTTGCAAATGAATTACGCAATGCATTGATTTACCCTGCAATATTGGTATTTACCGGATTTATGTCGGTTATGTTAATGTTTACTGTTGTTGTACCTAATTTTGCTAATGTTTTGGAGCAAGGTAAAGATTTACATTGGCTTGCAAGTACGGTGTTAACTGTTGGAATGTGGACAAATGATAACTTATGGTTACTGCTTTCAATTTTAGCCGGTGGCTCATATGGTGTTTATTATTTGATGCAAAAAGAAAGTTTTCGAGCTAAATTATTGTCTTCATTGTTACAGGTCCCCATGCTCAAAGAATGGTTAATTGAAGCGGAAATTGCTCGCTGGTCCAAACTACTGGGGACTTTACTTAAAAATAAAGTAGTTCTAATTAAAGCACTTCAACTTTCACTGACTGGGGTAAAGTCTGATATTCAAAAAATCAGATTGAACCAAGTAACCAATAGAGTGAAAGCAGGCCAAACTTTATCTAATGCACTCGAAGACAATCAAGCACTCAACCCTACAGGTTACAATATGATCCGTATCGGTGAAAAAGCAGGTGCGTTACCGGCGATGCTGTTGTCTTTGGCAAAACTCTACGAAAACACTGGTAGAGAAAGAATGAAAAGCTTTTTAATCATGGTCGAACCGATAGCCATAATAATAATCGGTGCATTGATTGGGGTCATTATTGCGGGTATAGTTTTAGCTATCACCAGTGCCAACGACCTAGTCATTTAAGCCAATATTCTAAATTTTATCTAATAGTATTAAGAGAACAATAATGAAGCATATATCTAAATCAAAAGGGTTTACTATTCTCGAAATGATCGTAGTTTTGGTTATGATTGGTCTAATCATGGGGTTAGTTGGGCCAAGATTATTCAATCAAGCCGATAAAGCCAAAGTTAAAACTGCAGAAACTCAGATTAAAATGTTAAAAGGTGCGTTACAAGTAATGCGACTGGATTTAGGTCGTTTTCCAACTACTTCAGAAGGACTACAACTGCTATCAACTATACCGGCTAATGGGAGTATCAAAGACAAGTGGCAAGGCCCCTACCTTGAGGACAAACTACCTTTAGATCCTTGGAGTAACCCATTTCAATATCGTCTAGAAGCATCTGAAACACAATCATTTGTGCTTTACTCTCAAGGCTCCGATAAACAAGACGGTGGAGAAGATGATGCCTCTGACATTGGTTATCTTCCCCGTTTATAATAGTGTAATTATATTAATACATGGTTATAAATAAACTAAAAGCAAATAAGTTAAATAAGGCCCAATTTCAAAAAGCATTTACAATATTAGAGCTCATTATTGTGTTTTTTTTCTTTGCTTTAATATCGGGAATAGCCTTACCCAACTTAACAAGAGCTTATGATTCATGGCAAAGGCGACTCGTTACCGACGACTTAATTTTAAACATCAATCGACTAAATTTATTTGCTTTAGAACAAGAAAAAACAATTGTATTAACAGACTCAACTCCACTTTCACATTTGCCTTTTGAGATCCCCGAGAATTATCAAATGATTATCAAGGATCCAATTTATTTTTATCCAAATGGAGTGTGTTCTGGCGGTACAATGAGTTTGAAATCTGGTAATTTTGAGAGTCACTATGAATTACAAGCACCCTACTGCACCCCCAAGAAAATTTAATCGCCAAAAAGGGTTCTCCTTGCTCGAAGCTATAGTCGCGTTAGCATTAATTAGCTTGACGGGGATGGCCGTTTTCAGTTGGTTAAACCAATCACTAGGAAACCTCTCAAAATTAGAAAGAAGACAAACACAATCACAGCTTATTGCAAACTCTATGTCATATATTCAAACAATAAACCCTATGATTTCACCTGTAGGTTCAACTCAGCTTGGCTCGTTACAGCTGACTTGGCAAAGCCAGTTAATTGAACAGCCATTACGCTCTGTGGTCAAAGTAGGTTTAGCAACCAATTATCTAGTCGGATTATATACAATGGACATAACCCTCCAAGATTCCGGCCAACCTGCTTATTCATTTTCAGTAAGACAAGTAGGCTACCGTGATCTGACGTCAAATGCTCAAAACTAGCCCCTTATCACATAAAAATTCAAGCAATGCATTTACTTTGGTTGAAATGCTAGTGGTAATGGTTTTACTCGCCCTCATTATTGGTATTTTGTTCCAAGGCTTAGGTCTGGTAGGAAAAGTACACAACCGATTAATTCCACGAGTACAACAATTACAGTTGAATTCACTCCAAGAACAATGGTTTCGTGGAAGCGTTTCAGGCTTAATTGCAGCGGTTAACATCGAAGAATTATTCATTGGAACTAGTACAGGCTTTAAAGGATTGAGTGTTTCACCATTAAATTCACCTTATAACGCACCAGCGATTATTAAGTGGAGCATAAACGAAAGTGATGATAAAAAAAGCCTCAATTACCAACAACAACAATTTAGCTGGAAAATTAAGACTTACAACAATAATTCTGATTTAGAGTTTTTTTATCTCGACAATAATGGCCAATGGAGTAATTCCTGGGTAGCAAAGTTTACTTCCGATAAGCAACCATTATTACCGGATGCAATTGCCTTAAAATCTTTTATTGGGGATAATGAGCATTGGTGGGTTGCAGTCATCAATGGGGAAAAAAACGCATCCTGGTGGGTTCTTGATAATGAGTAATGCCTCTTCAAACTTTCAAAACTGCCAAAGAGAACAAGGGTTTGTGTTAGTTCTTACTTTATCCGTTATAGCAATAACACTACTTGCTAGTAGCTATATCGCCAACTGGATAAATCAAGAAATTGAGAATCATTCAACACTGATCACATCTGCACAACAGACAATCGATAACTATAGTACCTTATCAACGATTATTTACATTTCATCGACACACCCTCTTACTTATTCTGGCATAGCGTTTCCAGACAAGGTAAATGATACATACAGTTTGCCGTTCAATGAAAATGGCGACCCGTTACTAAATATGCAAGGCAATGAGCTAAGGTTAGATAGTCGGGTTTACCAAGGCATCGGCGATAGTCAATTTCAACTCCAAGATGAAGCAGGCTTAATTAGTGTCAACACATTAACTAAAGAGCGGTTAGTTACCTTATTTGCAATGGCAGGCATCAACGGAGTTTATGCCGTTCCTGCACTGGCGAAACTCAATGACTATATTGATAAAGACTCTGACTATCGGCTCAATGGTGCTGAGAGAAAACAATATCTTAGCTCAAATAGAGAGGGGCCGAAAAATCAAAGGTTAAGATCACCGCAAGAACTTTCAGCTGTATTAGACTGGACGTCAATAATGTCAAAAGAGCAATTCGACAAGGTGAGTTATTTGCTTACGTCAAGTCCGATTGTATCAGTAAACATAAATACAGCGCCCAAAGAAAGCCTTCTTCTACTTGGGTTATCTCCATATGAAGTTGACCAAATAATCACCTTTAGAGAAAATCAGTCAATCAATTTTGCCAATATTCGCAGCATAATCCCATCTACCGTTAATTTGCCAGATACAGACATATTTCAGTATTATGCTTCACGTTATCTCAGAGTTAATATACAATCCGCCAAGTTTGGTAAAATTGATGAATATCATATTAAGATGACGCCACGAAGCACGGATGGAAAACCTTGGCATATTCGATACAAAAAAACACTCTTTGCTCCGCAAATAAAACAATTAAACGAGCCACTTCCTACAGGAAAAGCGATTTTTAGTGACCAATAATACAAAAAGCTTAAATGAAAAGTTAGAAAAAGAAGTATCTGACAAACTAGGCCAAGAAGTTATCGGCAGAGAAGCTTGTATTTTTGCCTGCCTTGATTTTAGAGGAATCAAAAAAAGTTTACAAAAAAGCAGCTTAGAGCTACAACTAAAGCAACTTGCACCTTTCGAGCAATTTGAGACTTATTTTATTTGGAAAAATGAGCATGTTATGGCCTGGATTTGGTCGTCAAACAAAAACACCAATACTCCACCAGTCAACACGAATAAATACATTCCAGAAACATTATTACTAGGCGAACAACATCATTCAAAGCCCGAAATTATCCAAGTAAACAAAGGTTATGAAGCGCGCTTATGGCGTGATGAACTATTAGTTGGATCACAGTATTGGCCTTCCCTCCCCACCATTGATGAATGGAATAACTTTTTACGTAATCACTCAATGGAAAGTCAGGAAAAACTACCTGAAATATTGGCTTACTCTCTAAATGATACCCCTTGGTACCAACCCCATATAATTGAAATAATACTTAATAAATGCAAAACAATTAATTTTTCATTGTTAATAGCCACAGTTTTTTTTACATTTCTGGCTTACTCATACTCAGGACTAGTACGTATAAACCAAAAATTAGTGGAATCTGAAAACCAATACAGTATTGCACTAAGTGAAGCTAACGACATTGTCACAGCAAGAAATAATGCAATCCAACAACTTTCAATAATAAATCAGATCAATAATCTTTCGAATTGGCCAAGTCAAATAGAATTATTGGCTACCTGCAATCATATACTTCATCAACTAAGCGCGACCTTGATTGGATGGAAATTTGACGATGGTGAATTGCACTTAGTGATCAAAACAAATAACTCCGATCCCACCGTTTTTATTTCATCATTTGAAAGCTCTAAATTATTTAACGAGGTAAGCCTTGGTCCTCAAGGAAATGATGGGGCTCTGTCGTTACATATGAAATTACGCCCATTGAATTCTACTCAAAGCTTTAGCTCAATAATTGGGGACGAACTTTGAACTCGACAACGATTGAAATTAAGCAACAATGGGAAAACAATATACGCCTACGCGGCATGATTTATATAATTGCAATAACTCTCATGTTTTACTTCTTGTCTCTATTATCAGAATATAGCGACGAAAAATTACAGCAATTGTCACGAAGTCAAACATTATTAGAAAAAATTGCCTTAATACAAAAAGAGCCCATTTGGTATGAAAGAGAAAAAGAAGCCGCAAGTCAACGAGTTTCATTTCAAAATCAGTTATGGCAAGCTTCAAGCAGAGGGTTAGCACAGGCAAAGCTTCAAGCTTTCTTGCGTTCAACGATCGACAAACTTAACTTAACAAATAGTAAAATTGTTTTAGAAGCTGTAGAAACAATCAATTCAGATAGTAACTCATTAGTGTTATGGAAAATAAGCGCACAAATTCGAGCATCATTTAACTCAAATGAATTACAAAAACTTTTGTGGGCTATCAATAGCCACACGCAATTAATTAAAATACGCTCATTGGATTTTAAGATAAAATCCAATAGAAATAGCTTATCTAACTTTACTTTATATGTTGACACATGGTTTGAAAGTCCTAATGATGGGCTTAATAATGAATAAAAATATTCAATTTACAATAATATTAGCACTGATTATTTTATGTTCATCTTTGGTTGGATGGTACTCGGCCGACTTAAATTTGGCTGAAAATGCAAACACTAGTGAAAATCAGAAATGGTCGCTCCCCAAACGCGCCGGAAACAACCTCACCAGTCTGAATTACCAGCTCACTCAACTAAAAATTTGGGGACAAGTTCAAAATAAGGCAAGCACCTCACAGAGTCAAAAATGGCGACTCGTGGGTATTAGTAATTCAAATGCACAATTAGTAGCGCTGATAGAAATAGACAATGAGTCATCAATAAAACGAGTATCGACCAACGGCTCAATTACCGAACACATCAAGCTCTTATCGATTGATGAGAATAGTATTGAAATTAGCGATGATAAAGGAAAGGTTAGCACCATTCTTCTATATCCCTAATTAACTTGGCTTTCACTTAAAAGAATTAATTAAAAATGAATATAAAATTACTCCTTATCCTTGTTGCATCAGTATTAGTCTCCTCATGTGCACACGACCCATTTCCCAAAATGTCACGCTCCTTAGAAGCTCAAAGAGATAATGATTCTCAGTCTCAATACGGCCGAAATGGCAAAAACACTCAACAGACTGATTTACAGACAAGCTTTTCACAAACTCCTCAAGCACAATTAAACAGAAAAAAACCTGCAATCTCGCTAACCGATGAAGGTCCTGTATTTACTGGTGAGGAATTGGTACTGAGCGCAGAGAATATGAACTTGCCGGCTTTTATTAATGAAGTATTTGGTAATTTACTTGGGGCCAATTTTGTTATTGACCCAAAATTGCAAAAACGTAAAGACCGAGTCACATTAAGAGTCACCGAGCCACAAACGGCCGAGCAACTATACAATCTAACTCGAAAAGTATTACAAACTTACGGCATCGACGTATTACAAGATGAAAACTTATTAAGAATAGCGGTAGCAAAAAAAGGCGTATCATCAACTCCTCCGCTTTTAGTTAGCGGTTTAACGCTACCTTCAGTTCCGCTTTCACACAGACCAATATTTCAGCTTGTACAACTCAATGTTGTCCGCAGTGGTCAAATATTAGGTTGGTTGAGTAATGCCTACGCCGGCAGTCAATTAAAAATCCAAAATGCGCAACAGCGAAACGCCATTATTCTAATTGGCTCAGACAAATTAGTTAGAGAGGCTGTGCGTGCCATTGAGTTTTTTGACCAAGCTTATATGAGAGGCAGGCATTCATTAAGAGTTGAGCCATCATTTTTATCTGCTCGAGAACTCGCTCCATTATTGGTTAATGTTTTACTAGCCCAAGGATACGCAGCCGGTAAAACAGTTGCTGAAAGCGGTAGTATTTTAGTTCTACCAATAGAAAAATCAAATGTAGTTTTGCTTTTTGCAACTGATAAACAAACCCTTGAACATGCCAAAAATTGGGCCGTAACGCTTGATAAACCAAATTTACGCTCTGGTGAGAGCTCGTTATTCTTTTACCCAGTACAAAACACTCGCGCTGACTCTATCGCTGAAACCCTCAACGGTATTCTTAATGTTTCTTCGATACCTAACGCTGCTACCAGTGTCAATAACAATACAAAAGGTAATAAAAGACAATCTCAAGGAGGCTTGAAAGTTGATGAAGACAGGAATGCGATAGTCTTTAGAGGCGACCCTGCCGAGTGGGAGCGAATTTTAACTTTAATTAAGAAAATGGATGTTCCAGCTAAACAAGTGTTGGTTGAAGTTACCATTGCTGAAGTTAACCTGAGTGAAGGCGAAACTTTTGGAGTGGAATGGTTTGCAAGCTCAAATAGTGGTCGGTTTGGAGGATCTTTCAGTTCAGTACCCACTGCTACGGGTGTCTCAGGAACTGGATGGAACTGGATATTAGATGTTGCAGGAGAAACCAAGGCTGCACTCAATGCCTTTGCTAACGATAGCCGGGTAAATATACTTTCTACGCCACGATTGTTGGTCAAAACTGGCGCTGAGGCAAATTTAAATGTGGTCACTGAGATCCCAACGGTTACCGGTAGAAGTAATTCAGATCAACAAACTAATGGTAGCACCAATATTATTGAAGAAATAATTTATCGTAAAACGGGAATTATCCTGACAATTGCCCCAATTGTGCATGCGGGTAATAGAGTAGATCTCGATATTTCACAAGAAGTGAGTGAAGCATTACCCCTTGCATCAGGCGGAAGTACCGATTCACCCGCGATATTCACTCGAACAGTTAATACCAGTTTAAGCTTAAAGTCAGGTGGATCTGTTTTTCTTGCGGGTTTAATTTCTACTCGTGAAACAAACAGTGATGGCGGTATACCAGTATTTAAAGATATACCTTTAGTAGGTAATATCTTTAAATCCAGCTCAAAAGATCGTACTCGAACGGAATTGGTCATCATGATTAATCCTTACATTATAAATAATGATCAAGAAGCAAAATCAATAACTGATTCTCTTATTCAGGGCTTACAACTTATAGAGCAGTAAAAACGAAGGTTTCTGGCTAAAAAATAGTCAGCAACCGGTTGTTTTATATGTACAATTTATAAATTTTTGTTAAGCAAAAACATGGCAATAGTCTAGTACCAATGTTTTTTCAAGTTAAACTCTTTGTGATGTATCACATTTCTACTAAAAACAACCAATTAGCGGCAAAAATAGCGTTTTATATATTGATATATGGGTTTAGTTCGTCTATTCTTCGGTTGTCGCAGTGATATGGGCGGCATAAAAAATTAATTCTAGGCGGTAGCGCTACCATCTAGGATCTAATAACGCGATATCACTGATTGATATTTTGCAAAATAACTTTAAATATTTAGGAGTTTCACAAATGCGTTTTACAAAAACTAAACTTGCGCTAGCAACAGCTGGTGCTCTGACGGCAGGAATGGTAGCAGCGGTCCCTGGCCTAGATGCTGGTTACCCTGCAGCGGAACCTGACTTCGCAACTATCCTTTTAGGTACTGCAACTGCTGAAGTTTCTAACACTCAAGCGTTCGGTATCGATACTTTAATCACTGATTTAGTTATCGGTCGTACAACTGGTTTTGGTATCAGAATGACATTGACTGGTGCTGAATTCGCAGGTACTGCTGTAGCATCTGTTGGTGCTGACATTACTGGTGGTGTTGCTAACGAAGATTGGACTCTTGCATCATCTACTATTGCTGCAAACATCGGTACTTTCACTGTTTCTCCTGGTACTGTTCCTGTAGGTTTACCTGTTGGTGAAATCTTAAGCTTCGCAATCGACGCTTTAGACGTAACGGCTGTAGACGGTTCTTTAGGTATGGGCACTGACGTTACTGCTGACATTGAGTTTTTTGATCCTGTAACAGCGACTGTTTTATTAGAAAATACTGCAACACTTTATACTGCTGCTGAAGGCACTATGCTTGCTTATGGCGCTGGTGATACAGATTCACGTATTGATGTTGGCGGCCAGAACTCTGACAGTAAAACAGATTTCTCTTTAGACGGCGTGATTAATAATGGTACACAAGCATATTTCCATGCTGGTGTTGTTACAGCTTCACTTGTTGGTACTTCAAGTGCAGGAACAACTGCTGCCGCATGGGATAATGCAAACGTATTCCAATATAATGTTGCTACAGATACAATGGAAATCACTGTTACTGGTGATGATTTCACTTCATTCACTGATATGTGGTTAGAAGATATCAGTGATGGTGGTTATGATGCTACTGAACCATGTAATGTTGGTAATGTTGCAATGGCAAATGCTTCTTTAGACGTTGATGCCGCTGGTACTCTTATGTCTGCTCCAGTTGCAGTTGCTACAGGTGACGTTTATAACGTATGTTTATCTGTTGACGGAACAACTATCGAAGATCAAGAGTTAGATATTTCAGGAACTTTTGACTTAGATCCAGCTGACACTCAAACAGGCGTTTTAGTTGACCCAGGTAACACAATCGGTTCAATTACTCCGCTACAATACAACGGTGACGTTCTTGAAGTTCACTTCTTCAACGATGACGGAAACGTTGGTCAAGAAAGCCGTTTACGTATCAGTAACAAAGGTAACACTGACGGATTAGTACGTATCGTAGGTGTTGATGACGCTGGTGTTGAATCTCCAGAAGCAACTTTAACCCTTGCTGCTGGCGAGTCAGTTCAAGTTAAATCTACTGATTTAATCAATGGTACTGGTGTTGTTGATGCTGCAACTGGACTTGGTTTACCAACAGTTGGTAAATTCCGTCTTACAGTTACAGCTGAATACGATGGGCTAGAAGTAACTAACTTCGTACGTAATATCGAAGCTGGTATCTTAACTAACTTTACACCTAGTGAAGAATCTTCTAACTAAGTAGTACTTTAGTTAAGTAGATTAAAAAAGGTGGCTTTAGCCACCTTTTTTTTGTCTATCATTTTGTTCCGTAGTCGTTAAATTTAAAAAGCTACAGGACAGATCTCCCACAGTAATATTTGTAGCGTTAGCTGGCAGAACAAAACGTCATAGATAGCAATAGAACGCAATTTAACCGCTTAACTGACTAAGCGTTTTTGGATAATAGACGGAAGAAGTGACTGGTTCAGCTTAAGTTATTTTTAACCAGCCTACAGATGGTCTCTATATCTTTAGAAGTGAGTTCAAAGAATAGAGGGAGACATAAACAGCGTTCCGCATAGTCATCTGATGTATGAGTACTATAATCATTTTTGCTGCTAAATATTTCCAACCGGCTTAATGAAGGAGAAAAGTATCGCCTTACGCCGATATTATTTTCGTTCAGTGCTGCTAATACTCGTGAACACATATCCTTTGATTCAAAAATCACCGGAAAATAAGCCCCATTTTGGCTAGCGTTCTCATGCCAAGTCGGTATTTGCAAATGTTCCTTAAGTAAAGACTTATAGAGTTGATGGTGTTTGACTCTTTGCGCTAGAATTACATCGATATCATCGAGCATTGCCAGCCCCATAGCCGCATGAAATTCGCTCATTTTAGCATTGATTCCGGTCTCTGCTATTTCCCCTTGCTCACCGATCCCAAAGTTAATTATTTTTGAGGCGCGCTTGTAATCGTTTTCATTCTTAAAAATAACCGCCCCACCTTCTACCGAATGAAATATTTTTGTCGCATGAAAACTCAATGTTGAAGCATCTCCATAATTTAGAATACTTCGATTGTTCAACTGCACACCAAATGCATGGGCTGCATCATAAATGATCTTGATATTTTCTTGTCGTCCAATTTTTTCAAACGCTAGTACTTCGCATGGGTTACCATAAACATGAACGGGTACTATTGCAGACGTTTGCTCACTGATAAGTTTGTTGCTTTCAAATGGACACAAGTTTAGTGTGTCTCGATCAATATCACCAAATGATGGTACTATCCCCTCCCATTTAAGACTGCTGGCAGTAGCGATAAATGTAAATGGTGTGGTGATCACATTTCCGCTTAGTTTGAAAGTTTTGTAAGCGACTTGTAATGCCAATGTGCCGTTTGCCACCAACAATAGATTCTTAACACCTAAGTAGGCTTCGAGTCTTAGTTTTAATTCTTGAACTAACGGACCATTATTGGTTAGCCAACCGCTATTATAAACTGAGTCCAAATATTTCTGATATTTTGACTGAGACGGTAAATAAGGCTTGTAGATAGGGATCATTGGCTATCAATTAACTCAAATAAATATTGGCTGTATCCATTGTTAGACATTGCGGAAGCAAGTTGATGAATTTGTTGGCTCGATAACCACTGATTATTGAACGCTATTTCTTCTAAGCAAGCAATTTTGTATCCTTGTCGATGTTCAATAGTCTGTACAAAATGTGAAGCCTCGAGCATTGATTCGTGAGTTCCAGTATCAAGCCAAGCGAAACCTCTACCCAACATTTCAACGTGTAATTTATTTCGTTGCAAATAAATGTTATTGACACAGGTAATCTCTAATTCACCGCGCTCGGAAGGTTGAATTGATTTGGCAATTTCAATGACATCATTGTCATAAAAATACAAGCCAGTGACAGCAAAATTTGATTTAGGTTTGACTGGTTTCTCTTCAATCGAAATCGCCCGATTATTTTGGTCAAACTCGACGATTCCAAAACGCTCTGGATCTTTCACTTGGTAACCAAAAACAGTGGCCCCCGAATTTCGTCTTGCCGCGTTTAAGAGTTTGGGCGAAAAACCGTGTCCATAAAATATGTTATCACCTAAAACTAAGCATACCCTTTGATTTCCTATAAACTCCTCACCGATTATAAAAGCTTGCGCTAACCCTTCGGGTTTTGGCTGTTCTGCATATGATATCTTGACCCCAAACTGGCTTCCATCCGCCAAAAGTCGTTTATAACCAGCAATATCTTCAGGCGTTGAAATCACCAAAATATCTTTAATACCAGCTAACATCAAAACAGACAAGGAATAATAAATCATTGGTTTATCGTAAATAGGTAACAGTTGCTTTGAAACCCCCTTGGTAATCGGGTGTAAACGAGTTCCAGAGCCACCCGCTAATAATATTCCTTTCATATTTTAACTCTCAATTCCTAACCTTTCACATTTATATGAACCATTTAATATTCTTGTCCACCAACTTTTGTTTTCTAAATACCACTCAACGGTTTTACGAATACCTGACTCGAATGATTCATTTGGAATCCAGTCTAGCTCTTTTTTTATTTTACTGGCATCAATTGCATAACGAAGATCATGACCAGGACGATCGCGGACGAAAGTAATAAGCTCATTATAGTGGTTAAAACTCGAATTTAAAGGTGGTACTAACTCTTGTAAAATATTACAGATACTCTTCACAACTTCGATATTAGTCTTTTCATTGTGACCACCGATATTATAGGTTTCTCCAACCTTACCTTCACTAGCAATCAAATAAAGTGCTTTTGCATGATCTTCGACATATAACCAGTCTCGTACTTGTAAACCATTACCATAAACAGGTAAATTTTTACCTTCCAATGCACTAAGCAAAATAAGCGGAATGAGCTTTTCTGGAAAATGAAAAGGTCCATAATTATTTGAACAATTACTAATAATTGTTGGCAAGCCATAAGTCTTAAACCATGCTCGCACTAAGTGATCACTTGAAGCTTTTGATGCCGAATAAGGTGAGCTAGGCGCGTAAGCCGTTGTTTCAGTAAACAGTTCAGTAGTATCTTTTAAATCACCATAAACTTCATCAGTAGAAACATGATGAAACCGAAAACCACGCTGTGAATTATTTTTAATGCTTTGCCAATAATTGCGAGCAGCTTCAAGCAAGTTATAAGTACCGATAATATTGGTTTCTATAAAGCTTGTTGGAGCATCAATTGAACGGTCAACATGACTCTCAGCGGCTAAATGTATAGCTACGTCGGGGCAATGTTGGCTGAAAACACGTTCAATCTCTTTTCGATCACAAATATCTACTTGTTCAAAAAAATATCTTTCACTGTCAGAAACGGACAAAAGAGACTCTAAATTACCGGCATAAGTCAGCTTGTCTACATTGACAACCTTATCTTTGGTATGGTTAATAATATAACGAATAAGCGCTGAACCAATAAATCCTGCGCCCCCCGTAATCAAAAACTTCATAAATCTTGCGACCTTAATATTTAGCGTTATGATAACGATTGTTTATTGTTATAATTGTCACCGACAGATTTAATATTCAATGAAAATATACAATTATAAACTCACAAAAAATTAATACTCACTTCTAACTGAACCATACCATAATGAAAATAGTTCTGTTAGGCTACCCTAGTTAAAAGAATGTATAAACTACAAATGAAATCAATGAATTCATACAGTGTATTATATACAAGTAAGTCAATATATCCTTTTTTGTGGAAAATCTATCAACTCAAATTTTAACTAAGCACTCCCGAATGTAATAACAGAGATAAGAATGACAAAAATTGCGATCATGCAGCCTTATTTTATTCCTTACCCCGGCTACTTCAGGTTAATGCAAGCTGCAGACGTGTTTGTTATTTATGATTGCGTTCAATTTCCTAGACGCGGATATGTGCATAGGAATCAATTAATCGATTTCAACGATAATAAACAGTGGTTAAATATGCCACTAAATAAAATGCACCGTTCAGCAAAAATAAATCAAATGTCTTTTACAATTGATGCAAAAAATGAGTTTTTTCGACAAATAAAGAAGTTCCCGATCTACCAGAAACTCATTGAAGATGAGCAACTTTATCAATATTTATTCAATTTTGAACAATCGCCACTAACTTATATAACTTCTCTACTTGAGTACTTTTGTGTTTCTTTAAATATAAAAACTGACTTTATTAATTCTAGCAGCTTGGACATAGATAAGACTTTAAAATCCGAGGACAGAATACTTGCTATTGTAAAGTATCTAAATGGTACTAGTTATATAAATTCGCCTAATGGTAGAAATCTTTATCATAAAAAACGTTTTTCAAAAGAAAATATTCAATTATCATTTCTTAACGATTATGAAGGGGATTTAATCAGTGTATTATCACCATTTTTAACAGGTGACAGAAATCTGCTGTCAAATAAAATTAAAGGACAAGTCGATATTATTGTATAAATTTAATTTCTGCCTATTAATCAGAAAATTTAATTAATATTTGGATTATTCATTATGATAAATTATCAGTTTAACCTTGCTTTAAATTTCAAGCACATTTGTTCAAAATTCAACCATAATACAGCTATCGAATTCAACGATGGTTCATTCTTGAACTATGAAGAACTCGATAGGCTTTCTGACAAAATATCTAGTTACTTAATTACAAAAAAAATTGTTCAAGGTAATGTAGTCGCAATATTAAACGACAAGAGCTGTTGGGGCTACGCAGCTATGTTAGCTTGTCTCAAACTGGGTGTTATCTATACCAATTTAGATATAAATAGTCCTGTGGCAAGATTAAAAAAAATCATTCAAATAAGTCAGCCAAGCCATTTCTTAATTAACTCTAGTAATATAAATAAACTAACCACCTGTGGTATTCTAGAACAACAGTTGACTGATTATACTAGTGATGAATTTCATAACAACTTAAATGGATTTCAGAGTGATATTGAAATATCTCGAGAAATACATGGAGACTCGCCGGCTTACCTAATGTTTACCTCTGGCTCTACCGGTTTTCCTAAGGGCGTAATAATTACTCATTCTAACATTCAGAATTTTATCCAATGGTCTAGAGTCACTTTCAATGTTAATTACAACGACCGAATCACCAATTTAAACCCACTACATTTTGATAACTCAGTTTTTGATTTTTATGTGTCACTATTTAACGGCGCAACATTACTTTCAATCCCAGACTCATTGCCAGCGATCCCTTTAAGGTTAATAGAGACTCTAAATAGGTTAAAACCCAGCATATGGTTTAGCGTTCCTTCGTTATTAGTTTTCGTTTTAAAATCACGAGCTCTTAAAGCCAGTGATTTATTGAGTCTTAACAGTATTATATTTGGAGGAGAAGGTTTTCCTAAAAATCAGCTTCGCATTTTGGCAGATTTAATAGGAAGTAGAACTCAACTAATTAACGTTTATGGCCCAACCGAGGGAACTTGCATATGCTCGAGTTACTTAGTCAAACCTCAAGACTTAATTGATGATGGCTTACTACCCTTAGGTGAAATTGCTGATAATTTTTCTTTTTGTGTTTTGGACAAAAAAAATAATCCTGTCTGCGAAGATGCTATTGGTGAGCTATGTCTCTCGGGTCCCAATATAGCAAAAGGTTATTATAATAATCTGCAGAAAACTGAAGAGTTGTTTATCCAAAACCCCAAGAATAATGCTTACAGTGACATTATCTATAAAACAGGTGATTTGGTAACATTTAATCGAAAAAACAAACTATTAAAATTTTGTGGGCGGCGTGATAACCAGATAAAAAGAATGGGTTATCGCATTGAACTAGAAGAAATTGAAAATGCACTTTCTGATTTAGACTATATTAGTGAAAGCGCTGTTATATATAACAAAACAGATAATGATAACGGTGTTATAATCGCTTGTATTAGTGCGAACATAAACCAAGAAGATAATATCATTGAAGATTTAAGGGAGTTTATTCCTTCTTATATGTTACCCAACAAATTGCTCTTTCTGGAAGAACTACCCAAAAATCAAAATGGAAAAATTGACCGCATGGCTTTAAAACGAGAATATTGTTAATGAAAAAGTTAATTATTTTTGGTGAAGGAAAAATAGCCCAAGCAGTTTCATACTTTTTTAATCGTAGTGACAGCGATTATAATATATGCGCCTATATAGCAGATGAAGCCTATATTCAGTCAACTGAGTATTTGGGTAAACCACTTGTAACTATGTCAGAGGTTACATCTCTCTACCCTAAAGAAAACTATTCTGTTTTTGTAGCCGTAGGTTATCAAAAAATGAATGAGTTAAGAGAATCTAAATTTAATGAATTTAAAAATCTCGGCTATCAATTTGCCCAATACAGAAGCCCATTTGTAGCAGGCCAATATGCACTAGGCGAAAACAGCATAGTCATGGATGGTGCAGTAGTACAACCAGAAGTCACGATTGGTCACAACTCATTCGTTTGGGGCGGTACAATGATCGGGCATCATGCTAAGATAGGTAATCATTGTTGGATTACAGGGAGCTGTGCTATCGGCGGTGTTGTCACAATAGATGACAGTTGTTTTGTGGGGTTAAATGCTACTATCTCAAATGAAATCAATATAGGCAAAAAATGCATGCTCGGAGCGAATTCAGCTACTGGGAAATGCCTGAATGATGAATCCGTTGTAATCTGTCCAGATACCCCAATTCACCGACTTAATTCAACTCAATTATCAAGATTTTCAACTAGCTTTTAGAAAAAGGCCTAAATTAAATGCAAGAAATAACACAACTGCTAAGTCATACTTTTAAAATATCATTAGATGATGCAGCCAATAACTTACAGGTAGCTGATGTTGATACATGGGATTCTTTGACTCATATGGATCTTATTGTCGCAATTGAAGATACTTACAAAATACAATTAACTGGTGACGAAATTGCTGATATGCAATCGTTTTCAGAAATAAGAAAAATAATCACGAACTATATTAACTAAAATGGATTTAGCCAATAAAAAGGTCATAGTGACTGGCGCAGCTTCTGGCTTTGGGCTGACCTTAGTTGAAAGGTTGGTAGAAGAAAGCTGCCAAATAGCGGCATTTGATATTGATCAGAATAAGCTATCGGCTCTAAAGTCACGGTACCCAGCTGTCTCAATATATGTATGTGATGTTTCAGATAACGAACAAGTCGAGAGCAATGTTGAGAGTGTGTTTAAAGATTTTAATGGCCTTGATATATTAGTCAATAACGCTGGCATTATGAAAAATGCCCCTTTGATAAACCTGTTTAATAGAAATGAAAGAAAACACTCTATTCAAATGTGGCATGATGTTATTTCAATTAACCAGAATTCGGTTTTTTATATGTCTCGTTCAGTGGTTGATCGAATGCTTGAAAATAGAAACAAAGGAGTTATTATCAATATTAGCTCTATTGCTGCTTGCGGAAACATAGGCCAAACAGCATACTCAGCGTCTAAAGCCGCAGTCGAAGCTATGACAAAAACCTGGGCAAAAGAATTAGGCCGATTCGGAATACGCGCTGTAGCTATTTCGCCGGGCTTTATCGATACGCAAGCTACCTCTGACGCTCTCGAAGAAAAAATGTTGCAAAAATGGACTGATAATACACCATTAAAGAGAACTGGTAATATTGAGGAAATAATACATGCGATTATTTTTGCTATTCAAAATGATTTTTACAATGGTGAAGTATTAAAAGTAAATGGCGGTTTAGTTTTATAAAAGAACAATAATAAACTAATTAAATACCTTACTCCCATTCACTTTCAGGAGACAATTAAATGACCAAGAGTACAGACGAAAAACTATATGATATTTTTGCTTCGTTAAACAGAAAAAAGAACAAAACTAACGCCACCATTAAGCCTCAAAAAATTGCAATAATATCAACACCTAGATGCGGCTCTTCTTTATTTTGCGATCTCCTAGCCAATACGGGACAACTTGGTGACCCCAAAGAATGGATAAATATGCGCTATATAAGCGCATATAGTCGTTACTTTAAGACACCGAATATTGATCTCGGTAAATACTTAAAGTTCGTAATTGAAAAGACTACAACGAACAATGGGTGTTTTTCTATAAACTTCCATATTTCCCAGTTTATTGAAATGCACAAAAAAGGATTCAATGTATTTGACCTTGGCTTTGATCATATATATTTCTTGTCAAGAAATGATAAATTAGCACAAGCTTACTCGTTAGCAAAAGCTCAAATCACTGATCAGTGGAGCTCATCGGCAAAGCCTATCAAGAATATAACAGGTAAAATCCCACATTCGGCAATATTAAAATCTCTGCTTCATCTAACCGAATCAGAAGAGTTTTACCATGCTCAACTAAAACAACACGTCACTACTGAATTTGTTTACGAAGACTTTAGAAACATTAATCAAACAGACGCATTCAAGCAAATACTAATTGATTGTGGTGCGGAAGCATCACTTGCATTACAAACGGACTATATTAAACAAGCAGCGAACGAGGAGCCTGATGAGCTCATTAGTTTAAGGAAAATTCTGGGATTATCCTCCGATTGAAAACTTCTCATCGCTTTTGAATTTTTTTCGCCTTATTCATGTGAGGCATCATAAGAACGTTTTTCCCTTTTATTTCATTGAATCCCAAGACTCGACCATCAGGTAAGTTTACTCTAATCTTATCTTCAAACCCTAAGAAACTGACAATTTTTTCATAAGCTAAATTATCCTTTGTCACGTCAAGCTTCAAGAAATTTAAGTCTGTGTCGTCAAAAAACTTCACTACTGAAGAGTTGTAATTATCGTAGTAGGCCTTAATTTTGTCTGCATTATCATTTAAATTTTTAATACCAAACATTTTTGTGAAAAATATATA
>Ga0114899_1000558_pt1 | contig 26091 bp, 13 predicted proteins | sample MalvireepMed_215_FD_83497 | JGI IMG/M metagenome (GOLD analysis project Ga0114899, IMG submission 83497) | Marine viral communities from the Global Malaspina Expedition - Malaspina viral metaG DeepMed_215 | ecosystem: Environmental > Aquatic > Marine > Oceanic | place: Mediterranean Sea...
CATCTGTCCAGTTGGCTCCCCCGTTTGTTGTTACATGAACGCGGCCATCATCCGTTCCTGCCCAGATCATATCAACATCCAAAGGTGATGGACCTATCGCGTAGATAACTCCTCTTCTGCGCATGGTTTCCATCTCGGCCGTTTTGAAATCGCCCACTGAAGAAGGAACCGGTGGTTGTTCATAAGTAAGGTCGGGGCTGATGATTTCCCAGCTCTGGCCTCCATTCATGGTTTTCCAAAGCACATTGGTGCCGAAAAGAAGCATATTGTCATCAGCCGGATGGAATAGCAGTGGCATGGTCCTTACCCCTCGGTAATTTCCTGATTTCAGTGCTTCAGGCGCCACATTGGTCGATTGGCCGGTTTTTTTGTTGAATCGCATAACACGGCCACCATAGATAATGTTCGGATCTTTCGGATCTGGGGCCATGTAAGCGTATTCATCTGCCCCTGCGCCTATGAACTCCCTGAAGGAAATCTGCCCTCCATTGCCTCGGCTGGCTATACCAATAGCTCCACTCTCCTGCTGGCCTCCATATACCCAATAAGGGAAACCGTTATCGGTTTTCACATGGTATAATTGAGTGGTGGGTTGATTGTACCATGAACTCCAGGTTCTTCCGGCATTCACAGTAACTACCGCACCCTGATCGGCCACAAAGAGCATAATATCGGGATTGATCGGGTTGATCCAAATTCTGTGGTAGTCATCGCCTCCCGGAGCTCCTTTGAGCGACCACCAGGTTTTACCACCATCATCTGAAGTATAAGAGGCTACATTCCCGACATAAACCCTATCGGGATTTTTAGGGTGTACTTTAATTTCAGCAAAATCACTTCCTCTTCCCCATAATCTTCTTTCTGCTGAGACCAGCTTCCAACTTTCACCAGCATCTTCGCTTCTGTAGATTCCACCATTCTGACGGGCATCTACCGTGGCGTAAATGATATTGGAGTTGCTGTTTGAAATGCCTATCCCTATTCTTCCCAAACCTTGTTCTGCGCCTGGCAATCCAGTTGTAAGTTTCTTCCAGGTATCACCTCCATCGGTTGACTTGTACAGCCCGCTATTTGGGCCGGAAAAAGCCGCATTCTCCCAAGGTCCTTCCTGATGCTCCCACATGTCGGCATAGATCACCTCAGGATTATTCGGATCGAATTCTACCTGAATGGCACCTGTGTTGTGGTTGATGTACAGCAACTTCTCCCAGGTTTTACCTCCATCGGTGGTTCTGAAAACCCCACGTTCTTCATTGGCTCCGTAGGGATGGCCCAAACCGGCAACAATGACTATGTCTGGATTGGTAGGGTGAACAATGAGCCTTCCCACCTGCTGAACATCGCTCAACCCGATATGCTTCCAGGTTTTGCCACCATCGGTACTTTTGAAAATACCGTCTCCCACACCAAGATCAGGTCGGTGAAGTCCTTCACCACTCCCTACATAGAGAATATTGGGATTGGATGCAGAAACTGCCACATCTCCGACTGAACCCGTTGGAGCATCGTCAAAAATCGGGTTCCAGGTCCTTCCATAATCATCTGTTTTCCAGACACCTCCATTGTTCACACCTATGTAAAAGACGTTGGGCTGGCTCGGAACACCTACACCACCAACTGTTCTGCTGGCGCGAAAAGGACCAATCATCCTGTATTCCAATGACTGGTAAAATGAAGGGTCAACCTGCTGGCCAGAAAGGGATATTGTGGAAAGACAAATCGTGAAAATCAGGCAAATACGAAGGAAAGATGGAACTGACATAGCAATAGAATTAGACTCTCCGAGTTTACCCATATTGCTTCATAAAACCAATGGATTTTTAAGCTCAGCGAAGACTTAAGAGAAGTTTATGAAAAAACTATCATCTGACCGCAAGTTTTAGAGAGCCTGTTTCATCTAACCTTTCAAAATTCGAAATCATGAAGAACCAAATATTTTTCCTAACCCTGTTGCTTAGCTCTTTTTCCTGCTCAGACAATGGTGGTGACAATCCAACCGAAGAAACAGGTGAAGTCCCGGCCGTCTTTCAAAGGTTTACTGATAATGTAACCCTCTATGTGGATGGTGATTATCTGGTCATTGAAACAGACGATTTACCCAATCACCCAAGCCCTTATTTTAGTCAATCAGATTCAAGGTACGAGGCTTACAATGGCAACAACAGCAACTATCATCAGAATCCGAACAGCATTATTGAGCAATCAATGACTTTCAGAATTCCATTGAATCCACAACCTGCTTCCAGCAATGCAGCTACTCCTTTAGGCGCCATGGGCATTAGCATCAATGGGGTGGTGTTTTTCAATCAATATGCGGGACCAAACAACCAGGCCTTAACAAGTGAAATTGATAGCTTCGACCAGTATCTGGGACACCCTCAGCAGCAGGGGGCTTATCACTATCACCAGGAGCCTACTTACCTGACCAGCACTAATGGCAGCGATGCGCTTTTAGGCTGGTTGTTGGATGGTTATCCCGTCTATGGCCCGGTTGAGAACGGCCAGAGGATAAGCAACAGCGACCTTGATGCCTTCCATGGCCATAGCCATGTTACAGCAGATTATCCGAACGGCATATATCACTATCACATCACGGATGCTGATCCATACATTAATGGCAGCGGATTCTATGGTGTACCCGGAACTGTCAGCAACTAATGAATCTACCAAACATACATAGCACCCTGTTGATCCTGATGCTCTCTGTGATGGCTGCACCATTGGAGAAAGAGCAAATGATTATAACAGTCGATCAGATGGAGAGACAGGGTGCCTTATTTTATTTTCAGAACGAACCCTTCACCGGAAATACCATTGAGTTCTATTCAAACGGAAACGTTAAATCCTCTGGCAGATTCGTCAATGGTTCAAGGGAAGGCGAACAATATACCTACCATGAGAATGGTCAGCAGGCCTCTGTCCGCTCTTATCAGGACAATAACAAACATGGCAAACACCTGGGCTGGTGGCCGGACGGGAATCAGAAATTCAGCTATTATTTCATTGACGGACTCCAGCAAGGCGAATCGATGGAATGGTATGAAGATGGTGAACTCTTCAGGGAGATGAATTACAAGAATGGTAAGGAGGATGGCTCACAGAAAATGTGGGAAGCTGATGGTTCTATCAGAGCCAATTATGTGGTGAAGAATGGAAAACGATATGGTCTTATCGGATTGAAAAACTGTAAATCTGTAAACGATGAAGAAGGTTTTACTGCTATTAAATATTAGTCTTATCCTGACTGTTCTGTCATGTCAGAACAAAACTTCTGAGGAAACTCCCCTGCCCTTCTTCAACTCTGCGGACTTTACTCCTGAATGGATTGAGCCTGGTGATGATGGCTATGAGCAAATCCATACTATTAAGCAGTTTTCCCTGTCAGATCAGGAAGGGAACACCATCGATAACAAAGATTTGGAGGGCAACATTTATGTGGCCGATTTCTTCTTCACTATATGCCCGAGTATATGCCCTAAGATGACCAGCAATCTTGCCACCATTCAGGTAGATTTCGGGCCTGAGGAGGTGAAGATGTTATCGTTCAGTGTTATGCCCTGGGCAGATTCTGTCCCTGTTTTGAAGGAATATGCTGAAGTGAGAGACATCAATAGCAATCAATGGCATTTGCTGACAGGTGACACGGAAGAAATTTATGATTTGGCCAGAAAGTCGTTCTTCGCAGAAAAAGAAATAGGGCTTAATAAAACCTCCAATGAATTTCTTCATACTGAAAACTTTATTCTGGTGGATGGAAAAGGCAGAATCCGTGGTGTTTACAACGGCACACTCCCCCTTGAAATGATCAGGTTGAAGGACGATATCAAAACCTTGTTGAAATTGGGTTAGAACAGCGTGGCTATCCACTTAAGGGCTGTGGCGAGCCAGACAACCAAAATCCCATACCTTGATTTTAGCTTTTTCTTTTTGTCCTTAAACAGAAACAGACCTAAAATCAGACAGTACAAAAACCCAAGAATGTAAGCAGGGATAAATCTGTCAAACTCCAGGAAATTGGCCGCTGCCATGAGTACAATAACCACTCCCATAGCCACAAAAAATGTCTTATGATGAACTTTGAGATTCAGTGAGTTATTCGGCTCCACTGAAGCGAGAATGGAAGCGAATGCATAGATCAGATATCCAAACGGGGCAATACCAATAAACCTATCTAGATAAAGTACACTTGAAATGGCCAGAAAAACAGTAATATACCTGGTTAATGGTTTATGAGTGAACCTGGTAAAGGCCAGTGCTGCTACAGCACAGGCAATGGTTATGGTTGAGGAGATCATAAATCATCAAAGGTAATTCTTATATGTGGCCTGTCTATACCCTAAAACAGGTATAATCAAAAACCCCTGACGCTCATGTGAGGCCAGGGGTTTCTATTCACCTAAACACTGTAGTTACGATGGTTACTTCTTAACCATCAACTTCAGATTTCTTACTTCACCTCCGGTTACAAGCCTTACAATGTACAATCCACTCGGTAGTGCGCTGGCATCGTAGCCTACTTCTACCTCGGTGTTGGCCTCAAGGTCATTGTTGTATATCTCTTCCATCTCAACACCTGAGGTGCTCATGAGGGCTACTCTTGCAGGGCCAGCTACATTGCTGGAGATCTTGATGATCGTCATCCCTGCGGTTGGGTTAGGGTAGCTCTCCAGTTTCAGCTCAGGAACAAACAATTCCTCTCTGGCTGGCTCGCCCAATGTAAACTCGCTCATCGCCATGTTGCTGTTGCTGTTACAGTCTCCGAGGCTAGCTCCTCTGCGGATCATATCCTGGACCTTATCTTGTTTCACTGTAATGCTTCTGCCTTCATAGCACATGTCTACATATTTGCCGAGGTCGGTGATGTCTATCACATTCACATTCACTGTTCCTGTGCCGGAGTTGCCATTGTAATCTCTGGCCCAAACTGTTACCTGGTTGATACCTGCATGAACTACACCATATTTGGTTTTATCAAAGTCGATGTCTTTCAGGCCACAGTTGTCTGTCACCATCGGAGCCACATCTTCTTCTTTCAGGTATTCGTAGTGCTCTTCAACCCTTGTTCTGGTTTCCCACTCCCACTTTCTGCCGTTTCTCACTTTCACCTGGTAGGTCTCTACTTCATTGTAGACTACCAGGGTTACCGGAGTTGGATCGAAAGTTGGTGCCATATCGTCCACCACTTCAATATAGGCTTCTGTTGAGCTTGAGTTACCTGCTGCATCGGTCACCGTGAGTATCACTTTGTGGCCTTTGTGTTTCTGGCCTCTCTTGTGTTTGTAGTGGCCATATCCGTAGCCTTTATGGCTGTAGTGCCCTTTTCCTTTCTTGTTCCAGTGCCTGTCATCATCACAGTCATGGTCATCGTAGTAGTAGCTGCCATTGCCTATGTCTGAGCAGTCGAATGTCGTCTGGCTCAGGCTGAAGGTAAGGTCACAGTCTGTATTGTCTGAACTGCCTCCATCGAGTTCGGCAGGGTCTACCGTTACTGTGCCATCTGCCCCAAGGCTTACTGTAATGTTGGTGGCTACTGCTACTGGCGCGATATGATCATTGATAGTGACTGTGATCGGAATGGTGGTGGTATTACCACTTTGGTCGGTCACTGAAACATTCACAATGTTTTCACCCAGTTGAGTACAGGTAAAGTCTTCTACATCTACACTGGTGGCTACTATTGAGCAGTTGTCTTCAGTGTACACCGTGCCTGCCGGTACTGCTACCAGTCCACAGTTGTCTACGTCAAAACTGAAATAGCCGTCTTCTTCATCACCTTTCCTGTTTTCATACTCAAACCAGCCGGCCATGCCGTAGTTATTGTTATCCAGATTGGCGCCTGCTCCCAACTGAAAGCCGAAGTTTTTATGAGCATTGGTGATGGTTACTGTTTCTCCCGCATTTATACCAGCTCCTGTCAGGGTGCCTGATTGCAGATCATAGTAGGTCCAGTCTTTATAGCTGTCTCTAACCTGCCACCATTCTCCTTTGTAGGTTTTGCCCATATTTTTCCACTCTTCCCAAGTGTAGGCCTGACCTAAGTTCAGGGTCACTATCCATTGGTCTGTTGCATCTTCTGTGCTTTGAAGTGTTCCGGTAACAATGGCTGTGCCATCAAGGGCTTTGGTAATGGTACCGGCTGTGGTGAAGGTGAACTTGGTATCCACTGGCTTCACTTTGTCTTTGCCTTTGCCTTTTCCACCATCGTCATCGTCATCATCGCCTCTGCCACCCTTGTCATCATCATCGTCATCACCTTTGCTGTTGCCTTTCCAATAGCTGGTCCAGCTGCTCCAAAGGTTTTCACTGGTGCCCTGGCTATTACCAATGCTGTTGCTGTTGTTCATGCCCATGTTGTTGTTATTATTGGCAGTAGCTTGGCTCTGAACGTACTTCTTCAGGAACATTCCAAAGCCACCTCCATCGGTTACATCGCATTCGGTATCCCTTTCGATATCATCTTCTGAGTAGATGAGCACGTCTTCAGCCGTAAAGCTGGCCTGTCCGTTCTCGTCAAGTTCAAGGGTAATATCATTGGCGCTCACCGTTGGTGCAATGTTGTCGATCACGGTCACCACTGCTATTCCGGTGTTCACGTTGCCATTCACATCGGTTGCTGTCAGGGTTACATTGTTTTCTCCAAGGTCATCACAGTCAAAGCTGTTGATATCGATAGTGATGGAAGCTACTCCACAGTTGTCATAGGTACCACCATCTACATCGGCTACAGTGATTGAAGTGTTGCCATTCTCATCCAGGTACACGTTGATATGGTTCGGAACTATGGTTGGAAGGATATTGTCTTCCACCGTCACTGTGGCTTCAAGGCTGCTCTGGTTTCCGGAGGCATCGGTTGCTGTCAGGGTCACCGTGTTGGCTCCAACATTTGAGCAATCGAAGTGGCTGTTATCCAGGCTCAACGTAAATGTACAGTTATCGAATGTTCCGTTGTCTACGCTGGCTGTGGTGATGCTGGCCTCTCCGTTCTCATCCAGTTGGATAGTGATATCCCTGGTGATGACGGTTGGTGCAATCACATCGATCACTGTTACCGTGGCTGTGCCAGTAGAAACATTTCCGTTCACGTCTGTTACTGTGAGCGTCACTGTATTGGCTCCGGTGTTGTTGCAATCGAAGCTGGTGATATCCAGTTCATAGCTGGCTATTCCGCAGGCATCATTGCTTCCATTGTCAATATCTGATGTGGTAATACTTGCTGAACCATTGGCATCGAGTTCCACAGTAATATCCTGGGTAATTACCACTGCTGCCGTTACATCTCTTACCGTTACTGTGGCAGTGCCTGTAGAAACATTCCCGTTCACATCTGTTGCGATCAGTGTTACCGTATTGTCGCCCACATGGCCGCAATCGAACGCTGATTGGCTCAACTCAAGGCTGGTAATACCACAGGCATCGCTGCTTTGGTTATCAATCATCTCAGGAGTGATTGAAGCATTGCCTGACGCATCGAGGTCTATTGTGATATTCTGGGTTTGAACCACAGGAGCGGTTTGATCCAGAACAGTCACTGTAAATGTGGCCTGGGTGGAGTTTCCACTTTGGTCGGTTACTGTTACTATTACGGTGTTTTCACCCACATTCGAACAGTCAAATGCTACCTTGCTGAAGTTTATTGAGGCAATGGTACAGTTGTCTGAAGTGGTGTTATGAGTAAAGTTGAACGAAAGCTTACCGATACCAGGATTTTCATTTCCTTCTCCCTCTTCCTCGTCAAACTCACCTTCCTCTTCAACTGTGGCATCTTGATATTGCTGGTATTCACTTACCAGGTCATTCATATTAGATTCTGCCTCCGTGAAGTCCTGAAGACTTATTCCTACAGCTTGCCAGAATGGTACATTTACTGACTGACCAGCATCATTTAGAACTATAGTGATGTCGTTAGTAACTACTACCGGAGCAATCAAATCAACCACAGTCACAGTAGCTGTTACAGTCGAAACGTTACCATTGACATCGGTAACTGTTAGAGTTACAATATTTTCTCCAAGTTGTGAACAGTCGAAATTGGTTTGGCTTAGTACTATACTGGCGATTCCGCAGGCATCACTTGAGCCATTATTCACGGCCTCAGCCGTAGTACTTCCATTGCCCGTAGCATCTAATTGAACCGTTACATCCTGCGCAAGAGCGATTGGTGCAATATTGTCTTGTACAGTTACTGTGGCAGTTCCTGTTGAAATGTTGCCATTATTGTCGGTTACCGTCAAGCTGACTGTATTCGCTCCAACATTCGAGCAATCGAAAGTGGTTTTGCTGAGAGCATAGCTGGCAATTCCACAGGCATCGTTGGAACCTGCATCAATGTCATCAACTGTGATGCCCACATTTCCATTGGCATCGAGCTCTACCACAATATTCTGGGTTAGCACCACTGGAGCTACATTATCTATAACGGTTACTTCAAAAGAGGTTTCCACCCTGTTTCCTGAAGGATCAACTGCTTCATAAGTCACTGTTGTTGTACCCACAGGGAATACATCGCCCGATGCCGGACCTGACACCAATGTTGTTGGTAGTGTTCCTCCATCGAACTCAATAACATAGTAAGCTGGCTGAGTATAATACCAGTCATTCCAGCTTGGGTTGTTAACACCACCCCAATTGATCACTGCCCAGTCTTCACCGGCACCTGCATCATTTGGTTCGCCTCCTGCCCAATTCGTATAATTCATTGGTTCGTTGGTGATCCAGCCCCATTGGCCTTCTACATCCCTATCTGTCGCTCCAATCCACATGAAGTCGGCAATAAATCCGGAAATGAAGGAGTTTTCTGCTGCGTCTGTAATTGTGGCTAAATGACCGCCAGCTGCAATAGCATTGGCATGAGCTACTTCCGGAGTTGCTTTAACATTCGACAGGAAGTAAGTATGTCCGTTTCTCTCTCCTTTAAAAGTATGTCCTGCCAATGTGGTTGGAGGTGTTCCTGTACCGCAGTTGTCATTGGCTGTAGGTATGGCATAGTTCACCACGGCTCCACATACTCCCTGATCTACATTCACTGTAATATCAAATGGACTGGTGATAGTTGGTGCCTGGGTATCATTCACAGTAATAGTGAATGTTTTCTGAGATGTCCCAACTGCATTGGTTGCTGTAGCAGTAACAACAGTTGTTCCTACTCCGAACACACTTCCCGGATCAATATCATAAGTAATGGTAGATGCCGGAATACCTACAGTTTCTGTTGCTGCAAAGCTCACTGTTGCTCCACAAATACCGAAGTCGTTTTCAACGGTGATATCTGCCGGAACTACAATTACCGGTGGAATACCTGTTACAGTTACACTGAAAGAAGCTGAGGCTTCATTTCCAGAGGCATCTGTAGCGGTATAAGTAACCAGTGTTGTTCCAATCGGGAAGGTTGAACCCGATGCTAAACCTGCTGTCAGAGCGGTTGATACATTACAATTGTCTGTTCCAACAGGGGTGATGTAATTCACTATGGCACCTCCGGCACTGGTGGCTACTGCGTTAATGTCAGCAGGGGCTGATATTGTCGGGTTGATGGTATCAGTTACAGTCACTATTACAGTTTCGGAAGCTACGTTTCCATTGACATCAGAAACTGTTAAGGTTACACTGTTATCACCCAGGTTAGAACAAGTGAATGTACTCGTTGAGAGATTAATATTGCCTACTCCACAATCATCTGTAATCACTGAGCTTATCATGTTAGGCGTGATAGTAGCGCTACCACTGGCATCCAGGGCAACAGTAATATTCTGTGCATTCAATACTGGAATGTTCTGCTCAATGCCCAGGTCACACTCACAGGTAGCAGAAGCATTGGCACTTGAGCCTACTTCTTGCCCACCATTGGCTACAAGAGGAACACCATTGGCATCTACTCCACCGGTTAATACACCTTGCGCATTCACAGCGTCATAATCGAAACCTAATGAACCCTCTACCGAATCAGGACATCCGTCATTGTCAGAGTCAAGATCCAGGTCGTTGGTAATTCCATCCTGATCGAAGTCGCATAGTGAGAAGAAATCTGCTCCAAAGGCGAAGTTCACATAGGTTTCATCATTGAGGTAATCGAAATTCAGTTCTGTGAATGTTCCTTCAAATCTTAGAACAATATTACCTTCTTTACCTGTAACCGTTCTATTGGTCAGATTGAATGATGTTGAGTTAGCAGCATCTGGATCTGACCACAATACAGTAAAGTCATTCTCAAATTGAATATTCACAGTGGTTGCTCCACCGATAGAGGCAAACACCAGTACAGGGTTTGTCATTGGCTCATCGAAAGTCAATGTGTTTTCAGAAGCAAGGTCATTCCTGATTGAGGTTTGATTTGGAATCTCATATTCAGAAGGGAAATTACCTATTCCAAAGAGGTCGGTAGTGGTTCTGAAGTTCACATTAGACGAATAGGTATAGCCAATTCCATTGATGGTACCTCTTGCACTCTTCGATAAACCTAATACCGGATTTTGCAGTACCGGCCCGTCAGACCAGAAGAAGGCTGAAGAAGAACACTCATCTATATCCAAAATACCGTCATTGTCATCGTCAAGGTCACAGGCATTTGGAACACCATCTGCATCTGTATCCAGACCCAGAGAAACTGTTACCGTGAACGATTCAGATGAGCTTCCAATAGCATTGGTTGCTGTTGCGGTAACTATAGTTGTGCCTAAGCCAAATTGGCTTCCTGGCTGAATGCTGTATGTAATGGTTGAGGCAGGGACACCTACTAAATCAGTTGCCGTAAAACCAACCACAGCACCGCAGAATTCGGTGCTGGAGTTTACCGTAATGTTGGTTGGCACGGTGATTTGAGGGGCAATTCCCTCAACTGTAACGTTGAAAGAGGCGGATGCTTCATTTCCGGAGGCATCGGTAGCCGTATAGGTTACAACGGTTGTTCCTAATGGGAAAGTAGAACCTGAGGCCAAACCGGCAGTCAATGCCGTAGTTACATCGCAGTTATCAGTTCCTACAGGAGTTACATAATTAACTGCTGCACCAGCTGCACTGGTAGCATTTACAGTAATGTCAGCCGGTGCAGTAATCACCGGATTTTCTGTATCATTCAGATTGAAAGTAATGGTGGCCGTTGCGGTTGCATCGATATTACAATCGCCTGATGTTCCACCATATTCAACTACATAACCTTGAATTGAACCAACACTCAAAGGGTAATCGTTCCAAAGACCATCTGTTCTGAAGTGAGCATAGTCTTCATTACCAGCGTTATTTGGCTCTCCTGATCCCCAGGCATTGTATCTGCCACTTGTGGCGGATCCATTAGACAGTCCGGACCAGAATTGCTGACCTGCTTCAGGACCACCGTCCCAAATCCAGGTGCCTTCATTGGCAGCATCGGTTGCACCTATCCATCCTTGCTGCTGAATTTTCTCAAACGCAAAGTCATTTTCTTCCTGAGAAGTAATCGTCACCAAATAGCCTTGCTGACCATTGTATGTTCTTAGAGCAGCCGCATCCCTGGCATCAGTCCAGCTAATTCCAGGAGCTGACACAAATTCATAGAAGTGTCCGTTGCCCGAGAACACAATCGTTCCATCATCTCTCTTCACAATATATTCTGCGGTTGCAGAATGGCTGGCCGAATTGCCAGGAGTGTAGGTGAATGTTCCGTTTCCGTTATCGACAATGGTGCCTGAGCTTGGCTGACCTACGAAGTCTACCTTAAGCGTTTCACCATAAGGGTCAGTATCATTACCCAAAAGCTGGGCTGCAGTAAATGTGATGGGCTCACAAGAGGTCAACTCAACGGTGTCGTTCTGGGCATCGATTGGAAGTACATCCAGAACTGATACCAAGGCCGTTTCTGAACCAACATTGCCCAGATTATCCGTTACGGTTAAGGTTACTTCAATCCCTCCACCATTTCTTGCAACATCTGGAGTCTCGGTTGTCCATGTGGCACTGTTCAATGCACCATCGTTATTACCTGCCCAATCTTCCAGTACAGTTCCGTTTCCTGCATCGAATCTATAATAAGCCACAAGTCCGCTTTCTGTACCTTCCAATGGTCTGTCGAAATTCGCCTGTACCTCATTTGCAGATCGTGCTACATTCCATATACGAACCTCATCCATTTGTCCATTAAGTACAGAGTGCATATCTGAAGCACCTCCGATTCTTAAAGGAGTGTTATCTGTAGAAGGAGTAAATGTTGTGGTTGAACTGGCCATTAAAGCACCATCGAGATAGAGCTCAACAGTATTTCCTCTTCTAACACCAGCCAAATGATACCACTGTCCGTTATTTAAGGTTGCTGCCGATAATACCTCACCTGCTGCTACTACCTGATTAGAAGCATTACGACCAAACTGTTGAAAAAGAATAGTGCCATTGGTATTGTACCAAAGACCATAGTTTCTTGTAGTAGAGCTTCCTTTTCCAAGGAGTCTCACCCAGTCATTGGTTGGTTTACTATCAATTCTAAACCAAGTTTCAACGGTTAAGTCTCCTGTAATATTAAGTTCTGTTGAACTTGCAACCGTGGCAATGCTTGAAGTGTTGCCATGAATATCCAGTGCAAAGAGATTTTGATACGGATCTGCACTTACATCATTACAGTCAAATGTAGTTTGACTTAAAGCGTAATTACTGATACCCGATGGATCGGAGGATCCATTGTCAATTTGGTCAGGGGTGATAGACACGGTTCCGTCTGCACCTAATTGAACTGTAATATCTTGGGTAATTACCGTTGGTGGTGTGGCATCCGTAATGGTAACCGTCCTGGTCACAGGCTGAGATTCGTTGCCTTGAGCATCAACCGCAACATAAGACAAGGTGTATGAACCAACTGTATTGATATCTACAGTTCCTGAAACCTGGACAGTGGCAGAACAATTGTCTGATGCAACGGCTCCCGGATCATTGAATGGCACAAATTGGCCTTGGCTAATATCTCCACCATTTAAAGCAATGGTTGGAGCGGTTGTGTCCAGACCCAAGTCACAAACACAGGTGGCAGAAGCATTAGCGCTTGTGCCTATGCCTTGTCCACCATTGGCAGACAATGGAACTCCGTTGGCATCTACACCACCAGAAAGGGAACCATCAATATTTAAGGCCGCCAGGTCTAAACCGAGGCTTCCTTCAACGGCATCTGAGCAACCATCATTGTCTCTATCTAAATCAAGACTATTGATTATTCCATCACCGTCATCGTCTTGTGTACAAGGCTGGGCAAAGTCTGCCCCGAAGGCGAAGTTTACATAAAACTCGTCATCCAGATAATCAAAAGCCAGTTCTGAGTAAGAACCGTTGAACCTTAAAATGACATAAGCTTCTTTTCCAACAAGGCTGTTATTAGCTTCATCAAAGGTTACATATGAACCTGCTCCCACTGAAGTAGAGAACAGCACATCAAAATCGTTGTAGAATTGAATTTCAACCGGAACTCCTCCACCAATCGATGAGAAAACCAAAATTGGGTTGGTCATTGGTTGATCAAATGTCAACGTGTTTTCAGACTGACGAATATTTTGTACTGAAGCCTGGTTGGGCACACCAAAACTTGCATCGAAGGTTCCCTGTGAGAAAAGATTGCTAGTCAACGAAAAGCGAGTATTCGATTGGTAAGTATATCCAATTCCATTAATTGTTCCTGTAGCCGAAGTACTTGCAGGTTGTCCTGAGGTCCAAGGGTCCGTGCTGGACGTAGGATTTACTAAGGTTGGTGGATTAGACCAGAAAAACTCTGAGGTATTATCACATTCGTTAATGTCTAATATTCCGTCATTGTCATCGTCTAAATCGCAGCTGTTTGGAATACCATCCAGATCGGTATCCAAACCACCATTTACTGTTACGTTCGCAGTAGTGCTGGACTCTTCTCCATTTGTATCTGTGGCAGTCAAAGTAACAGTTACCGTGGTACCATTATCGGCACAAGAGAAGGAATAAGTCTGATCCAGTGACAGGGTCACCGGACCTGCCAGCGTGGAGAAGCTACCATTATCAACCTGAGATGGATCAAGCGTGAAAACACCGTCATTACCAAGGGCAACGGTGATGTCTTGCGCAATTACTACTGGTGGAGAGGTGTTGTCTACTGGTGCAGGACTTCCATTGATTTCCACCTGAGCGTTGATGAGGTTGTTACCTACCGGGCAGCTATCGAACTGCACAATTACAACCCTGTTTCTCTCACCTGCCACAGCAAACTGACTGTAGTCGCTGCTTACAGGCACACCATTGTTGATGGTAATTTCACCATCGAAAGCTCCATTTGGATGTGCTGAATTGAAGATGTATGCTCTAGCACCATCATCCACTTGCTGGAATGAAACGATCAACTCATCAACAACCGTATTCTCAGGAATATCGATGTAAGTTTCGAAGTAAGTGAAGTCTAATTGATAGCGACATTGAGAAAGAATAGATGCTTCTGAAAAATTAATAGCACCCTGTGCATTTAATGGAGCAGGGTTCCAATTGGGATCACTGGTTGCCGGAATGCCCATTTGCGAATAAGCAGCAGGATTACCCAGACTTCCGGAGCCGATGTAATAAGAGATGGCTCCACCTCCACGATTCATTCTCCAAGGAGTTACGGTAATTTGAGCACTCACACTCTCAGCGAGCGTGAGGAGCATTAAGAAAATAATGCCAAGAAAAGTTCGATTAAAGCTGATGGTGAAAAAATTCACCAAAGCGGGGCGCACGCGAGCAAGCCCCACTTTTGGTAAAAAGGGTTTCATATACTACATGTTTTGGTTGCGGTATTATTTACTCTGACAGCTACTTGCCACAGAGAACGGTCTAACGGCTAGGATCAGGTGAATTCCTAAAATGAAAGTAGACAGATTATTGTGTAGCCTTTAAAATATGTTGTGAATGACAGAGCTTTGTATGTGAGTTGCGAAATCTGATTTCAGGCCAGATTAAGCCTTTCCAGAATTTCTGCCTTTTTGGAACGGCTGAGAGGAATCTGCTCACCAGCAATTTCAAGATGGTCTGCCCCTACTCTTTCTACCCTTTGCAGATTAATAATAAAAGACCTGTGGACCCTGCAGAAACGGTCTTCTGGCAGCAGTGCCATCATGTCTGAAAGAGTCATTCTTTGCAGGTATTTCTTGGTTTCGGTGTTGATCTCCGTGTAAACATTATCTGCCTTCAACCAGCGGATACTGTCGAAATTCAGCTTTACCGAATCATAACCATCTTTGATAAAGAGGTATTTGTTTTCTGAATTCTTAGCGATTGTGATCTTGGCTATTTCAAGATTTTTAAATACCTCCTCTTCAGTAAAGGGTTTGAGAATATAGGCAATGGGGTCGTATCGAAGGGCGTTGCCAATGGTTTTGGAGTCCGAATATGAAGTGAGGTAAATAAAAGGGACTCCCAGCTTCTGGCATGCACCAGCCAGATCTACCCCTGTTTTTTTGGATTCCAGGTTAATATCCAAAAAGACCAGGTCAGGATTATTCTGATTCAGGTACTTCTCGAAGTCAATGTTTCCTGAGAAGAGTACTTTTACATGGTTGCCCTTTTCTTCCAGAATACTTTTCAGATATTCAGCTATGATTGTTTCATCCTCGACAAGAATGATTCTCATGCCATTGGTCATACAGCGTTTTGGTTGATAGAAGTAAATATAATTTCTTTTTTTACATTTCAACCCGACAGTTTTCCGCCCTAATGAAGACCAAAACCGACAGAGCGATTACCACCTATTTTAACTGTAAAAAATACTATTCCACAGCATTTCTATGCGTACTCATCACTACCTTAATCACCTCAAAATCAGTTAAATGCCAGGATGAGAATTCTCAGGGATCACTGAGAGACGAAATTTTTGTGAGTAATACCGAAAATGTAAAAACCCTCAGTAAGCTCCATCAGGCAATTGCACTCACAGATTACGGTAGCTATCAGGAAGCTTCGCAACTATTTGATGAACTCGACAGCTCCCAGCTCATTCTTTCCAACGATTCCCTTAGAATGACCATGCTGGAATCGAGGTCATTCATGAACAAAGTGCTGAAGCGTTTCAGCAGATCTCTGGAAGACCTTTTATTCATGCTCAAGTACTACACCGGGAGAAATGACTATAACAACATGGCCAAGACCCAGACACTTCTGGCCGAATTCTATCGGGCCAGAGATTTGAAAGACCTGGCCTTTAAACATCTTGAGTTGGCCGAAAAAATCATCGAAAAGGAGTATGTAGAGCCATGTAATATCGCCTACTGGTTTAGTAGAAGGGCAGCTTGTGAAACCCAGTTTCAACCCGATACCAACAACATCATTTTCTTCTGTAACAAAGGACTGGAGCTATCCAATTCAGATTGTTCAAAATATACCCGGGCACTGATTTATAATGAGCTGGGATTCACCTATGGCCATAGCGAATTCGCCAATGAGGCAAAAGTTGTGGCCCAGTACAAAAAATCTTTGGAAATACTGACTGAACTTAACCGCATGAGGGATGTAGCCACAGTGGTTCACAACCTGGCTACTTATTATACAAGAAGGGGTTTTACAGAACAGGCACTTACAGAGTTGAACCCCATTATTGAGTTGGCTGAAAAGAACCGATGGAATGGGGCATTGCAGGACATGTACCTTTTAAAAATGACCATTCTTAACTCCTATGGAAGGTACAAAGAGGCCTACGATCTTTCGAGAAAAGCCTATATATCTCAAGTGGAACTCATGCAGGATCAATATGCCATTGATGTAGAGGAACTTCAGGCAGTGCATGACAGAGAATTGGCAGAAGAGGCATTGGCTCAGGCAGAAGCCAGGGCCGAAACCAATGAAAACGCCCTCATTTATACCATCACTGGTTCTACCCTGCTGGCCATTTCTACCATTACTTCCATTTTGCTGTTTCTAAGAGTCAGGGGCAAAAACCGCCAGCTCAATGAACAACAGAACAGCATTGAAGAAACCAACAAACAACTTTCCAATTCTTTGCATGAAAAGGAAGTACTTTACCGCGAGTTGAATCACAGGGTAAAAAACAACCTGATGGTACTTTCGGGACTGATATATCTGCAACAACAATCTGAAAGCAACACGGAAAACCACGAGTTATACAAGGCACTCAGGAACAGAATCCAAACCATGGCCATTGTCCATGAGAAGCTCTATGGTATTGAGTCTTCTACCAACATCAACTTTCAGGAATATCTGGAAGAACTGGTTCCTTTGATTTATAACTCATTCAAAAAAGACGATACCATTATGCCATACACCATTAGATGTATGACACTCTTTTTACCTATTAATAAAGCCATTCCACTTGCCCTGATCTTCAATGAATTAGTAACCAACTCTATCAAACATGCCAATAACGAGGCATTAACAAACGGAATCTTGATAGAAGCCGAATCAGATGGGCAAGAAACAATTGTATACTACAAAGATTCGGGCAGGGGACTGCCAAAAGATTTTGACCTGACTCAGTCTAAAAGTATGGGTATGAAAATAGTGAACCTCATGTCCGAACAGCTTAGGGCAAAATTATCTTACCACTCTTCTAATGAAGGACTGAGGTTCACTATCAGTTTCAATTAATTCCCCCCTTTTTTAACTGGCCGCTTCCATCGGATAGGAGCTTCCGGTTCTGGTTTGAGGATAACTTCCTGCGTTTGCAGCAACTTCATGGCTTCTTTCACAGCGGCTTCCAGTTGCGGGTCTTTGCCCTGAATAACCAGTTTGGGAGTCTGTTCTACAGCGATATCGGGAGCAATACCCTTTCCTTCCACGTCCCATTCGCCATCGGTATTATAGAAACCGCCTCTTGGAGCCACCATCCTGCCATTGTCTATAAATGGAGGTGTATCCCAGGTTCCTACAAGGCCGCCCCAGGTACGGGTGCCTACCAAGGGACCAATTTCCATTTGATGGAACATATAAGGCAGCAAGTCTCCGCCAGAACCGGCCCTTTCATTAATGATCATTACTTTCGGCCCCCAGATTCCAGCACCTGGAGATGGGAATGGTCTGTGACCCTCTACCCTGCTATTGAAATAACCATGAAGTTCTCTGGACATGATGTCTACCATGTAATCTGCAGCCGAACCTCCACCATTGTTTCTTTCGTCAATAACAGCTCCTTTTTTATCCTGCTGCGCGAAGTAATATCTATTGAAGTAAGTATAACCCGGGTTGCTGGTATTTGGCACATATACATAGGCCAGCTTACCTCCAGACATTTGATCTACCAGCCTTCTGTTGCCTTCAATCCAATCGAATTGTCTCAGGCCGTTTTCATTGCTGATGGTTTCTACCAAAACGTTTCTGGCTCCATTTTTAGATGGTTTTGAGTTCAAAGTAAGTGTTACCTGTCTGCCAGCTGTTCCTTCAAAATAGCTGAAGAAGTTTTCAGAAACGGAAAGGTCAGTTCCATTCACCTGAACAATATAGTCTCCCTCTTTCACATCAAGTCCGGGTTGTGCTAAAGGTGCACTGAGGCCAGGGTTCCAGCTTTCACCATTATAGATTTTTTCAATCCTGAAGCCATTTTTGTCTTTCACAATGTCGGCCCCTAAAAGACCAACCCTGTCATTGGTAAGGTCTGGATAATCTCCGCCTGAAACATAAGAGTGACCCACTGCAATTTCACCGCTAATGATGTCTACAATATAATTGAGATCCGATCTGTGTCTCACATGTTCTACCCAGGGTGAATACCATTTCCATACATCATCCCAGGGGGCTCCGTGGGTATTGTCTACATAGAGGAAATCCCTCATATATCTCCAGCCTTCTTTCAGAATCTGCTTGGCTTCCAAAACCGGATCTACTTTCACTCTGATACCACTAAGGTCCAATCGACCATCACCCACTTTTTTAGGCCCACCTTTGGTTGAAATTATCCCCCAGGTATTTCCACTTCTGTAGAGCAGGTTATTTCTATCGGCAGAAACTACTCCTGATGATATGGAAGGCAAATAAGTCTCGGCCTTCTGTTCCGCAATATTATATCTCTGCAATCTTGTACCTTCCTGAGGTACAGATTCTGTGTAAAAGAAATAGCCTTCGGGGCCTGGCATCATTTCACCATAGCTTCTTGCCGGCACATTGATGGCGATGATTCTATTGGCCAGACCATCCACATCTATTTTTACCTGAACTTCTTCAGCCTTCTTGTCCTTTTTCTCTTCAGAAGCTGTTTCCTCATCACTTTTTGGCAGGAATGGTGATTTTCCATCCTTCTCCAAAACCATGAGATATGGAGTATAATTGAGCGGAGAGTTGTAAGAGCTCATATCGAGCCAGCCACTACTTAAACCATAGTCTGTTGAAGCCAGGAAATACAGGTACTTACCGCTGGCATCCCAAACCGGTGAAATGGCATCGGCCATGGCATCGGTTAAAGTAAGTGTGGCACCGGTTTCTACATTGTGAACCTTTACAGCTTTGAACTGATTTGGTTGAAGCTGTACATAGGCGATCCACTTGCTGTCTGGAGACCATTCTGGATTGAGTGATCGGTTGGGGTGAGCATACAAATCGGTATCTGCCTTCTTGGCTTCTCCTGTTTCCACATTCACATACCACATATTATAGTCAGTGTCTGTGTAGGCAATAAATTTACCATCGGGCGACCATTGAGGTTTGAAGTAGAAAGTCTGATTTGGAACCGTGATGGCTCTTGGTGTCTCCAAGCCCATCTGATCACCAATCATCAGTTGATATTCACCTGACTGATCCGAGAACCAGGCTACTTTATCACCTTTTGGCGACCAAACCGGAGCTCTGTCTGCCGCCCCGCTGCTGTTGGTCAGGTTTCTCCAGGTTCCCTCTTCTTTCGGAACAGTAAAAATATCACCTCTGAATTCGAAAATAGCTCTTTGTCCACTAGGTGAAATCTGAGCGTTCTGCAAGCCAAATGCAGTAGCATCTACCCAGCGGGGCATTCCCCAGTTCATATCTCCAGCTACATTGATATTCAGTTGTTTCGACTGACCGGTTGTTGGATTGATAGTATGCAGGTAGCCACCTTGTTCGTAAACTATCAGTCCTCCACCTGCATCGAGGTTCTTCACATCGAAATCTGAATGAAAGGTGATTTGCTTTTCTACTCCTGAATTCGGATCGAAACTCCAGATGTTATTGGCATAATCTCTCTCGGAGAGATAATAAACCAGGCCATTCATCCACACCGGGCTGGTTTGTCTTTCCGCATCCAGCTGAGGAGTCATTTTCAGGTCATAATTTTTCATATCTACAATCCAGATGGGCTTAGCCTGACCGCCTCTGTGATTTCTCCATTCAGGATCCCAGAAGGAAATCTGCTGATAGGCAATCCATCTGCCATTTGCCGAAATTTCACCATCTACAGCCCGGGGAATAGCCAATTCCGTTGGATGCCCGCCCTTAGGTGAAACCGTAAAGAACTTTGACTCTTTTGTTGGGTGACCTTTTCTTCCCGAAGCAAAAAGTATTTCTCCATAGGGAGTCCAACCGGTAACATTATCTCCAGACGGATGCCAGGTAAGTCTCTTTGGCTCTCCTCCCATCGATGGAATAACATATACATCCTGATTGCCATCATACTGGCCGGAAAAAGCGATCATACTACCATCAGGGGAAAAATGAGGACTGGTTTCTCCCCCAATATTTGAAGTTAGTCTTTTGGCATCTCCACCATTCTTATCCACTATCCATAGGTCGTTGGCATAAACAAAAGCAATGTGTGTATCCGAAATAGCTGGTTGCCTTAAGAGCATAGTGCCTTGGGCAAAAGCAAGGCAGCTCATGAATAAAGCCGATAAAGTGAGTATCCCTTTCATATTTTTTGCTGGTTGATTCAACTAACAATCTATGAAAATAATTGTGTCGCAAACGAGTGAAACGGTGTAAAAGGAGGTAATGCTTTATAAATATCAGCTCATTGGTTACATTGAGTGGGCGTATGAACAAGGCTATGCAAAAGATTAAGAAAGTTTGTGTTTACTGTGCATCAAGCGACAAAATCGATGAAAAGTATTTTGAAGCAACCCGCATTTTAGCCAAAGCACTGGCAAAGAATAACACCACTGTGGTATATGGCGGTGGAGCCAGAGGACTCATGGGACAGTTGGCAGATACAATCCTTGAGGAGAAAGGTCGGATAATTGGCATTATGCCACACTTTATGAAGGAAGTAGAATTCCATCATAAAGACGTAAATGAATTCATCTTTACTGCAGATATGCATGAGAGAAAAAAACAGTTCATGGTGGGAGTAGATGCTTTGATTACCTTGCCAGGCGGCTGCGGTACTTTCGAAGAGTTAATGGAAGCCATAACCCTGAAGCGTTTGGGCATCTTTACCAAACCAATAGTAATTCTTAATACGGATGGTTACTACGATGATTTGCTCTCAATGCTGGACAAGGCCATAGCTGACGGTTTTATGGGAGAGGTTCACAGGGATATATGGACAGTTTTTACTGATCCCTCCAAGGTTTTGGAGGCAATTCATAACAGCACGCCCTGGTCGAGCAATGCGATAAAATTTGCCCAGGCTTAAAACCTTATACTTTTTCAGGATAGAATTAAGGATTTGATTTGCAAATGCAATGAGAATCAAGAATCTTTCAAAATTATTGATGCGATTCTCCAAAGCAATTGTAATATTAACCACTCTACTACTTTTTGGCCTGGAAAAAACAGGCTCGGCTCAAGGACGCTTTTTTAAAAATATCCATCCCGTCAATGGCCTGACCCGAAAAACACTTGCCCCCCAGGATATTCTTGTGTTTATCGATGAGTCCAATGAAATGTCGATAGAGGAAATAATGAAGTTGCCTCAGAATTCTTACATAGAAAGCAACTACATCACCCGTTTCGATCGGAACAAAACTTATTGGCTTTACTACATCATCAATAACAATAGCGACAAAAGGTTACCACATTTGTTAAGGGGTGGAAAAAACCCAAAAGAAACATACTTCATTCAGACCAATGGTGAAGAAGTAGTTCAGGCCAAGACAGGATATGGATTTCCTACCAGCGAAAGAAGCATTGGGCAGGGCAACGACACCAAAATAAGGTTGGAAATCCCCCCTAAGTCTTCGCTGAATATTTATGTAAAGGTGGAAAGTGATGACGGCAGCCCAATAGACCTTAAAGCGAGCCTGGAGCCCTTCGATGAATATTCTCAACAGAAAGAAAACATCAATCTTTTTGAAGGTTTCTTTTCAGGCCTGATTCTGGTCATCATTGTTCTGAACTTCTTCCTGTATGCCTATACCAAACAGACCGTATTCATCTATTTTGCCCTTTACAGCCTGTTCAACTTAATCTATTTCCTTCAGCTTTATGGCATCATAGATTTGTGGGTTTTGCCTTTTTTGGCCAACCCTCCACCATTTCTGACATTTAGCCCTATTCTTTCCACTGCTTTTTATTGCTTCTTTGCCAGAGAGTTTCTAGAACTTGAAAATTACTTCCCCACCTGGTATAAAGCATTGAAATGGGTAGGCTATATTAGTCTGGCAACCTTTGTGCTACTCCTCCTATTTTTGGGCCTGTCTGGCAACTTCTTCCTTAGCAACCGCTTTTTTGAAGTCTTCATGGTTTTGGCAGCCATTACAGGCGTCATCTTCCTTTTAAATATCAACAGTAGTTCTAACCTGATCATCAGGTATTTTACCTGGGGCACCTCCATGCTGGTCGTTACGGTTCTTATATCGGCAACCGCCAAATCCCTGAATCAGCCACTGGAAATCCCTATTTATATTCAAATAGGTTTAATTATAGAGCTTTTTGTTTTTTGCCTTGGCGTTAGTCATAAACTCAAAAGAGATTTTGAGAATCATGAAATCACCCAAAAGTCACTCATTATTCAGCTCAAGAACAATGAAAAACTTCAGTTGAATATTAATCAGGAACTGACTGAGCTGGTTGCAGCAAGAACACAATTAATAAAGAAGCAAAACAAGGAGCTTGAAATAGCCAGGAATGAAGCTGAGAAAGCCACAAAGGCCAAATCTGAATTCCTTTCGGTAATGAGCCATGAAATACGGACTCCCCTCAATGCCATTATTAGCCTTTCGCATATTATGGAAATGGATAATGAAAATGAGGAAATGCAGGAGTACATCGATGCACTCAAATTCTCAGCCGAGAACCTACACTCACTCATCAACGATGTACTCGACTACAACAAAATAGAAGCAGGCAAACTCGTATTGGAATCTATTGAATTCTCCTTAATAGACCTGTTGAAGAATATTCGCGATAGCTTTAAATACAAGGCCAAAAGTCAGGGAATTGACCTGATAGTTGAAGTGGGGGAACACATGCCAGACCGGGTGATTGGTGACCCTACCCGACTCACCCAGATCTTCAACAACCTCATTGGGAACGCCATTAAGTTCACGCATGAAGGCCATGTACACATCAAAACTTCCCTTTTAGGCCTGAAAGATGATATAGCCTCGGTTTGCTTTGAAGTGAACGATACAGGAATAGGCATACCAAAAGATAAGCTGGAGAAGATTTTCGAGGCATATGAACAAGCCGGCCAGGAAACCACCAGGGAATATGGTGGTACAGGTCTTGGACTTTCCATTACACAAAAGCTACTCAACCTCATGGATAGTGAGGTGAAGATTGATAGCAATGTGAAGGAAGGGACTAGCTTGTCGTTCGATATTTCCTTCAGAATTAATCAGGCATTCGACCTGGTGAGTCTTCAGGATCAGATGAGGGATAAGGATTTAAGAGGCAAACATATTCTGGTAGTAGATGACAATGACATGAACCGCCTTGTATTAAAAAGACTGTTAACCAGCTGGAATGCCCAGTTCGATGAAGCTGCGAGTGGCGAGATGGCCCTGACGAAATGTACCCAGCGGAAATACGACCTTATTTTAATGGATATTGAGATGAAACCACTTTCGGGCTTTGAAGTGGTGTCAACCATCAGAACAATTTGCAAGAACAATAAGCATACGGTTATTATCGCCATAAGTGGTTATCTCACTTCTGAGTTTGATACCAAAATAGATAAATCGCACTTCTCCACCTTCGTTCAAAAGCCTTTCGAACCAAACGAACTTTACAGACAGATTTTAAAGTATATAAAACTTAAAGATGAGTGACAGACTAAACATTAGTAGCGGAAGCCCTTGGGAAGATGTAGTAGGTTATTCCAGGGCAGTAAGAGTAGGAAATACCATTGAAGTGACCGGAACTGTGGCCGATGACCACGGGCAGCTGGTTGGAGGTAGCGACCCTTACCTTCAAACCAAATTTGCCCTGCAGAAAATCAAAGGCGTTTTGGAACAAGCCGGAGCCAGAATGGAAGATGTAGTGAGAACCAGAATGTTTGTGATTGATATTACGCAATGGGAAGCTATTGGCCAGGCACATCAGGAAGCTTTTGGCCACATAAAACCATGCACTACTATGGTGCAGGTCTCCAGATTTATTGACGATAAATATCTGGTTGAAATTGAAGCCACCGCAATTATCAGCGAAGGCTAGCTTTTACATCGCTCAGAACAAATGCGAGTTCGCTGAGCATCATAGCTGTAGCTCCCCAGACTATTTCTCCCCTCACCTCAAAATAAGGCGAGAATATAGTGTAAGGTGGAAAATGCATCTCCTTGACTTTCCTGATAGACTTGTCGTGAAGTGAATCCAGAGACATGGTCAGAACATCCGCCACCTCAATGGGATCAGGTTTGAAAACAGGCCTCTGCTTCAACAAACCAACTGTAGGCAATACCTTGAAATTACTGGCAATGATGAACAGCTCCGAAAGGCTACCTATCACTTCAATTTCGTCCCTTGGCACTCCTATTTCTTCATGGGTTTCCCGCAAGGCCGTTTCAACCAGGTCTGAATCTACCTCTTCCAACTTGCCCCCGGGAAAGCTGATCTGACCACTATGAGCACCATCATATTCCGGTCGTTTCATTAAGGGAATGTGGATTTGGTTCTCATCTGGGTAAAGCAAAATCATCACCCCTCCCAGTCTGGGTGGCCTGTTCGGGTTTTCTCTAAACCTGCGTTCATCAATGGGCCGCGGAGCCATTTGTATCTGAGCTTCTTTGCCAGGCAACTCTTGCTTCAGACGAACTTTCAGCAGATCAGAAAAAGATTTAAAGTCTTGAGATGTCACTCAGCGAATATTTGTTGGGTTTTCAATCTTAAAGTAATAAACTAAGACTCTAATTAATCGTTCCTAGGGCAGACAGAATTCTGATTTATGAAAAAAAATTACCTCATACTGATATTTTCAATCATCTGCATGGCGGTAAACGCTCAGGCTGACAAAATCAGAATAGCAAAACTTCAGTATAGTGGCGGTGGCGACTGGTATGCCAATAAAACTGCCCTTCCCAACCTGGCCAAGTTTTGCAATGAACAAATAGGAACTAATATCGATGAAGAAGACGCTGTTGTTCAGGTAGGAAGCCCCGAGCTCTTCGACTACTCCTATGTTTACATGACAGGCCATGGTAATGTGGTTTTTAGCCCATCTGAGGCAGAAAATCTCCGGAAATACCTCACTTCAGGAGGCTTTTTGCACATAGATGACAACTATGGGCTAAATGCTTACATCCGTCTGGAAATGAAGAAGGTCTTTCCTGAGTTGGAATTCATTGAATTACCCGTTGATCACCCTATTTATAACCAGAAATTCAAGTTCCCCAAGGGCATTCCCAAAATCCATGAACATGACAATAAACCACCACAGGGCTTTGGCCTGATTTATGAAGGTAAATTAGTATGTTATTTTTCTTATGAGTCGGATTTAGGGAATGGCTGGGAAGATCAAAGTATTCATAATGACCCTCAGGAAGTTAGGCTACAAGCCCTGAGAATGGGTGCCAATCTTCTAACCTACGTCTTTACCCAACTCTGAAAATAACCCAAATAAACTAACCCGTTAGTTTGAAAACTAGCGTGATAGTTGTAATATTGATAATTACGCAACAACTTTATTGATATGAAGGAATTAACAAAGGCTGAAGAACAAGTGATGCAGATTTTGTGGGATATAGATCAAGGCTTTGTCAAAGATGTATTGGCAAAAATGCCCGAGCCGAAACCTGCTTACAATACTGTTTCAACAATTATCAGAATACTGGAGAAAAAGGGCTTTGTAGGCTACAAGGC
>Ga0114899_1000562_pt1 | contig 25994 bp, 40 predicted proteins | sample MalvireepMed_215_FD_83497 | JGI IMG/M metagenome (GOLD analysis project Ga0114899, IMG submission 83497) | Marine viral communities from the Global Malaspina Expedition - Malaspina viral metaG DeepMed_215 | ecosystem: Environmental > Aquatic > Marine > Oceanic | place: Mediterranean Sea...
CTCCCGCCCCGCACCCGAACGCCCACCGGTGGAGAACTGGATGATCATGCCGGGGCAATGTTTTTGCACGCCTTCCATCAGCCGCGCGAACCTCTCGGGGTCCGAGGACGGGGTCTCGTCTTCGTTGCGCACATGGGCGTGGCAGATCGAGGCCCCGGCTTCGAAGGCTGCGTGGGTCGACTCGACCTGCTCGGCGATCGAGACCGGCACGGCGGGGTTGGCGGCCTTGGTGGGGACGGAGCCGGTGATGGCGACGCAGAGGATGCAGGGGGTGGTCATGGGTGGTGGTCCTGTGCGGAGCGTGGTTAGGACAGTTAGGAAACTACAAGGAGTGATGAGGATCATCGGTTTCGCCTAAAAGGGTGGCAAATCGTCGTCTTCCTCCGACAATGAAGCCAGCAGTTCGTCAAGGGCTTGATCCGCCCCGGAAAGGCTCCTTCTGATGGTCAGCATCAGGTCCCTAATCAACACATAGTAATTTGTCTCATCTTGGCCGTGATCAAGAGTTTCATCATTAAACGAATCTATGATCTTGCCTTCTTTGTCCCTGAGAGAAATGAGGAAAAGATCCTCAAAGCTAGTTTGACTCGAACTTTGACGAATGACCACGACGTTGCTGCCGTGTGAAGTGAGGAACTCGTCATCTCGGGGCGTCTCTTTCCAACTTAGTTTACCTTTATTTGTTAGCGAAACCAACAAATGAACTAATTTGCGCCACTTACTTAAAGTATTGCTGTCTACCAACTCCGTCACGAATGCTCCTCCATGTTCACCCTCGCTTCCTGCAAGGCCAAAACGATAGTCTCTTTTTGGTCTGCGACTATACGCTTGTATCTCGCTATACTCGGTCCCGAGGTCGATTCCGAGCTAACACGACTTGCAGCACTTGCAATATTTCTAAACTGGCTCACTGCTTCGACAAGGCGCTCTTGGAGATCTTCGGAGAATGACGCTTCCCCATTTGCGATTACGGCTGCAATTGAAACACGTAAGTCAGTCGCACGCTCTCCTATTACGGCCCACTCTTTCGCATCCAGCCGAAGGTTAAGATCATCAATACGGCCACTCAGCCTATTTATCTCCGAAAGCAAGTCGAGGCCTTGCAGCTTAGTTCTTGTAGTCTGTGACGCCTCTTTCGCTAGGTTTGCCGCGCTTTGAGCTTGCCAAGAGAACAAGACGGTCAATACCGCCCCAACACCCGATAGCAAATTCCCCCAGTTCTGGTACAAAAATGATAATAGCTCATTCAAAACTGACTACCTACGCAACATCACGACGGGCAATATGGAATAATAAAATTGCCCATGCGGGACAGCTAAACAAATCACAGATACGCCACAGAAATATTGATACCTTTAGTGAAGGTAAGCAATAGGGCATTCTGTCCGAAATAGAACAAACGTCAATTTCTCTAGCGCTGGCCCCAAACACAACCGAGCGGGAACGCGCATTGCTTTGCGATACGCTGCCTCCCGCGCGCACTAAAAATGGCCAGCTTTTAGCTGTCCATTTTTAGTGCGGAAATAAACGCCTCCTGCGGGATATCCACTTTCCCGAACTGGCGCATCTTCTTCTTACCGGCCTTTTGCTTCTCCAGCAGCTTCTTCTTCCGCGTGGCGTCACCACCGTAACACTTCGCCGTCACGTCCTTGCGCATCGCGGAGAGTGTCTCGCGGGCGATCACCTTGCCGCCGATGGCCGCTTGGATCGGGATCTTGAACATGTGACGCGGGATCAGGTCTTTGAGCTTTTCCACCATCGCTCGGCCACGCATCTCGGCGCGGTCGCGGTGCACCATGGTCGAAAGCGCGTCGACAGGCTCGTCGTTCACAAGGATCTGCATCTTGACCAGATTGTCCTGCCGGTAGCCGATCATCTGGTAGTCGAAGCTGGCGTAGCCCTTGGTGACCGACTTCAGCCGGTCGTAGAAATCAAACACCACCTCGTTCAGAGGCAGGTCATAGACGACCATCGCCCGCGAACCAGCATAGGTCAGGTCTTCTTGAATGCCGCGGCGGTCTTGGCAGAGTTTCAGCACGTCGCCGAGGTATTCATCGGGCACGAGGATCGTCGCCTTGATCCGCGGCTCTTGCATGTGGTCCACCAACGTCATGTCGGGCATGTCGGCGGGGTTGTGCAGCTCCTGCATCTCGCCGTCTTTCATGTGGACGTGATAGATCACCGAAGGCGCGGTGGTGATCAGGTCGATGTCATACTCACGCTCAAGCCGGTCGCGGATCACTTCGAGGTGCAGCAGGCCAAGGAAACCGCAGCGGAAGCCAAAGCCAAGCGCGGCAGAGGTTTCCATCTCATAGGTGAAGGAGGCATCGTTCAAGGCGAGCTTTTCGATCGCATCCCGCATGTCTTCGAAATCATTGGCGTCGACCGGGAAGAGACCACAGAACACCACCGGCACCGAAGGCTTAAAGCCCGGCAGCGGGGTTTCACACTTGCGCTTTTCATGGGTGATCGTGTCGCCGACGCGGGTGTCGCGGACCTGTTTGATCGAGGCGTTGAGATAACCGATCTCGCCGGGGCCGAGGCTTTCGACGCCGGTCATCTTGGGCCGGTAAACGCCCACATCGTCCACGTCATAGGTGCCGCCGGTCTTAATCATGCGAATGCGGTCGCCCTTTTTCAGGGTGCCGTCGATGATCCGGACGATACAGATAACGCCGAGGTATTGGTCATATTTACTGTCTACCAGCATCGCCTTGAGTGGCGCATCGGGGTCGCCGCCCTTGGGCGCGGGCAGTTTATTGACGATCGCTTCCAACACATCGGGGATGCCGACGCCGGTCTTGGCTGAGATCAGGCAGGCCTCGGAGGCGTCGATGCCGATCACGTCCTCGATCTGTTCGCGCACGCGGTCGGGGTCAGAGGCGGGCAGGTCGACCTTGTTCAGGACCGGCACGATCTCATGATCCGCATCGATGGCGGTATAAACATTGGCCAGCGTCTGCGCCTCGACGCCCTGGGTGGCGTCGACGACCAGCAGCGAACCTTCGACCGCATGCATGGAGCGCGCGACCTCATAGGCGAAGTCGACGTGTCCGGGCGTGTCGATCAGGTTCAGCACATAGGTCTTGCCGTCCTTGGCAGGGTATTCGATGCGGACGGTGTTGGCCTTGATGGTGATGCCCCGCTCCCGCTCGATATCCATGTTGTCCAGAAGCTGGCTTTGCATGTCGCGTTCGGCGACCGTGCCGGTGAGTTGGATCAACCGGTCGGCCAGCGTGGATTTGCCGTGGTCGATATGCGCCACGATGGAGAAATTGCGGATGTTTTCAAGCGGTGTCATGCAAGGGGATATGGCGCAGTGCCGCGCCTGCGTCAATTGGCCTTGAGCGTGCCAGAGCCCGCTTCGCGCCCTTCACGGCGCTTTATCGCAGGCCAAGGCGCTTTGCCCCCCAAAGGAGAATTGCGCGACCCCCCTTTTTGCGGCATAGTGACGGGCAGAGCAGACCGGGCCGACAAGGGGAAAACCCCATGGTCCAAAACAATAGGGCAAATCAATGCGGACAGTTGCAAGTTTGATGGCGCTCGTCGTCTTGGCGGGTTGTGGCGGATCACGTTATTCCAGCGATGCCGCCGTGGGACGTTTCTCCCCGACGCCGGTGCTTTTCGCCACGGGACCCATTCAAAAGGCTTGTCTGGCCGATGGGCGCCGCGGCTCCAGCCATGCGCGTTGTGGCTGCGTACAAGCGGTGGCGGATCAGACGTTGTCGCGCTCGGATCAGCGCCAGGGCGCCAAGATTTTCCGCGACCCCCACCGTTTGCAGGAAATGCGTCAGTCCGACAACAAAAGCGACAATGCCTTCTGGAGCACTTGGAAAGCCTATGGCCAGAGCGCCGCGGCGGCCTGCTCCAACACCTGATAGCTCAGCTTTCGCTGGGCGGCTGGCCAAAGCGATCAATCAGCCGTCCGACGATCTGATCGCGGGCGGCGCGAAACTGGGTGAGCTTGGCCTCGCGGCTCTCGCCCAGTCCCGTGGGATCAAGGATCGGCCAATATTCCACGTCTAGATGGTAAAACCGCGTCAGTTCCAGCGCCCGGCGCTGGCTGGCGGGGCTCAGCGCGATCACAAGGTCGAATGACCCCAGATCGTCGCCCCATTCTTCCATCTCGTCGAAACTGCGGCTGCGGTGCCGGTCCAACTCCACATCCAATTCACTGCACACGGCGATGGAAAAGCCGTCGATCTCCATGTCGTTCTTGACGCCCACGGACTGCACATAGGTGCCGGTGCCGTAGAATTTCTTCATCAAGCCTTCGGCCATGGGCGACCGGACGGCGTTATGGTCGCAGCAGAAGAGAACGGATTGAGGCAGCAGCTGCGTCATTTATCCGCCGAAATGCAAAACGCAGATCAGGGTAAAGAGCCGCCGCGCGGTGTCGGTGTCGATCTCGGCCTTGCCCGACAGACGCTCTTGCAGCACGCGGGAGCCTTCGTTGTGGATGCCGCGCCGGGCCATGTCGATCGTCTCGATCTGGCTGGGGGGCAGTTTCTTGACCGCCTCGAAATAGCTTTCGCAGATTTGGAAGTAATCCTTTACCACCTGCCGGAACGGGCCGAGGGATAGGTGGAATTCCGCCGCCTTTTCAGCCGCTTCGGTCTCCACATCAAAGACCAGCCGCTTGTCACGGATGGACAGGGACAGATGATAGGGCCCTTCGGGCACCGGGCCCTTTTCCCGTTCGGGCAGGACAAAGCTGTTCTCTTCCAGCAGGTCGAACATGGCCACCTTACGCTCCTGATCAATCTCAGGCGTGGGGGGCGGCATGTTCGCGTCATCAAGCGCGATATGGGTGATGCGGGTCATGGACGCATCCTTTTTGCTGGCGATACCATTTCGTGGATAGCGCAGCGGTGGGAAGGGGGCAATGCGCGAGAGCATGCCCGGTGGCAAATGTCGCGCCCGGTGGGCACAGCGGGCAGCGCCCTGCCTCTTGCGCAGGCGGCTTCTGCGCCCCCTGCCCCCCCGGTGCTCTAGTCGTTCAGCTTGCGCAGCCGCGCGGTGACCGACAGGCCATGCGCCTCAAGGCTCTCTGACTGGGCCAACCGCTCTGCCGCCGGGCCGATGGCTTTGAGGGCTTCGGGCGACATCTGGGCCAATGTGGTGCGCTTCATGAAATCCAACACCGACAGCCCCGAAGAGAAGCGCGCCGACCGCGCCGTGGGCAGAACGTGGTTCGGCCCGCCGACATAATCTCCAATCGCCTCGGGCGTCCATTGGCCAAGGAAAATCGCGCCCGCATGGGTGATCTTTTCCGACAGCGCCTTTGGGTCCGCCACGCAAAGCTCAAGGTGTTCCGGCGCGATCCGGTTGCTGAGCGCCGCCGCGGCGTCGAGGTCAGCCACGGTGATGATCGCACCATTGTCGCGCCAGCTTGCGCCCGCGATGGCGCGACGCTCAAGGGTGAGCAGGCGTTTCTCAACCGCCTCTTCCACCGCGCGGGCAAAGGCGGGGTCAGTGGTGATCAGAATGCTCTGCGCGCTCTCGTCGTGCTCGGCTTGACTGAGCAGATCGAGGGCGATGAAATCGGGATCATTGTCCCCATCGGCGATGACGAGGATTTCGGACGGGCCGGCGATCATGTCGATGCCGACCTTGCCAAAGACCCGCCGTTTGGCGGCGGCGACAAAGGCGTTGCCGGGGCCGGTGATCTTGTCCACCGGGGGGATCGTATCGGTGCCATAGGCCAGCGCCGCCACGGCCTGCGCGCCGCCGATGCGGTAAATCTCATCCACTCCGGCGATGCGGGCGGCCAGCAACACAAGCGGGTTCAACACGCCATCGGGTGTCGGCACGACCATGGCCAAACGCTCGACCCCCGCCACCTTGGCCGGGACCGCGTTCATCAGGACCGAGGACGGATAGCTCGCCAGCCCGCCCGGCACATAAAGGCCAGCGGCGGAAACCGGCGTCCAGCGCCAACCCAACGTGGCGCCGTCGGGATCCGTCCACTCGGCGTCTTCGGGCAGCTGCCGTGCGTGATAGGCGCGGATGCGGTCGGCGGCCAGTTCCAGCGCCTTGCGGTCCTCGGGGGAGACTTCGGCAACGGCGGCGTCAACCTCGGCAGCGCTGATCCGCAGGCTATCGGGGGTAAGGGTCACGCGGTCGAACTTTTGCGACAGGTCGATCACCGCAGCATCGCCCCGCGCACGCACATCGGCGATGATCTCGGCCACCACGGCATCGACATCGGGGCTGTCTTCGCGCTTGGCGTTCAGCAGTTTGTCAAAGGCCGCTTCGAAATCGGGGGCGGAGGCATCAAGGGTGACGGGCATGGGGTCAGGCTTTCGAAAAGGGGGCCACCGCAGCGGGCTGGCCCAAAGGTATCAAGGCGCGGAAGGACGGCGCAGGCTGGGCTCGGCCCGCAGGCCCGATGTTTTGACAGCGGCACTGGGGGCGGAGCGCTGCGCCAAACGCATCGCGCGGGTATCTTGGGCGTTGTCGAATACGGCGCGGGCGACATGGGCTGCCAGAATGGCAAACAGCCCGCCCGCAATCGCCGCGGCAGGGGCCAAAAGCCCCGGCAAGGTGACCGTGCCCAACAGATGCCGCACCGCCAGCGCCACACCAAGCAGCAAAAGCGCCCAGCCCGTCGCTTCGGTCATCAGGGCCGCCACGCGCCCCCGCGTAAATCTAGTCTGTTTTAGTTCCGGCATCTTGCGATCCTTGCCACCGTGACGGGATGTCACTCGGGGTGAACGGGCCTTTTCTTTGAAGGGGCCACATAGGGACGTGTCACATCCTTGAGCGTCACTTCCAGCGCCTCAACCTCCAACCGGATCGCACCATCCCCGGCCAAGGTCAGCGTGACATGGCCCGAAGGCGCGTCGGTTTGCTCGAACGTGATGTCGAGCAGGGAGAGGATGGTATCGGCATCGCCCTTGGGCACGCCTTGGCTTGCCACACGCTGCACGTTGTTGAACATCAGCACCGATTGCACCCGCTCGGGCGCGTGACGTGCAGCCCCCGTATCCTCATGCCGCAGCCGGTTCAGCAGCAGCGCGAAACGCGCGCCCGTGCGGTGCCAGCGCATTTCCGAGGCAGGAAATACCGCATCTTGCGTCAGCGAGGCGATCACCGTGAGATCCTCGGCATCCAATGCGCCGAGGTTCAACGGCGCTTCGCGGCCATCTTCGAAACGTGCATCTTCGGTCATTTGCTGCTGATCCTTTCGATATCCGCACCCACGCCGCGCAGCTTGGACACCACATGCTCATAGCCGCGATCAAGGTGGTAGACCCGGCTTACCGTGGTCTCTCCGGTGGCGGCCAACCCGGCGAGGATGAGTGAGATCGACGCCCGCAGATCGGTCGCCATGACCGGCGCGCCTTTGAGCTTTTCAACCCCGGTGACCTTGGCCGTGCCACCGTGCACATCAATCCGCGCGCCCATGCGGATCAATTCCGGGGCGTGCATGAAGCGGTTCTCGAAAATCTTCTCTTCCAGTACAGAAGTCCCTTCGGCAGTGCAGAGCAACGCCATCATCTGTGCCTGAAGGTCGGTCGGGAAGCCGGGGAATGGCTCTGTCGTGACATCTACCGCCGAGATGCGACCATTGCGCCGCGCCACCTTGAGGCCAGCCTGAGTCTCAGTCACCTCGATCCCTGCCGCGTCGAGCTTTTCGCAGAACGCCTGCAACAGGTCGATCCGCCCGCCCAGCAGTTCCACTTCGCCGCCGCAAAAGGCTGGCGCCAGCATATAGGTGCCAAGCTCAATACGGTCGGTCACCACCTTATGGGTCGCGCCATGCAGGCTGTCGACGCCCTGAATGGTGATGTTCGGCGTGCCATCGCCTTCGATTTGCGCGCCCATGGCCCGCAGACAGTCCGCTAGATCGACGATCTCAGGCTCTCGCGCGGCGTTGTTGATAACGGTGGTCCCCTTGGCCAGCGTAGCGGCCATCAAGATATTCTCGGTCGCCCCGACAGAGGCAAAGGGGAAATCGATCACGGCGCCCTTAAGCTTGCCGCCCTCGGCCTTGGCGTAGAGATAGCCATCGCGCAGATCGATCTCTGCTCCCATCTTAGCCAGCCCATCGGTATGGATATCCATCGGACGCGCGCCAATCGCGCAGCCGCCGGGCAGCGAGACTTCGGCATGGCCTTCCCGCGCCAGCAACGGCCCAAGCACAAGGTTAGAAGCGCGCATCTTGCGCACGATGTCATATTCCGCACGGGTATTAATCGGCCCGTGGCTGGCCATCGTAATGACCTTGCCGTCTTGCATTGAGGTGACTTCCGCCCCCAGAGAGCGCAGCAGTTCGGTCATGGTGCGGATGTCACTCAGCCGCGGCGCGTTGGTCAACGTCAGTGGCTCTTCGCTCAGCAATGTTGCGGGCATCAGCGCCAGACAGGCGTTCTTGGCCCCCGCGATGGGAATTTGCCCGTTCAGCGCACCGCCGCCTTTGACCAGAATGGAATCCATCGTTCAGCTGTCCTTTTCCGACCCGTCGGGGCCATTGCCTGTATCCTGCGCCACATCCTCGGCCCGCGCACGGGCCTGCGCCTTGCGCCGGGCCATATTGGCCTTGAGCGCAGCCTTCAGCCGCGCCTCCCGCGCAGAGGGTGTTTTCGCGTTCTTTTCCGGGGCGTTTTGCTTTGCCATGCCGCCTATCTAGCGCAGGGTGCAAGAAGGGTCCAGATCAGGGGTTGCACCCCCTTTCGATTGCGGCTAATCACCCGCCCACGGCGCTGCTGTAGCTCAGAGGTAGAGCACTCCCTTGGTAAGGGAGAGGTCGAGAGTTCAATTCTCTCCAGCAGCACCATCATTTTTGATCAAGATACTGATTTGAAATGATTTTTAGAATTCAAGATATTCTTAATCCACCCCACAGTCCACCCGGACCAATCCGGCGCGCCTGATCCTAATACTTAACCTCCCGTCGTGCGATTGTTAGCTTCCGAGCCAACTAGCCCTGATTTGAAAAAGCCTTTTGCGGGCTTTGAGTCGAGGCGCTTTGCTTTAGGGATCTTTTGGCTTCCCGCCGAACATCGTCACGATGCCTGTAACAAAGTGTCCTATCCAGCTAGTCTCCGACCACTCACCGGTCAGCAAAACCCGCAGGAGCAACGCAATCGCCATGATGCCGAAAATAAGAAGCAATGTGGCAATGACGCCAAGCTCTATCAATACAAATGACAGGCTAACTAAAGCCACGGTCGCAAGTATCAGTGCGGAGATTACGCCAAAGCGATAACTTCCATGCTCACGCTTATCGAAACGGTCTTTTTGTTTAACTACGATTCTAGCTAACTCTGGATCGGTTTGTGCGAGCCTGTTCAGTGAATCGATTTCATTGGAGTGGAGATGTAAGGAATCAATATTGAGGATGCGGGTATCGCGACCCGCATCATGATTGTTTTCCGAGTTGCTTTGCTCAACCGGCTCGCTTGACATGCCAGCTTGAGCCACCCTTGCGCTCGACTACAATCTTCTGATTTTTTGACTTCGGAGCATCAGCAACGGGTTTAGTTCGGCTCACAGCGCCAGTTGCCACGTCGCGCAGAGGTTTAAGGGTTAGGACTTCTGTCACCCCACGCGAAAACGCGGATCGACTCAAAGAGACCATCTCAGACATTTCGTTTCCTCTCCTTCAGATGCATTCTGGGCATCTACATTCTTGAACCTAATATAGTAAATAACGTGTAAACTTGCCAATGGTTCACAGAAATTTCATCACTAACTGTTGTAGCGAGGTCGGTAGGTACCTTGTTTCTCTCCTCATATGATCATGGTCGCTCGTCCATGTCCATCCTTTCAAGACTAAGCGCAGATGAGGAGGCAACAACCAGCGGAGGATCAGCCGGAAACGACCGCAGATCAAACCACTTGAAGCGCGTCCCGTCTACGTTGCGCTGGTCACCCATGACAATCTGCGGTGCATTCACCCGGTTGCGGATGAGCGCGGCGCGGAATGCCCGAAGGTCGATAAGCCACCATGCCTCTAAGCCTGTCTGGTCTGCATTAGAATGCCCATAGAACATCCAATCACCGTTACCGTTCACAATCTTGGAAAGCTCCGTTTGCGCACCTGATGCAACCGCTGAGCGTATGGTGAACTGGTAGGGATAGCGCTGTGCGTAACCGGGACGCCTGACCCGTGCAGCAACCCGCATGTCGCGGGCATCTAGCATCATCAGGTCGGTGGCTTGGATGTGGTCAAAAGGGTCGGCAGCAGTCTCCAAAAGATAGCCACCGATTAGCTGCTTTATCTCAGGTAAAAACCTGTCGGACCAGTTCCGGTTGTTCGTATAGCAGTTCATTTCTGGCAGTCTCCAATGCGGCCCCCACCGCGTTGCCCACGCCCCGACAGAGAGGCGCAGGCGGGTTCGTTAGGCCTTGGCCCGCAGGTATTCAATCACGGCCTTCTGAGCGCGCGGATACTGCTCACACAGCAGTTCTCGGGCGCAGTCCTCTACGCACCATTCCAACATGGCGGCTGCGTCTTCATCGGATTGAGGTTCAAAGCAGGAAATGCGTTCAGCAAGCCATTCGATGTTTTGATCAAGCTCGCTCAACTCAGCCGGTTCGGCCTCCTCCTCATCAGATAGTTCATGCATCAATGCGCTTCTGCTGCGTCTGGCTGCCTTCCATTTATCGAGCAAATGGATGGCTCCGGTTCTCTGGCTGGCATCCTGTTCCGGTCGCTCCCCTCTCAGTTCAACCAGTTCAAGGGTGCTGATCAGGTCACCAACCATGTTTCCCGCCAGCTTGACCGTGTGCGCTGTTGCTTCCCCGTCTCCCGGTTGCTCAGGCGCATCCCCTTCGAGGGAGCGAACACAGACGCGCAGAATGCTGCTGAGGTCGTATGCGTTGGAAATTGCGGTTGCTAGGTTCGTGTTCATTGTGCTGCCTCCAGTTGCGCCTTGCGTGCGTTAGGGGTGGCATCCACCAGACTGGACAAGTCAGCGGCCAAGCGCTCGCTCTTGCTGATCACCTCTTGTGCCAAAGCATGAGCGGCGTTCGATGCAGGGGATGACACGCTTTCGGATTCACTGACCAGAAGTTCGAGGCCCTGCAATAAGCCGTGCAGGAAGATTGCGTCGAACTCGACGTCTGCCAGTAGCGGGGCTTTGGGCTTGCGATGGGTCTGACCATTCCCCAGGAGCGCCCAGTCGAGCGTCAGGTTGTGCTTGTCGCAGTAGTCGATGATTTCCCGGCTTGGCGCACCGTCTGCGCTGAGGATTGTCGAGGGCGCGGTATCCCCTGCGCTCTCTGCGAAATGGTTGAGGCGGAAGCGGATGGTTTCAAGGTCGTTCATGGTAGTCTCCTTTGATTTAAGCTGACGGGGCACCAGCCCCGCCAAGCTTGTGTGTTCAGGCGCGGTATTCGTGGACAACACCATCAACCGCGATGCGTGAAACGGTCGCCAGATTGACGGAGCGGGGCGCGTGGGCCTTGGCATCCCAGACTGGCAGCAAGTGAGGGTGGCGGGCCTTGCGTGTCTGTACGGCTTGCTTTCCGGCCTCTGTGGCGGCGTCACCTTTGAGGTGGCGCTGCAAGGTCGCGGGCTGCACCTGCATTGTGCGCTCAGAGCCATCGGCTTTAGTGAATGTGACAGCGCAGAAACGGCCACCGGCAGACGCGATCAGGTCACGCTTGGCGGCATAGTCCGGGGCTGCGGCTTCATGCTCCTGTGCGGCTCTCAGAGCAGCGCGTAGGACCCCAATGCGGGCATAGTCGGGCTGCTCCCAATGGGTCTTGCTTTCGAGGATGGCAATCTCGCTTTGAATGCGGGCTACCTCGGGTGATGCCTGCTCCTGCTTTTCCTGTCGCGCTTCCATTGCCCGTTCATGCTTGGCGTTCGCCCATGCAGCTTTCAGCGCGCGGCGCATGATGGTCCGGAAGCCATGCAATGCGATATTGGCCTTGCGGACGATTTCCCAAGCTGCGGTCATAATGGCTTTGCGGTTGTATTGAGTTGCGGTTGTCATGGCGGTTGCCTTTCCTAGATGATAGAAATACTATAAGGTTGACCACAATCAAAGTCAATAGATTTTCTATCAAGTTGGGTGAGCACATGACAGGCGAGCAGGTTAGGGCAGCAAGGGCGTTGCTGAAATGGTCGGCGAAAAAGCTCGCGGAGGTGAGCGGAGTAAGCTACCCGACTATCCAACGCTTAGAGAGCAAGGATGGCCCCCTCGCAGGGTACGCAGATACTCATGACGCGATCCGCAAAGCGTTTGTAAGTCATGGCATCCAATTCATGGCAAGCGGAGAGGTCGCCACAGGCCCCGGCGTAGCCATTGGCAAAAAGGTTGAGTAGGCCGATTGATAACATCAGGCCATCTCTCCCCGTTACTCACTAGTTTGAGTACGGCCAGACCGGAGGAATGTAACACAACACCGGAAGCGGGATTTCTCCAATGTTGCGATACTTTTCTCCGGTGTTTCTCTAACCAGATTTCAGAAAAGTGTTTCACCTTCAGGCGCAAGAAATCCGCAGATTCATCCGTGGGTTGCTTGTGGCAGCCTTTGCACAGGTTAAATACCTCTTATGCTGTGGAAGAATGAAATGAAGTTCTTGCGTCTATACTTTGCGGGGGTGGCAGCCGTGATGTCCTTAGTGCTCCTACTTAGCTATGCGGCATGAGCGCGAACAGAAGGTGAGATAGGCGGCACAGAAAACCCTGATGAGGGTCAGAGGTGCCATAATCCCCCCATTGCTGCTCTGACCTGAGCGCCAAGTGTAGTGGGTTTGAACGGCTTATAGATAACTTCTTTTACTCCTAATTCTAGCAGTTCGGATTTGGTGGCTTCCCCTGTTCGAGCAGTAAGAAAAATAGCGGGCACGTCTTCAAGTCCGGGAACTTCGCGAAATCTCGCAAGCACCTGCGGACCGGACATTTCTGGCATCATGTAGTCGAGCAAGAAAACATCCGGCTTATAGTTACCAACTATGCGGAGCGCTTCTTCTCCTGAGGAGCAATCGATCACCTCAAAGTCACCATAAAGTTCTAATGCGAGTTTCACGACCTCTAGAATGTCTGGTTCGTCTTCAACAAGTAAGAGCTTGATCATTTCGTTCTTTCTGCTGGCCGAACTTGATATCCGCTACAAAGTCTGAAGTAGCGCAAGATAACATCCGTATAAAATACGTTGGCCTTCTACATAGCTGTGAAATATGCAATCTTTGCGGCATGCGATAGGCAGCAAAGATTTGCCAAAATGGATGATATTTGGCGCTATCTCGCCAAGCGCTAAGAGCACCCCGGAACCAAGGCACCCAATCGAAGTTCTAGCTCTACCCTGCCCGTAACCCCATGGGCAGAATGAAGGAGGAACCACTATGTCAATGAATATGAAAACTCTGATGTCCGTACTGATGGCGACGACAGTTTCCACAGCCGCTTTCGCTCAATCCGCCAGCACCGATGGAAACGCTGGCGTTGGTGCTGACGTTAGCGCAGGAGCCAGTGTAGGTGCAGACGCGTCAACCAATGCGTCTGATAACAGCAACGCCGCCGCCGCTGAAAAAGGCAATTCCAAAGCTGCGAAGGGGAACTATGGACAGCTGATCTCCGGCCTCCAGACTTCCGAAGTATCTGCGGATGTTGTGTCCGGCCTTGACGCGGAAGCTGACGCGACAATTACACTGCTATCTGAGCTGAAAGGTGAAGCTGCCGAGAACGCAAGCGCTTTGGACAATGCTCTGAGCAAGCAGGAAGAAGGCATTGCTGACCTGCGCACGGAAATCGAAGCGAATGCAGAGTTGATGTCCGCGCTGGAAGCTGAAGGTTATTCGGTTGACCAAGTGGTCGCCGTGAATTCTGCCAACTCCGGTGAGATTACCTTGGTTGTAGACGACAGCCAGTAATGCTGGCTCCGTCCCCCCACTTCTAACGACCGAGGTATTGTTACGCCACGCTGCAATGTAGCGTGGCGTATTCATTGGTCTTTCGAATGATCCTCGTCGCGATCCCGCATTATTCCTCAGCCACCGCAGCCCCCGCGCCCACCAAGTACGGCGCAATCCTGCTTTTCTTCGGCCCTGACAGCCGAATGCTGGCGGGGGTCCGCAGCAACTCCTTGAACAATTCCGGGTCCTCTACTGCATCCAACAGCAGTTGCCTTGCCCTGTCGTTTGTCAGATTGCGCAGTGCCTTGCGGGCGCGCTCTGTGAAGATATTGGCCGTCTGAATGCTGCCCCCCATAGACCCGCCGCCCATGCTGCCGCCATGCCGTGCTGCGGCAATCCTGACGACCATCTCCACTATCTTGTTAGCGGGGCTGTCCATGACGTTGCCCACGTCTGCTGCGGGCTTTGCGTCCACTTTCGCCAATTGAACGGCGATCCTACGCAGGCGTGCGACTTCTCCGCTATCGAAGACTTGAGCCATTGCGGATTGCATTTGCTTGTCCTGCATCAGCGCCAGCAGCCCCTTGCCGGACAACGCACCATCCTTGGAGGTCGCACCCGCAATCAGGTGATCAGAAAAAGCAGCCTTAACGCCTGCCAAAGCCTTCCCAGTCGGGTCTTTGCGGGCGGTGGATATGACCGCGCGGGCCTGCTTCGCCGGGTTGTCCGCACCGATGATTGATAGGACCGCTTTGCCATCCTTAGTCCCCGCAAATTGAGATGCTGCGCTCTTGTCAGCCAGCTTGATCCGGGCTTCGGCCCGCGCCGCAAACGCAGATGCACTATCGCTGCTCTGCAAGGCCTTCGCAAACTCGCCGCGCAGTTCAGGATAGCGCGCCATAAGTTCGCTATTGTTGCGCATCCACTCCCGCGCCCGCTTTGGCGTATAGGTGCCGCTGGCGTCCCGCATGGTAGCTGCAAACCGCCCCTTGAGAAAGTCACCGATAGCCGCGCCGCCCTTGGGTGCCGCCTTTTCCAAATCCTCGGCAGAGACCTTCCCGACAGCGCCGCCACGTCCCACCGTGCGCCCCAAAGCTGTTTCAGGTGCTATGGTGCCATCGCCATCAATCGTGCGGTTCAAGACCTTGCCGACTGTCCCTTGGTCAAAGGTTTCATGCAGCGCACGGCTGTAGGCGCGGGCCGCGTTGATCTTGCGGCCAATATCCGTGGCCCCGTCGACTGCGCCTAGGTCTTTCAAGATAGCCTCTGCAACTTCATTGGCGATGCGCGCGCGGTTCTTGTTCTGATCGGTGCCCGCCATTGCTGAACGGGCCACCTGACGCAGCTTAGAATAGGCCCCGTGCATATCGTTGACAGTCGCCCCCTCGGCATAGACAACGGCGCTCAGAATGTCGGCAACGGCTTTGGGGATGTCCTCCCGCTGTGCGTAGGGAATGCTGTCGGTCACATTCTGGGCGGCAGCGCGCGCGTTGTCACTGCCTACCTTCGCCCCTCGGGGAACGGCGCTCCACAGAGCACCCTCACGCTTCAACGCGGCATCAAGCTGCCCTTGAATGGCATCCACTACCTGCACGGAGTTCTCCGTCTCCGTCGCATTGGGCCTCGCGCCCGCCTCAGTCGCCCCAGCTTTCGCCTTTGCCCATACGGCCTGCGCGTTTAGGCTTTTCCGGAAGCCATCAAGCCTCCGCTCAAAGTAGCCTGTCGCGTCCTGCACATCCCCTGTGGTGGCATCGATAGCGGTTGCCGCCTTTTGCCGTGATGCTGCTTTGTTGGCTTCCAAGGCCTCACGCAGAAGCGGGTTCTCACGCATCGCCTGCGCTTCAAGCCCCAGAAGGTTAGGATCGCCCGTCTGCTGCGCTGGCGTAAGCCCTAGGTCGTTGTCAGCCTCTATCCGCCGCCCTAGCTCTGCTGCGCGCTCCTCGCCCCCTACGAGGCCTCTCAGGCGCTCTGCGGCCACTTCCTCGGCTCCCTGCTGGGTCATAGGCAACACGCCCCGCTTGACCTCCTGTACCGTTCTGCGGGCAAGTGCTGCGCCGGGGGCTTTAGAAGCGGCACGACCAGCGCCACGCGCGGTGGCCCCAAGTGCAGGCAAGGCAACAGCAGGGGCGACTATCTCCGCAGTCTGCTGCGCCCATTCAGGCGCGCCTGCCTGTTCAAGCAACTCGCCCGACCCTCGACCAGTACCAGCGGCCAGCATTTCAGTCGCGGCACCGCCTGTGGTTGCTGCCTGAGGAGCAAGCCGTTGTGCAATGGCCCCGACCATGCCGGGAGCGCGTTGGGCCAGTTGCAGACCTTTTGCAGCGGGAACCATCCCGGCTGCACCCGCTCCGGCACCCCGCCAGAAGTTGTCGGCAAACCCCTCCGCGTCGCCTTGAGCCACCTCAACGCCACCCGCCTGCATAGCGCTCTGCAAGCCATCCTTGGCTGACCCGGTGGAAAAGCCAAATTCGTCGCCATCGAACGGGTTGATCAGGTCCACCAGACCGCCCAAGCCATCGGCAATGCCCCGGTTCACCTGAGACATGATCGGATGCTGTTCGCCCTTCACGCCAAGGCTGGTGGCAATCTCTTCAATCGTTGCCTCTTGCTGCTCCGGCGACAGGTTTAGAAAGCTATCGTCTACTTTGACCTTGCGGCCTTCAATGTTCAGAGTTGCCATTATTCAACGCTCCATTTGATGCCGCTTTTGGTCTGCCCTTCGCCCGCGCCAGCTTGGCCGCCGAGAGCGCTGCCAAGGTCGATGTAGTCTTGGTAGAGCGGCAACAGGTCGTTCAAGGCCGCTTGCGCTTCGGCTATCTGTGTTTTGCTGTACTTACCTTGGCTGCTTGCAACCTCGTGGGCAGAGGCAATCGCCCGCTCGATTTCGCGCTTCATGTCGGCAACTTTGTTTGCTGCCCTGCCGGGGCCGGTCGTAAAGTCACCGGGCCGCACGGTCATGTTGTCGATCATTTCGCGGGTGAGGTTGGACGGACGCCCCGGCCACTGCGCAGAGAGGCCCTGCACGGTCCGTGTCGCAAGGCTGTTCATGGCCGTCTGGGCGCGGTCGATATCCGGTGCGGCCTGACCAAGCCCCACGCTGTCGAGGATGGTATTTGCGAGGGATGCCGCCACGCCGGGTACACCAACTGCGCCACGGGGGTTCGTGCCTTCGAAAGAATTGGTACGCTCAGGCAGGCTACCCGGCGGTGGCGTCGGTTCTGCCTGCTGTGGGGTGACTACCTGATTTGTTGCAAGGTCTGTGACGACAACTGAGCCGTCGAGCGGGTGGCGTGAGACGTTCAAGACGCCATCGACAATCCCCACTGCGGTGCGCCGGTCAACGCCGTATTCAGAAATGATACGCTCAATCTTCTGCTCTGCGGCGGAGGTCTTTGGGTTCGCCTCAAAGTTCGGAATATCCTGCGCCCCGGCCAGCGGGTCGAGTTCATTGATAGCCTGCCCGGTGTCGGTGACTTTCCACTTCGGCGCGGGCGGTTTGCCAAACTGGCTTGCCGCAGAAAGCCCCTCAAGCGCTCCCTCCACTTGCGCGGCAAGATAGGGGAACTCAGCCAGCGGCACAGGCTCAACGCCATACCCCTGCAAGATACGGTCAAGCCCTGCTTGGTCCCCCGCTTCAAACGCAGAACCCGCAGCCATAAGCCCCTGACGCATTTTTTGGGCCTGCTCTGCCTTGGTGCGGTCGTCTTGCGTCTGTGCCCACTTCGCCGACTCTCGTGCGGCAGACTGTTTGCGGAGACTAAGCTCTTCCTCGTTGATGCGCATGTTCTGGCGAGCGGACTGGATGCCCATTGCCGCTTCCGGTCCAGCGATGCCTGCGTATTGCGCCAAGGCGTTCTTATCGCCCGACATAACAGCAGCGCCGTTCTGTTGGTTGAAGGCGTTCAAGGCGTTGGAGCGTTGAAACTCATTCTTCTGCTGCGCAGCCTGATCGGAGCGCGCAAGCACGTTCACAAAGTCCGGCTGAGTTCCTGCGAGGATGATACGGGGGTCCAGTGACATGCTTGTTTCCTACTGCTTGCGCTCGGGGGCGTTATGGGTTGGGCGCGGCAAGGCTGGGAGAGGCCAAGCCATGATCTCGCGCATGATGTCGCCCATCGTCTTTTCCGTGTTCTGGGCGGGTTCTTTTTCGGGGGTATTCATGGCGCGCGCTCCTTTGGTTGATGGTATCATATTACCTCACTGCGGTCACGTGGTTTACGGTCCCGCGTGCTCCAAATCTGATCGGCACGGGCTTCAAATTCCTCTCGGGTTTCGCCCTCAGCCCGCCAAATTTGGGGAAGGCCCGTTCCAAGAAAAGTTGCATAGCCTTTGCCATAGTCCTCGCCCTCAACAGGGCTGACGAAATGCACGACAACCGGTCCTATTTCTTCTGCGCCAGCGTGGTGACCCTCTAGGCGGGAGATGCGGTTCTTAAGCTGCATTGCGGCGAATCCTTTCCAGATGCTGGGGCCATTCGTTGGCAAGCCAATCTTTCGCAGTCTGCTGTTCTTCGAGGGTGGGCGGCGCGCGTCGATCAGCAATGGTTTGAAGATGCTGCTCAAGCCTCAGCTTCGCATTGCCCGTTGCGGCCTTCGGTCTCTTGATTTCCAGATGCTGAAGTCTCGATGAGAGGTTCACGCCCGACCCTCCCGCTCTGAAACGCCGATCCTGCCGCTGTGTTTGGCAACGTGCTTGAACAAGGCATCTAGGCTCCCCGCGAATAGAAGGCGTTCAGCGGTGATATTCTGATCCCGCGTCAGACTGACCTCCCATGTGGAGGGCAGCGCGGACGTTTGCCGAAGTCTGGCAATGCCTGCCTGAACCTCGTCCTTATCCCAAGCCTCTGGGACAACAGCTAGGATGGTCTTGCGCGGCGCTCCGAACTCCGTTTCAAGACGCTGCACTCTGCTTTCTCGTGTCATGCTCAAAGGTCCTCTGCGCCGGGGGCCAATATGATGGCCTTGGGATATTCAGCCCGCGCCAGCGCCATACCCTCGGCCTCTGCCCTGCGCGCAAACGCATCTGCGTCTTCGTCGTGGTTGCGGGCGATTTCAAAGACAGAGTCATCGCAGTGGAAAGCGGCTGTCTGGCTGCTATCGGTGGCGGTATTGTCGCCGACATCGAAGGTCAGTGACGTCAGCCGAACCTCTAGGCGCTGATTGCCGCGCTCAAGTTCCCGCAGTCTGTTCTTCGTGCTACTCATTTGCTTGCCTCCAATGCCGTGATGCGGCGCTCAATCTCTGTGGTTTCCAAGGTGCGGCGGAACTGCTCGACCACGGCCATGACGGTCGCAGCCTCCAGCGGAGTGACGTCACCCTCAGCAATTGCTTTGAGAATGGCCCTTGCGGCTTTCGCTGCGTCCTCTGCCGTTTCAATTTCTGGCAGGGCAAAGGATACCGGCGCATCCTTGCGGGCTGGCGCGATGCGGTCGAGGCAGAGGCGTAGAGCCGTGACATCGCCTTCCAGCGCCTTGTCGATGGCTGCCTGCGTCAAAGCCTCCTGCTGCCCCTCTAGCATTGCCTCAATGGCCTGCGTGGCCCTGTGGCGCGATCCTTTGGGCTTGCCGGGGTTGCCGGGCGCAAATGTGCCGTCAGCGTTCCGGCCTTCCGATTTCGCGCCGCTGTTTCGGTCGTTCTTTTTGCTCATGCCGATTGCCTTTCTTGAGAACGTGTGCGGGGTTTGAACCCGCCGATTTGCTCCACCACCTCAGGGAGACCACTAGCCGCTCCACCACCACCCTCCCCCCCTTTAGGGGGAGGGGTGGTGTAGCAGTGGTTTAGGGGGGTTTTTGCTCCACCCTGCTCCACCACTATTTTTGGGGTGGTGTAGCAGTTCATTCGGACGCCCATTCACCGACCTCCAAGCAGGGCCGAGTGCGTCTGTTTTCGTCGATGATCGGCGACTTGATGAGCGCCCCGGAACGCAGCCAAGCCTCAATCATTTTCTTGATCCGGCGCTTGTCATTCGTAGCGTCCAGCCCCAGCACCTCGGCAACGATCACCCCGGCCCAATCCTTGCCCGACTGATCCGAGTAGCGCGGAAGCTTGCCCTCAATGGCATGCTGTACGGCCAACAGGTCTTTGCTGGTGAAGCCGTCGAAGGTATCCGGCCATTCCCAGACCTCGGCCACGCCGACGCTTTCACCGTTTGCCAATTCGACCGAGACCATGCGCCGCCATGTGCGTTTACCTACGGGGGCGAGGTTGGACTTGTCACGGGTCACGGTGAAATAGGTGGTGAGGTCATCAGGCTGAATGCCCGCTTGCTCTCTCTCGTCCGCTGTCATGCGGTTGAGCACCCGCCCGGACCGTGCAGCCGCCAGAAGTGCTGAACCGCCCCTGCTGTCCTCTGTGGTGGCCTCTACGCCGTTTGTCTTGCGGGTATGGTGAACCAGTTCAATCGCACAGTTGCACCGATCCGCCAGACGCGCCCACTCTTTGGCGATGAGATCAATGGCGACGTTGTCATTCTCGCCCGCCTGATGCGATGAAACGAACGGGTCAACGACCATCACGTCTATTTGCCGTTCAGCGATTTCCCGAGCCAATTCTTCGATTTCAGGTTTTACGATCACGACGCCCTCGCGGGTCTGTACCGCCGTGCAAAGCTCGCGTTCCCGCCCGGTATCTACAAAGAGACGACCCTCAACCTCATCAGGCTGCACATCATGGTACTGCATGGCCGCTGTGATGCGCAGGTTCATTTCGTCGCGCGGGTCTTCGAGGTTGTAGAGCCAGACGTTCAAGCCCTTAGCCGTCCATTCCCCCAGCAGTTCCCGCTCAGAAACCATAGCCAGCCCCTCAACGATGGTCAGGGAAGACTTACCCACCCCACCGGGGGCAACCGTAACCGCAACCTGCTTACGCAGAAGGTGCCGCCCATAGACCCACGGGCGGCGGGGCAGGCTACTGGGGTCCTGCCAGACGAAAGGCGTCGGCAGGCGGTGAGTGCCGGTCGGATGTTCCGCCCGGTGCTGATCCAGTTGCACGGCCATTGCTGTGAAATCGCGCATCAAGCTGCCAGCCTCCCCTGTACGAAGTCGAGGAAGGCCGACTGGCGCTCGTATGGCATCGCCTTGAAGCTGGCGAGGCAATAGGCCTCCCGCTCGTCAGGGGACGCCATATCAGCCCAGAATGCGGCCTCGTCCATATGGTTGAACAGGGGGGCGATGGGCTGCCCCGCTGCCGAGGGCATAGCGCCGCCCAGCGCCGCCTCTGCGACAGCCTGCGCGTTCTCTGGCTGCAAAGCCTTCAATGCCACATAGGCAAGCGCTGCGCGCTCTGTTGTGCTGAGGCGAGCGCGCAAGATGGCTGAGAAGCCAAGCCACGCGCCGAGGTCATCCAGCAGCAAGCAGTATCCCAGAGACCGGGATACGCTATCGATACGGGGCGCGGTGCGGTTGACCCAGGCACTGTGGCCCCGGTCGTTCGCGGGCTTATGCAATCCGTCCATCAAACGCCCTCCCCGTAATGCAGACCCGCGACAAGGCGGGCTTGGGTTGCGGTCAGGCCATAGAGGCGTTGCAAGCGGGCAATCTGTATTTTGAGGGCCATCAGCATGCGCCCCCATTCCCTCTGATCAACTCAACCTTGCTCTTAAGTGTATAGACCCCAAATTTGGCGCGGTCGGTGTCGCTGTCATTGGCATAAAGGTCCATTGCGATATCGACGCCATAGTCGCGCTTGAGGATGTGAACCAAGTCAGAGATGCGAACTGGGCTGGCACAATACATCGGCGCTTGCATCAGTCCTTCCAGAACCCGGCGTTTGTTCTTCGAAACTGTGACAGTACGGGTCTCGCCGGTTTCATCAGTGACCCGATATTGCGCCGGGCTGATGGTGTTCGGGAAGTCGCGCCACCGGTTGTTCCGGCGGGCGTTTGCTGGGGGATTGCCGTTAATCGTTGTGTTGCTGCTCATATAATCGGTCCTTGAATTTTGGACCAAGCGCGGCTAACATTCGGGTAGTCCGCCAAGACTGTCGAATGATTAGCACCCCTGCTTGATCCGTTGGATTGGGCGGGGGTTTGCATTAAGCGGCGGAAGGCGTTCTGTTGGCTTCAGCTTTAGAGATGACGGCTTCGATATCGCTCAGACGCCAGCGAGACATGCCACCAATTTTGATAGCTGCGGGTATCGTTCCATCAGCTACACGACGCCAGAAAGTCGCCTTGGAGCAGCCCATCATGAATGCGCATTCCGCATCGCGGATCAGGGGGTCTTGGGCCACAAGACTACTAAAGCTGCCGTGTGCGAGGGTGCCGTTTTCCGTGGCGGTTTTCGATGTGAGGGGCATTGCTCATCCTTTCGCTTGATTGCGTTGGGATGAAGTTAATTGATCGCAGACGGACAGTGGCCGGCAATGTCCGTACTATTTCGAGTGACGCTGATAGAGCTTTTCGTTCGCGGTTCGAGAAGTCCCAAAACCTTGACTGGCAGCAATTCTAGCCGCGCTAGCAACGGTATGGTCGCTGGCAATCAGAACCTCCATCTTAGCTATGATGCTCTTGGTTCTTGCCGACATAGAGCTTCGCCGTGCGGCACCACCTGCCGATGCTGCTTTGTGGGTCTTTCTTCCACGGGCAGCATGCTCTTTGTTTCGCCTAACTAGTTCCAGTTCACGGAGCGAAGCTCCGACAATCAACATATGTTCAGCCATGATTGCTGATGGCATTTCTGATGAGACGCAGTGCGCTGCTGAGACTGCGTTCATGTACACGCTAAGAACGAGCCAGTCCTCGCTTCCCTCCGATACATTCTCAACGCATGCCGCAGCTGACTTGACCGCCGCTAAGTATGCATCGTCGGATATTCTCGCCCACGCAAGTGGAATGAGAATAGGCACAGGCGCGCAACCCAGCGTTTCAGCGGCCTCCATCACTTCACTCAGTTCGTCGGTCAAATGATTGTTGTAGAATAGGAGTCGCGACTGTTGGGACGCTAGAACGACCGGGTCGTTGATCTGCAAGTCGAAATGGCTCGCAGAGAATTCATCATCATAAGAAATCCGAACTTTCTCGGACGAAATTGGCTCTTTATCCTCACCTTGCCCAGATACCATCAGAGCGCTCCCATCAGATACAGAATGGCATGCGTGAGGGAGCAGGCAGTATTCGCAAGACTGCCTAACTCGGTGGGCCGCTCATTTAGCATTTGCCTCCCCCTCGCCTGTAAAACTCCGCCCTTCAATCCAATCAGCAACCGCGCTCTGACGCCAGCCAATGGCCCGAACGCCCAGCTTTGTAGCCTGCGGGAAATCATCCCGGCTCATCATGCGGTAAATCGTGGACCTGCTGAGACCAGTCACCTCCTGAACGTCCCGGCAGCGCAAAATTTTATCAGTCATTGTTATCTCTTTGTTAAATGAATGATGCCATTCGTAGCAGGTTGCGGTTAAAGGGAGATTTAAGGTCTGAGGATTACGCAATTCTAATCACCTCGCTGGCGTTCCTGCCTGTGACGTGATCCGCCCAGCGCGCCATGAGAGGGCGGCGGCGTTCGAGTAGGTCAGTCCTCCGGTAGGACCGCTCGACCTTGTTGCCGACCACATGCGCCAGTGACGTTTCCACGACGACTTCAGGCATGTCGGTGGTCTCCACGCACCACGTCTTAAAGCTGGACCGGAAACCGTGAGGGCGGGCCAGCATATCTCTCCGCTCCATGTGACGGCTCATCGTTGCATCGGAGATTACACCCTTACGAACGCTTGGGAACAGGTAGCCATCACGTGCCAACGGCTTCGCCAGTTCGACAACCGCTAAGGCTTCATCAGAAAGAGGCACCCGGAATTCAGTAACCGCCCCATGCTGCCCCTTCATGTTAGCGGCAGGGATAGTCCACACGTTCCCCCCAATTTGATCTAAGTGGCAAAAGCGTACTGGATACGAGCGCACGGCGGTTAGGATCAGCAACCGCAAGGCAAGATGCGTGGGCGTCTGCTCGGTCAGGCTGGCGTAGAAGGCTGGCACCTCGGGCCAAGGCATGTAGGGGATGTTCTTCGCCTTGTGGCGGGTTTTGCCTAGCAGCGCGCTTGCCTTCGTGGTTGCTTGCAAATCCACGTTGAGGCCCATCGCCGCCGCGTGTTTCAGCGTAATGTTTAGCCGGTTCATCGCCTTTTGAGCCGTGTCGGCTTTCTTATGCCAGATGGGCGCAAGAGCGTTCTTGATATCCTGCTGGTCAATTTCCTCGACTGGAACCTTGCCAATTTTGGGAAGCACATGCAGTTCGAGTGGTGAGAACCAACGACCGGCCTTCCCATCACCCTTAAGCTGTGATTTGCGAGCCTCAAACGCTTCAAGCGCGACAGCCTCTAGCGTGTGATCCTTTTTGGCGGCAAGCCGACGCTGCTTGTCTCGAACCTTGATCGGGTCCTTGCCGTCACGGACAACTGCGCGCCACTTCTCTGCTGTTTCTCGCGCCTCTTTCAGACTTACAGTTTGCAGGCTCCCGATACCCATCTCACGCCGCCGCCCGTGAACAGTAACGCGCAGCACCCATTGAGCGCCCCCGTCCTCACGCTTGACCAGCCACAACCCGCCGCCATCCGAGTATTTGCCCGGAGGGGCAGTTCTAACCTTGGCCGAAGAAAGCTTGTTCAATGCCGCCAATTTTATATCCCCCTCACAATCCACCCCTATATGTAGCATGTCATGGGACTGGATGAAACAGGATGATACAACCAAGGTTAACAAAAACAGAAGGTTGGCAAGACGGTGGCACGAGGTGACACTAGATGATACGCCAGTTCAATGCCCTCCAGCAGCACCATTTACCTTTTACTCCGCTAGATATGACACCCCTCGCATCGGCGTTGGTCCCTCGACTTACGCCCGCCGCTGCGCAGCAGTCTGAGTGCGAGAGTTCAATTCTCTCCAGCAGCACCATTTACCTTTTACTCCGCTAGATATGACACCCCTCGCATGGGCGTTAGTCTCTCGACTTACGCCCACCGCCGCGGATCCGCAGCACCGCGCCGATTCGACACCCCAGCCCCGATTACACGCGACCGGGATGCCCAAATCTCAGATCACGTTACGAAGCCTCAAAGGCACCGCAGGCAATGCGCAAGCCCGCATCGCCGGAGGGCTGCGATTCGTAGTCGTCCGCACCGCTGTGAATAATGAAAGCCGCGCCGTCGTCATCTTGGATCATGGTCTCGATATCGAGCAGATCAAGAAAGACTTCGGCCTGAAGCACGCCATCTTCCCCCACTACCATATTGGGCATGTCACCGGGATGCGGCCCTCCTTCGACGAGCACACCATGCTTGTGGTCCCCCGCGATATGACCCCCAGCAGATTTGAAATCATCTGCGGAACAATCGCCGGTTTCATGCAAGTGCACGCCATGGGTGCCCGCGGGCACGCCTGTCACGTCGATCTTGACCAAGGTCCGGCCCGAAGCGGTCGTGTTTAGGGTAACATTGCCCGAAATATCGTCCGAACTGCCCGCCACCTGAGCGGATGCTGCCGTTTGCATATGGCCTTCGGCCTGCGCCGCGACGGCGCCCGTTGTGGCCAAAGCGGCCCCGAGTAGGATATTGCGCAGATACATGGCTTCCTCCGTTGGGTTATATGTCGATGACGGCTCAACCCACCCGGCCCGTGTCGGGTTCCTCTTGATGCAGGGCAAGGCTTGCCCCTATAAGCGGCCGAGTGCTCCCTTAGCTCAGCTGGATAGAGCAGCCGACTTCTAATCGGCAGGTCGAGGGTTCGAATCCTTCAGGGAGCGCCAATTTCCGCCACGCCTACCCGCGCCCACTTACCCGCGCGCGAAATCGTCAATCGCTGCTGCGATCAGATGCGGAAAAGTGGGTTTGCCGAGCATGGCAATCGGCTCAAGCGCTCTCAGCCGTGTCTGGGTCGGTTCGTCCAGGTTGCCGCTCATGAAGATGCAGCGGATATTGTGTTCGCTCAGCAACCACTGTGCGAGGTCCTCGCCGGATTCTCCATTCGCCAGACGGAGGTCCATGAACGCCAAGTTCGGACGAGACTGCGTCACCACCTCCCGGCAGGCCGCGAAATCCTTGACCGGGCCAAGAACGGAATGCTGAAGCTGTTCGAGCTGCATCTGAAGGTCTAGCGCAATCAGAAATTCATCTTCGACGATCAGAATATTCACCGGGCATTACCCGGCAGGCATGGGGATCTCAATCTCGACGCAATAACCATGCTCTGTTGC
>Ga0114899_1000568_pt1 | contig 25704 bp, 35 predicted proteins | sample MalvireepMed_215_FD_83497 | JGI IMG/M metagenome (GOLD analysis project Ga0114899, IMG submission 83497) | Marine viral communities from the Global Malaspina Expedition - Malaspina viral metaG DeepMed_215 | ecosystem: Environmental > Aquatic > Marine > Oceanic | place: Mediterranean Sea...
AGAGGTGAAATCATGAGCCAAGTCATTATGAAACATCTTGAAGATGATATCTCTTCATTTTTTGAAGAACTAAATGGTCTTAAAGAAAGTGGAGAAATTAATATGTTTGGTGCTCCTAAATGGTTGAGAGATAACTATGACTTATCAAAAGATGAATCTAGTTATGTATTTAAACTATGGTGTGATAGTTTGGAGGTGAAACATGAGTGCAAGTGATGTTGGAGAAATCAAAATCACAAAGACTATGTGTTGTTCTATTTGTAAGCAAGATAATATTTCTTGGCGAGTATGGGCAGATGAATTAAATAATGTTAATGGCGATTGCGAAGATACATACGCTTATTGTAATGATTGCGAAGATCAAACTAAACCTATGTTTAAGGATTGATAAAATAATTTTGTTTGTATTAGAGGAAGAAAAAGTGATATGACTAATATAAATAAAAACTCTATCTATAAGATAGAGAGGGGTATTCCTTTACCTAGCAACAGAAGAGGTGGAAAGTGGGCGATTTTATGTTCACAGATGAATGATGGCGATTCAGTCGTGGTTGCGAACCACAATGAGGTCGCAAATATGCGACAAGCCATTATTCGTTCCAAGAAAAAATCGTCAGCCAAACAATTGACTGATGGCAGTTATAGGATTTGGAAACTTCCTATGGAATGTAAAAAATAGACGATATTTTAAGGCGACAGCCACTTTAATTAGTGGTTGTCGCCTTTTTTTTTGGCTTAAAATAAGGTGTTACCAAATAAACACTACAAAAAAACGAAGGAGATGGTGAAAAATATTTACTAGTCATATATATTTCAAGGGTTTGCGAGGGGGTGGGAAAGTAATACTTTTTTATCTCAAGAAAAATATATTTTACTGGTATTAGGCTGTGGATAAAGGTGTGGATAAAGTGTAGATAAGTATTGCTTTTTGCAATCATTCATGTATATTAAGAATCATAAGGTTGCTTAAACAATTGGATGAGCATTAAAGGAACAATCCAAATACAACGCCTTTCCAATCACTTCATAAGAGTGAGACCTCCAAGTCTAATTAAGTTAGTTAGATTTTTTAAAAGGGTAGACAGTCAAATGTCTGCCCTTTTTTTTTGGTATGAATGATAGTCCAGTTGTATTAGTGTTTGTATTGGTGTTTGATATTTCTCTAGACTGGTAAATAATATTTTTTCGCAGGTGGTGGAAGTGTGGTGGACACAAAAACACAGCAGTAGGGCTTGAATCCATGATTCCAGTGACTGGTAAATAATATTTCTCCCTCTGAATGAACATAAATCTGTTGTTCCATGTAGAACAGCTTTCAATTTGATTGCATTTCACTTAAAATATAGGAATGTTTGCAGTAATTCGACACACTTATAACTTAAATATCCCTGACCCAACCAATCTCAACAGTACAAAAAGCAGTGCTAAATGGGAACATTTGGTTTGGATATTTGCAACTGAAATGGATGCTATGGCTTTTGCCATTACATTATTAGATGACCCTTTGATTATGAGTAATGCTTGGCTTATAAAGTCTGCCATTCATCAACTTAAAACAGATAGATTTTATCAAGTAGGAAGAGAGAGTGTTGCCATTGCAAAAGTACAGGATGCACATGAAATTATCTATGCAGAAGATATTGAAATGGCATTACAAGAACTTAAAGAAGAACTTAACGAGGAATTAAAAGATGAAAAGTCTATTCATTAGATGTTCGGAGGAAACTTACGAACTGGCTCATGCTTTAGCTAAAAAAGAAAGCAGATCACTTAACAAACAAATCATTCACATGGTACACAATGAAGCAGAAGCTAAAGGTGTTGTTGTTGAGAAGAAACCTGAACCTGAAAAAATTGTACCAGTTAAGACTGGTTTACAAGGCTTTGTTGGAACAACGAAACAGGGTTTTGCTGACTGATATACCAGTAATTTAACATCGCATCAGCACATTCTTGAACCACCTTTATTTCCAAGACATTTATTTTCTTGGGGTTGTTGACCATTAATTTCCAAAACATCTGTTCTTTATTTGTACCCACCTTTTCTTTGATTGTGCGTTGAACCCCTATTAGAATTACAGCACGAGGTTCATTTCCGTGATTTCTACAACCAGTAAATAATATTTTCCCCAAGTCTAAGCTACTGACAAAACAACCTGATTTACTTATTAAACCAAGATACTTATCACAAACATGGTGTTGTTGAGTATCAATATCATCATTAAGAAAAAGCACATCTATTAGGTGTTGATCAAGCACTATGGCTCGACCAACTTTTGTTTTAGAGAACTCTTTAATTGTAACTTGGTGTCGCTTATGCAGATAAGGACTGCCGATATCATTGACATGGATTTCTTCTTCAGAACTCCCAATCGTAGTCATCTTGTAAGACTTCTTCTTCTGCATATCTATTGCTCAAAGGGTCAAAAGTTAAAGCAGTCATACCAGTACGACCACACCATGTCCACCTTTGTTTCCAACAATGTATCTCTACATTACTGTCTCCACGATAAACTGTCAATCCAATATCAGCTTTGCTGAACCAACTATGACTACCACTTATATCATTTCCAGTACAAACATTCTTCTTACCATCCCTCACAAAAGGTTTCGTAGGATGAGCAACGAAGAAGCAAAGAACTTGATATTTTTTGCAATGCAACTGAACTTTGGTTAGCATTTCAGCAATGCCATCTGTAACTAAACCTTGATGATTAGAATGTATAAAATTAAAAGGGTCGATTACTAAAATTTTTGTTCCATATCTCATTACTGCTTGTGCTGATTTCTCCAAGATATTTTCTATTGTTGGCATCCCTCCATCTTGGTAATCTTGGAATAGAAAATGTTCGTTGATAAAGTTTTGAGCCACATCTTTTTCTTCCTGTGTCATGCGTGGGTTAGAGCCTTGAAAAAATGGGCGACCAATAAAGCATTGAGACAATTGAATTGCATGAAGTGTAGGTGGTTTTTCAAACGAGCAATAGTTTGTTTTCCAACCATAATTTTTGGCTACATTTACACATAACTGGTCAACGAAAGCTGACTTTCCATCTGATGGATAGCCTGTAACCACTGCAAGATAGCCTGTTTGTAGGTTAAACAACTCGTCAACTTGATCAAATCCTGTGCTTACTCCCTTGGGATATCCCTGTTCATACAAGGTTTGAAACTCATTATCGTAAAAGTCTATATTGTTTAGACCATGCAAGGGTATTGGCTGTGCGTTTAATACTTGATGTCTAACAGTTTCTGCATTTGTTTCTATTAATAGATCATTTGCATCCTTATGTCCAAGGTAATCAACCTTATAACATCTAGCTTTATTAAGTCTGCGAGACAACTCCTGTGCTAAAGCATCTCCACTTTCATCATTATCAGTAGCTAGAATAATCCTTTCAACTCCCTCAAACTTTGCTCTCTCACTCCACACATACTTAAACCTACCCTCTTCATTAGGGTCAAGTTTTTTAGTATCGTCTGCCTTATTTGGTGCTCCATTCGGCACTGAAAATACTGTTATATTGCTATGATCTTTAAAACTTTGCTTTATGGCAAGGCAATCCATTTCGCCTTCTGAAATAACTATCGTTGATTCAACTGTTGGCAAATCATCCTTAAAAGTTTGCTTACCCCATAGTTTGACTGCGTTGTTATCCCACCAAAAATCTTTCTTACCATTTGCTGTTCTCCACTTGACTGCGATAGTGTTAGAACCATCGTGGAAAGAAAAACCTATGACTGGTAAATTATTTTTTTCTGCCAGAACACATCCTGAATCTTCTGCAACTTCCTGACTTATCCCTCGTGCCAATAACCATTCAACAGTCTTATCTGACTTGGTTTCTTTGAGCAGATTGATTGGCTTTGTTGGTTTCTTTGGGGGTGTTTTAACGACTGACATTTTAACTCCTTGTGTTCTTGGAAATGCACCATTGATTCCACAATGATGGCAATTATAAACTATGGTTTCTGAATTGATATTGACACTTAATGGGGTGTCTGTTCTATTTTTTGTTCTGTTTTCTTGACAGTTAGGGCAAGTGATCTTGTATTGACCATCACCTAAATTACTTGTTTTGTGATTGTGATTAATGTGACTTCTAATATCACTTACTTCTTGACTTTGCATTTGACCTCCATCATAGTCTGTATATACTTACTACTTAAGTAGTTACTTATTAAAAATACTTACTAGGTACATATACCTACTAAGAAACTCTTTTTATCCACACAACATCAATCTCTTTAGCCATATCATTGGCTAACTTCTTTCTTGACAACAGGGGATAAGCACTTAAACTTCCAACTGCACCTCTAACCATACTTGCATCTATATGAATGCGTTTTGCTAGTTTTTTAAAGTCATCTGATATAAAATAAGAGAGTGCGTTGCTTGAAATATCAATGTCTTTGCTTCCACAGTCTCTGATTGCTTGTTTGAGAACTAAAAAATCAAGTTTTGTTTCAGCGTTTAAATCCATCCCCAAATATTAAATCATTATTACTTACTAATCAAGCTATCAAATCATTCTCTCATTTATATCACATTAATATCTTGATAAAATTCACATAGTCTATATACTAAAGTTTTACACATTCATAAAGGGAGAAAATATGAAATGGAATAACGAAGAAATTACTAACCCAAATCATCTTGCAAGAACCATGATTTTAAATGTCCTGATTGGTCTTGAAGATCAAGTGCATAAAGAAATGTTTGGTGGTCTTGATATTAGAAGTGATATCGCTAAAAGAATATTAAAGGAACATCAAAACTTTGAGGTGAGTGACTTTGAAGCAGAGGTCTTATTAAAAAACATATCATTTGAAATAGCTAAAATCATTGGCAAACTAGAAAATCAAACAAACATAGATACAGGACTTGTAAAAAGAAATAATGCAGGTTTTGTTGATAAGCAGTCTTACAAAGTTTAACAGGAGACCATATGGAATTTGAGATTAAGAAGGGTGTACCTTTACCTAAACATACTAGAGGAAAACCAAGAAAGTATGACTTACCTTTAGATGATTTAGAAGTTAATGACAATATACATATACCAATACCCAAGACCCAAATTGCACAAGAGCAAAAGATCATTAGGAACTTTGTCTTGCGATTCTCTTATAAAAACCCTACCAAGAAATTAACTGTTAGAAAGTTAGACGATGGCATAGGTATATGGAGAATCAAATGAAGCAAGATCAATTAATGTTATTGGTAGACTTAAAGACTGCCATTGATGAATTTAAATTAAAAATTACACAAACTGAAGAATCTTTTGAAGCAACTAAAAAAGCACATATTGTTCAAATAGATGCAATGCAAGAATTGGTAGCACAACTAGAAAGTGTTGCAGACAAATACAATGAGCAGATAAAAGATGAGTAATACAGCACAGATCAAACTCACCAAGACAATGTTAGACAAAGCAATCATAGATGCTAATAAAAGTGTAAGAGAGTTTGTCAAGGTTTTTGGTGTTGACTTTGCAAAGATGAAGTCAGGCGATAGAGCCACATTAGAAGCCAAGTTTGTTGATGGCACTGAAACTGTTATCAATCTATATAGAACCAACAATGCTAGAGGAGATAGAAGAATATCTATCAAGGGCATCAAGGCTCAAGCTGATGTTGGTAATGTTGTATCTATTAGAAAGAAAGGCAAAGGAATACAAATTGAAATACACTAACAATCAAAACATTCCTGATGAGATAATCAGGGCAGTACATAACGATAGCTACTCTAAAGGTGCTTCTACTATGTCAGTCACTGGTTTACTTGCTCCTCCTCGCATTAGACTCCTTAAAGAGAAACATGACACTGAAATCACTGTGGATGTCTCTAACGAGATTTGGAAACTTCTAGGTCAAAGTGTTCACACTATCCTTGAGAGAGCCAATGAGGGCAACGAGAACACTCTTACAGAAGAAAGGTTGTATGCCAAGGTCAATGGTTGGACTATTAGTGGTCAGACTGATTCAATCTCTTTAGATACTAATACTTTAAAAGATTACAAGGTTACTTCTGTGTGGTCAGTAATTTCTGCAATGAAAGATGGGAAGATAGAGTGGGAACAACAGCTTAATTGCTATGATTGGTTGCTTCGTCAAAACTACCCTGAAATTTCTATTGACCAGTTAAATATAATTACGATCAATCGAGACTGGAGCAAAAACCAAATGTTGAGAAGTGGAGATGACTATCCCAAAGCACCAGTCAGTGTCATTCCTATTACCAAATGGAGTGACGAAGAACAAGAAGAATTTATCAAACAACGAGTTTCAATCCATCAAGATGCAGAAGCTGATTATCTAATCACTCAAACACTGCCTTTGTGTAGTGATGCTGAAGTTTGGAGAAGAAAAGATACTTATCGAGTTATGAAAAAGGGTAGGAAATCTGCTCTGCGTGTTTTAGATACGCAAGAATTAGCTGATGAGTATGTAGGTGGTCACGATGACAAGAAGATTCTAAACATAGAATTTCTCAAGGGAGAAGCTATTCGATGTAAAGACTATTGTGATGTGGCTGAATTTTGTGATCAATTTCAAAAGGAGAAAAATGAAATTATTAGCTAAAGAAAGGAACTTCATTTCAAAAGAGGTGGAGAATTTAATGGAACAATACCATTTAAAAAAATTAGAAAGACTTAAACAAACTAAAGAATATCAATTATTTGATAATGAAAGGCAAAGTCTTTGTGAACTTGAAACAGAGATTAAAAAACTTGAAGAAGAATCAAGGGTTAGACATCTTAAACTTCAGGACAAAGTAAGGAAGTTTAATCGTAGAAAAGGATTTCATTATAATTCAGGTATTCAAATTCCTTATTATGCAGACAATATGCCTTTAAGAATTGAATGGGATTCTTATGGTTTATGTAAAAGCCTTGTTGAGAGAGATATTATGATGAACTCTTTTAAAGAGATAGATGTTCCCAAGTTTATTAAAGACTTGTTTAATAAGTACAAGAATATGACTTGGAAAAAAATACAAGATTTGGAGGATAAGGTAGCCTAATGAGTAATAAGCTAACAGTAGAACAAATAAAAGACAGGTTGTTTGAAGTTGAAAGCAGATACTATAAAGGTTGGAGGGAAAGTGAGTATTGGTGGCGAGTGAGTGGTGATGTGCACCCAACAGACAGACGACTATGGACAAGGTATATAAACTTACTTAATAAAAGAAAACAGGAGAATGAAGATGAGTAGTATATGTGGAGATTGGATATGTTCAGAATGTAAATCTACTGATGCTGTTAATGAGAATTTTAATGATAGCGAAACAGGACATATTTCTGAATGTTATCAATGTGGTTATATGGAAGTTTATAGAGAAAATAACCATACAGGAAAAGTTATAGAAGATTATCAAGGTTTTAACCATTATTACAACAAGGAGAAGTCAGATGAGTAGAGATATAACAGAGCAAATAGATGATATTTGTAATAGTGAATATGGTCATACTAATTGGGCATTTGCCGACACTCTTTCTGAAAAAGAACTCAAAGAGATAAAAGATAAAGAACTTGGTATTAAATTACCGAGTATTGTTTTTTATTATGAAGAATATGAGGGAATGGATTATGACGAGATTTGTGATAATAAATTTGGTCATACTAATTGGGTAATTATTAGCACTTTATCTGATCAAGAGAAAGTAGGTCTTGATGATGTCGCAGACATAAAAACTATTGATGGGGTGCAAGTAGCTTTTTACTATGAGGAAACCAAATTACAACAAGGAGAAGTCAGATGAGTAGAGATATTAAAATAATCAATGATGTCATAGTTAGTCTTTACGATAATTATGAGCAGGAGCAAAACCATGCAAAAAAAGTAATAAATGCATGGTTAAAGATTAAACAACAATTGTGGGATTTAGACAAGAAGATGAGTGATTTAGATTTATTTGATAAGTTTTTAAACAGTCTTGATCTGAAAGATGAATCCGATTGGGAGCTTGAAGAACGAATGAAACAATATAAAAAAGCAAAAGAGGGGGTAACAAATGGGTAGCAAAATGGCTAATAAACTAGATAACGAGGTACATTATGACTGATAAAAAAACAACAGAACCTAAAGATAATTTAATTAATGCTCTGATAAAGGCATATAGCGAGATAACATCTGCTGAATTTGACAAAGTGAATCCTCACTTCAAAAGCAAGTATGCTTCGTTAGAATCAGTAATCAAGGCAGTAAAACCTTCTCTTATTAAGCATGGTATTTTGTATAGGCAAGTATCTAAATATACAGAGAATGGAATCTGCATAGAGACAATCTTTCATGGTCATGGAGCAGAGTTACCTACAGGAGAAATATTTCTTCCTGTAGACAAAAGAACTGCTCAAGGATTTGGAAGTGCATTGACCTATGCTCGTAGATATTCTTTATCTCTTGCTTGTGGTGTTGGTGTTGATGATGATGATGGCAATCAAGCAGAAAAGGAAGTAGGCAAGAAACCTGTTCCCAAGAAAACTCCTGTAAAGAAAGCTGAACCTGTAAAGGAAGAAGTTGTTGAGGAAGATGCTATGGGGTCTAAAGGTTGGGCAGATGCTTTTGTGCATGGATTTATAAAGACATTAGAACTTTATGCCACTAGGGATGAAGTTGTTAGTGCCTATAAAAATAACAGTGAAGAAGTAGGAACTCTTAAAGATAAGTTTCCTAAACACTATGAAGCTCTTACTGTTGGGATTCAAGAATATACAACAAATTTACCAAAGGAGGTAAAAGATGGAGGATAGCAATGAAGAGAGAATGCAAAGTGATGGAGCAATCTTTACGAATAACTACAAGGATAATGAGAAACAGCCTGATTGGACTGGTCATGTTATCTTGGATAAGAACTTGCTCAAGGCTTTAGTTGAGAAAGTTAAGAGTGGACAAGAAGCAAAAATGCGTGTTGCTCTTTGGGATAGGCAGTCTAAAAATGGCAACGATTACAAGTATGCTCGTTTGGATATCCCACAGCCACAGAAAAAGAAAGAAGATTTTGAGGCAGACACTAGACCAGTTGAGCCTGTAAACAAACCTGAGATTTCAGATGAAGATATCCCATTTTAAAGCAGAACCTTTGTATGGCAAAGAGTTGATACAGGAGATAGAAAATTCTATTGACCAGTATATATTTTTTGAACTGATGAAGAACTACTCGGAATTGATCGAGCAGTTGAAACCAATCGCAGAGGGAAGTGGGTCTACTCCACATTCCCTATTGATGGATTACTTGTTTTTCAAGATTGAAGAACAGAGAGATGAATACCATAAAAACAAACTGGGGGTGTGAATAATGGATGATGTTTTTGAATATGACGATACTGAATCTTATGAAACTAATTTCATTGTGTGGTTTAGTATGAACTCTTCTGAAAGAAGAAGGCATGGCGAAGAAGCATATACTGAATCAATAGCTAAAAGGGTCTTTAATGAAATTCATGGAAGAAAAGCCTTGAATGATATTAATAAGGAGACTTGAGAATGGATGAGCAAACAGAATCTTGGATGCATCAGATTAGAACTCTTGCTCCATTGATAGAGAAAACTGAATACTTGGTCTTTAAGAACGAAGCTGATGTTAAAAAGTTGTTAGCTACTCTCAAACTCAAGGCACTGGCTGATGGAATGAAAACTACTTCTGCTCAAGAGACATGGGCAGAATCTAAAATTGAAGTCTATAACGCTAGATTAAGCGTGGGCGAAGCCAAAGGTGGCTTGTCTGCTCTCAAGGTGCAGTTGAAAGCATTAGAGATAGGCTTTGAAGAATGGAGAACCAAGATGGTCAACGCTAGAGAAGAACGCAAGAGGTATGGTGCATGAAGATTAATCCTAAAACACAACATGAAGCAGACTTGTTATATGAAAAGCTATCGCATGAAATGGCAGATGAAGTTATCTATCAAGATGGAGAGGCAACAGAAAAACAAGCTAAAGCTACATACTTATATTGGCTAGATAAAGCTAAACAAATAGAGAGGTTAGGATTTAAACCTACCATAGATAGTGATGTTTTTTTTCCTATAGGTCATGTTCCTACAGGGTGGTATGGAGCATGACAGTACAAGAACTAATAGATGCTTTAAATAAAGTAGAAGATAAAACTTTATTTGTTAGAGTATTAGAATATAGACCTGAAGATGAAGATTATGACACGACTAACTATTTTATAGAACATGGTCTTGATAGCATAAGTGAACATAGCACAGGTTCAAGTGGATATGAACTTCATGGAGAAGTTCTTTTAACAGGATATGAATAATGAACCAAAAAGCTAGAGACTTTTATAAATTAGTTACAAAATTAAAGGAGAAAAAATAATGTCTACATATTACAGACCAAGCAAACCAATACCATTAGATGATATTAAGAATAACAAAAGTTTGAAACTACAAGGCTTTGAAATTACACAAACAGATAATGGAGAGCAATACTTCTTTTGTGATTCATATTTACACTTTGAATTAGATAAAGACAACAATGTTATAGATTTATTTAGATACAACACCAATAACGCTGATGATGTATTAGAACCCTTGTCTGAAGAGTTTGGAGTAAACTTTATAAGTGAGTATGAAGATGAATATAAAAATTTAGCAAGTTCAGAAACATCTGTTATATCTTTTAACATTAGTGATTTAATAAGAGATTCAAAATGAACCAAAAAGCTAGAGACTTTTATGCTTGGCTTAATGCTTGTCCTTTCAAGGTATGGAAGATTCAGTATGATAGTCATGGTAAAACTACTGTAAGTTTTATATGGGATGAAGATGAAAGAGATTGAGCAAATTAAAATGCGAACTGATTTAAAAATTCTTACAAAAGATTATGGATTTAATTATCATTCATTAGGAGAGATTTTTAATTGCCATGAAAAAGTAGTGAGAGATTTTGTGAATATAAAAACAAGAACTTTAAATGATATTCACTATCAATCTATAAAAAAAGGATTGTTTCGTATACAAAAACAAATAAAAGAAGCTGAAGAGTATAAAGGATTTGATTGTGTCAATAAAAGGAAGAAACCCAAACTCTAAAGAAAAGAAACACATGGATGCAGTTTTTCAGATAGGTTGTATTGTGTGTCTTAACAAAGGCTTCCCCAATCATGCTGTGGAAATTCATCATGTGCATGGCAAAACTAAATTAGATGCACATTTTAGTGTGCTTCCCTTATGCTTCGACCATCATCGTGGTGGCGATCATGTCGAGCCTGTTATCAGTAGGCATCCTTGGAAGAAGAGGTTTGAAAAAGCCTATGGAACTGAACAAGAATTGTTAGATCAAGTGAATGGTATAGTGAAGAATACTTACAAACAAGAATATAAAGGTAATTTTTATGATCATGAAACCAAGAAGTTATACAAATGGAATGATCTAATGGAGTTGCGTAGTGATAAATCTTAAATCAATCATACTAGAAACAACAGATGGAAACATTCAAGTTGATACCCATGTTATTAAAGCTAAATCATTTACTGGTGCTGAACGCAAGTTTAAAGGCGAACACATCATAGCTATTCTTAAAATAGATGAAGGTGAATTTATGGTTTTTGTGGAAGTGGAGTAACGACAAAATGGATCGCAGCTTAGAAAATATTATTTACCAGTATATAGAATATGACTATCACACTACCTCTTGAAGTTTACTATTCTAAAAAGAAAAAGTTTATTCTGAATTTAAACAATTATCGCAATGCTCATTACAGGGTTTTGTCTATTTCTAAACAAAAGTACACAGATAAATTACTAAAAAAGATTAAAGGTTTGCCCAAATTTAATGACCCTGTTTCTTTAGAGTATATCTACTATGCCAAGAGCAATAGAAGATTAGATGTGAGCAATCCTTGTTCTATCATAGACAAGTTTACTTGCGATGCTTTAGTTAAAGCTGAAATCATTGAGGATGATAGTTTTAAGCAGATTAAGAAAGTGGTGTATAAGTTTGGGGGTGTTGAAAAAGATAACCCTAGATGTGTTTTAACAATAAAAAATGAAAGTAAATTTCAAATGGCAGAATGGTTAGAAGAATTATTGGAGGAAGATAAATGAAAAGTAAACTAAAAATACTTATAGAATTTTTGCAATATTACTTATATAAAAGGAGAAGATGATGTCAATATTAATTGAACAGCTTGAACAAAAATTAAAGGAAAGGGAAATTAACTTGGTGGGAATGGCACAAGAAGAACCCTCAAGTATGGGATAAGTTTGAAGAATACACACTAGAAGCTATCAAGACTGGCAGAAAGCACTATTCTCATTGGGCAATCATCAATCGCATTAGATGGAACAGGGAGATAGAAACCAATGGGGGGGAATTTAAAATCAGTAATGATTACATCGGCTTCTATGCTCGTCTGTTTCATGCTCGTCATCCAAGCCATAGTGACTTCTTTAGATTAAAACCATTCAAGGAAGAGAAAATGATTGATCAGATAAAGAATATAGACGAAAACTTTAATCAAATGGAAAACAAAATTGTTGATCTAAACAACGCAGTAAACAGAGTAAACCAGAAATCACAGCGTCTGGCAACAGAAAAAAATATATTATTTACTGGTAAGGGATAAGCTAGTTGCGTATCACCCCAGTTAGATATGTAGGTTGATCTGTTCGTTTTACCAGTAAAGGAACAATTGCCAATCTTAGATTTCTGCTTCTATCTAATTGCTCGATAATTTCTTTCTTCTCTTTAGGTGATAGTGTTTCATTTAACTGCACTAACATTTTAGTCTTTCTGTATTCTTCCATGAATCTATCTATTCGCAAGACCTCCTTTCTTGTTGATAATGCACCTTTGTGTGATTGCATATAAGCCACTAGCTCATCTTTTCTTCCTTTCTTTTCTAAATCATTAATAGTCTGAATAACCCTGTTGCTGTAAGTCCTCATCTCATAATACTGTTCTTGTAATCCACCACTAACTGGAGAAGCGAATAAAGATTTAACAATAGGCAATTGAGTTAGATGTGGAGCAACATACTCTCTTCCTGTTGCTTGTCTTACAGCTATGTCACTCATATCTAAAACATATGTTCCTAGTGTTCCTGTGTAGCCTTTAAGAATGTAGTCTACCTTGATAGGAGATACATTAAATGCTTTTCCGAAACCGACTGCAAAACTACTGGTGTTTATATTGTATTGTTCTTGAGGGTCTAATCCTTTTTCCATGAAAGGAGGTACGATAGGATTCCCTGTAAAGCCACTCTTGTTGGCTCTAACTTCCATTATAGGTTTCCAGAGTTGCCATGCAATAGGGTCTAATTTAAGCGTTGTGGTAAAGCCTCTTCTAATAGATTCCTCTAATTGTTTGCCAGTCGTATTACCATAATTAGGATTTTCTAATTTAGTCATAGAATAATCTAAGATTCTTTCAGGTACAGTTTTATACATAAATCCTACTTCAAAAGGAACAGGAAACTTAAATGAAGGCAAATCCTTATATATTGGAATAAGCCAGTTATCATCTCTAACTGATTGTCTTTCTTCTTTATATTTTTCATCATCTCCCATTAATGCGTAGTAAAGTCCTGTTAATAACATTAACAAGCCACCTCTAAATGCATGGGTCAATATAATACTTTTTGCTGTTTCTTCAGGTGTTGAATCTCTAGCTATTTCACTTATCTTGGAAGAATATTGTCCTGTTGCTGATCTATAAAGAACATCTATTCCTTGGAATCTTGCATTTAAGAAAGGAATAGCTGTGGTCACAATCCTAACATAAGGATTAAATCCTCTTCTATCAAAGTTAATAATCTCTAATCCTTGATACGCTGCTTCTACTTGATCGCCTGTTAGTTCTAATATGGAATCAGCTACTGCTTTTCTTGTTGATCCATCTGATCTAGTTGTCAGTCCACCCATTAAATCCCAAAATTTAACTACTTGCTCTATAGCAAAGTTTCCATCTTCATCATAAACATCTAAACCTTGTTCTCTTTTAATTTTATTAATTTTTTTAACTATATCTTGTCTATCATTAGCAGCATCATAACCACCAATAATTCCAAATCTTTCTAGTTCAGATAGGTCTGCAGCAAATCCTTTAAATGTATCTATAATTGGAATATAGTCTGCACCACTTGTCACTGATGCTGACAAAGTATCTCGCAACATATTCTTAATTATAAATCCAGGCTCACGAGTAATAGATTCTCTTAATACATTAGCTGGTAATCCAATAACTTTCATAAATGCACTAGCATCTTGTGTCATACCAAGAGCTTGTAAACCATATGTAAAGATTGGATCAGCTACTTGATAGTGAACTGTTTCTCCATTTTCAAATACATCTATTACATCACTGCCTAAATCCTTAGCTTCTTTTTTATCTTTAAGTAATATTTTCTTTGCTATTCCACCCTCTTCATATATAGCCATAAGCCTAGAAAGACCTTCATTTTTCATAGCAGCAGTAACAATTGACTGCATATTTCTAGCCATTACTTCTAATGGCTCTGGCTCTATAGCTTTCTTGCTACCTTTAATTTCTATCTTTAATGGATTACCACTTAAAAATCCACCTGCGACACTTGGTCCTTGAATAGTATCGTCTGCCATTTTTCTGTAGAAAGGATAGTAATCTGCGTTTTCTTTCCATATTTGAGCAGTACCTCTTGTTTCAATTTTTTTACCTACAGGAAGGTTAATGTTTTGTTCTGCAGCTAAATCTAATAATTGTTCAAGAAACTGTTCATCTGTCAAACCATTTTTTTCTGCTTCTATTTGTTTTTTTCTTAATTCATTTTCTTTTATTTTTGTGCTAGTGGTAATATTTTTTATTAACTGGTTAATAGTAATTTCTTCAGACAAGATGCCAGTCTGAACAGCGTAATCTAATACTGCATTATTATATTCATTGTATTGATCAGAAACCATTTTAATAATTGGAAAATCTTGACCTATTTCTTTTGCAAGTTTTAATTGTTCAGGAGTAAGTACAACTTCTTTGCCTTCTGCATCAAGTCTAGTTCCTCTTAAACCTATTCTATACATTTTAAACAGTCGCATTAAATCTTCACCATACTCAGTGGTATGTAGTTGACCCATAATTTTTACAAAGCCACCATGTTTAAAGTCTAAAACTTTAGTTCCACCAAACCCTTTTGTACCTTTTGGAACAGGATTGCCTTGTTCATCTACTAATACAGGTACTCCTCTTAACATCATTTGAGACATAATGCCTCTAGATTTTTTAGACCATCTAAGCATTTGTATTGCACCAGTAATAGCTCTTGAATTTAACTCTCTTATTTTTGCAGATGCTTTGCCTAATTTTATAAGAGTTTTTTCTGGAATGGACATATCATCAATAATGTGTGCTCTCATTCTGCTAAGGAATGAACCAACCTCTTCTGTGGTTTCTGCTATATCAATTATTGCATCAGCAAAAGTTTCATCAGGTGTATTGTTATCTCCATTAATTGTTTCATCAATGTCTTTATATTTTTCAGGAATTATTTTTTCACTTCTTGAATATGAAGGAGCATCTGTTATTGCAATAGGTTCTATGCCTTCCTGATAATCAAAAGCTATTCTTAAAGAAATAGGATTGGCTGCAGGATTCCATCGAGACATCCTTGAGGGAGGTAAACTATCTAAGTATGATTCTAATTCTGCTTCTGTTTCTGCTATGTCTTTAACATTAAAATCTAATAAGCCATTAAGTGCAGAATTTTCTTCTAGGTATGGCGGAATAGACTTGGGTATAAACCCAATTTCGTTAGCTAACTTTTTGTATTCTTTGTAGAGGGGTTGATAAAGATCACGAATGGCGGTTCTTTGTAGATCGGATGATCCGATGAAACCGACTTGACTCCCAAGCTCTCTAATTCTTCCTCTAGTTCCTGTGGAGTTGCTGCTATCTTCTCCGTATTCGATGAGTTCTGATTCTTGTCCATATTTTTCTAATTTATATCCTGATGTTGTTAAAACTGGTTGTACTAAATTAACAAATTCTCTTTGATCTTCACGAGTATAGGGATCGCCACTAAATTGTTTTGGATCAATTATTATAATACCACTTTTTTTAGTTGCTGACACAGTAAAGTTTAATGGTTCTTTTTTATCACCATCTGCATATTTTACAATTCTTTCTACTTGTGAAAGTCTATTTAATACATCTTGTAATTCATTTAGATTAAACCTAGCATTTTGAGGCTTGGTAATAATCATTTGTGTTTTTCTTACACCTCTTCCTGTTGGTATAGCAATAACAGCAGAATCTTGCATTAGTGCATCTAGTAATACAGCAGTAATATTTTCTATTGTATTAGAATCTACATTTGGAAGGTGTATTATTATATTAGGATTTACATCTCCTTCCCATGTTCCTGCTGATCTGCTTATGGTATGAGGTATACCTAACTTTAATAGAAATTTTAATTTGTTTCCAGAAGTAATTGCTTCTAATTGATCGTTTTGAAACTTGTTCCAACGATCAAATGAAATTGGTTGAGACAACTTATCAGGCAAATATCCTCTCTTTCTACCAGACTTAAACTCAATCATTATCTGCGGTGAAAGGTTTACAAATGATTGATACATAGTTTGACCTAAATCAGTATCAAATATATCAGATTGTTTATTGCTTGAATATCGTGGTCGCTGTATAAAATGCCCTGCAAAAGAATTATTTTTATTAAAAGTTCCTTCTTCTTGCATCTTATCTATTTCAGATACTTCTTGTTCTGCATATTTTTCTGCAGCTTGATAGTTTCCTTCATTAGTTATTTGAGAAGCTGTTGGACCTGTATATCTTTGATCTGCCCATAATAGAGCTTGTATTTCTGGTGGGTTAAATTTTCTTACTTGACCATCAATAACATAATTTTCTGCAGATAATAAAGCATTAAGAGTTTGTAACATTCTGTATTCTATTTCTGTAGCTTTTTCTAAGTTTTCATCTAATCCAAACTTTTTAAGCATATGTCGGTCAATTACCATAAAAGGAGTAAACTCTCCTTTAGATTGAGCTAATATTTCTAAAGCATAAGTTATTGTTTTTTGAGATGATCCTTTTCTTTCAAATATTCCTACCTTATAGAAATCTTCTATAGCATCTATTCTTCCTTTATTACCCATACTTACACCTGCTCTTAATAGCTCAGACCTAAACTTTTTAGGATGTAGTTCTGGACTATGCTTTCTAGCAATAATCATGGTGCGTAAAGTATCTTTAAAGTTTTTTTCTGGTTTTGGCTGTGCTGATGTTATACCAAAGACTCCTGAAAATTCATGCATATTAGATGGACCAACAATGTGTGGCACATTTGCAGCCCATGCTGCATACCAGTTAATTTCATAACCCTTTTTAGCAGCTCGTCTTACTTCTCGTTTAAGCTGTGCAAAATCTACAAACTTATGTTTTCTTTTTGATTGTGGTGCAAGAATTTTAAACAATTCTCTTAAATCTTTAGCAGTAGGATTCATATTATTGTCACGCCAAACTTTATAAACTTGTTCTTCTATAACACCATCTATATATATAAGGTCTCGTGGATTAAGACCTGCTCTACTAAATGAAGGTTGATCTTGAGGTAAATTAATAGGAGGATTATTTGTAGGAGCTTTTACATCAGGTCCTTGTGCTACTTGAGTTGCAAAATCTAATTGTGTTTGTCTTAATGTTTCCATTGTTTGAGTATCACCTCTAACAACAGGTGCAGTAATCAACCCACTAATATCAAGCACTCCTCTTTGAACTGCTGATTCACGAAATTGACTTTTTAAATTATAAATACCTAAATCTTGCAATGCTGCATTACTTAAATTTTTATCTTTAAAAAATTCACCACGCAATAAATTTCTCATATCATTTCTACGCATTTTAAAAAATACAGGTGTAGTAATAGCACCTTCTTTTTTAGCTAATGCTATTCTATGTCTACCTTCATGACTTGTTACTTTGCCATTTTGATCAATAGATAAACGAGGCAAAAGACCTATAGTTCCTTCATCAAAAATTTCAGGATCAAATTTAGGTTGCACTCTTTTTCTTTTAACAGGTAAACCTTGTTCCATAATTTGCACTGCTTCAGATACAGTCATAACTCCTTCTTCAGCAATCTCTTGTATTTCAGCATCATTAGAAGTTGTCATGTATAAAAAGTCATCTATATTTATTCTAGCAACCCAAGTTAAAGGAACTTCTGTAGGATAGTTTGGATAAAAATGAACATCCATAGTAGATTCTTCAGCTATTTGTTCTCTGCTAAAATCCATATATGCAGGACTGGTATCTGTAGATGCTCTACTAAATGAAGGTTGATCTTTTGCAAAACCAATTTTCCCATCTAAATAAGATAGTTTTATAGATGCTTTTTTTATTCTATCTCTATTAAATTCTGTTCCTATTGCTTCCCAGAATGGTCTACCTTGTGGAGTAATATCATATATTTCTAGTTGTTTTTCACCATTAACAATAGCAGGATTAGTAGAAGCAACCATTTCAACTACTGCTTGACCTATGCCTTTACCTTTTGCTCTATCTTCTAACTCAATATTAAGTAATCCTGTATATACATTTCGTTGATCTTTATCTTCTTTAATAGTAATGTCGCCAACTAAATCGTCATCAATAGAAAGATACCCACTATCATTTTCTGTATCGCCATTTTCTTTGTTTAAAAAGTCTGCTACATCCTGAAGTGAATCTGTTTTTTTCCATTTTTTCTTTTTACCAGTTTTTTGATTTTCATAACCACGAACTTTAACAGATTGTAATAACCATCTTATTGATTCTCGCATAGGAGAATTTCTTGATATTGGTTTAACATATACATTCCAATTAAAATATCCTTCGCCTGTATTTTCATCTACTCTATGCTCTTTAAAAACTTTATCTTTTCCTGCATAATGCAATTCAATTTCTTGATCTTCTACTCTGGCTGTAATACGAGTGCTAGTAACTTTATCTAATTGTATAGGCTGTATTCTAGAGAATGATGGGTAATCTAATGGTACTGGATTTAAAGACCTTAACTTTTCTTTTGCTATATCTCTTTTCTTTTCAAGAAATGCTATTTCATTTAGATCGTTTCTTGCAGTTTTATTACCAATGTATGCATAATCAAGATCATATCTTCTATTTTTTTGATTTATTTGATTGCTAAGTTTATTAATTTCTTTTTGTAAAGTTTCTCTTTCTTGCCTTGAAAAGGATGGAATATCAGCATACTTAGATAACCTATCTATATCTAATTGACTAGCATCAGGTCTTGCAATACCATATTTTTTTAAATTCCTTTTTCTAACTTGTTGAAAATTTCTTATTTGACCTCTTTCTCTTGCTCCAATCTTGCCTGACTCTATATCTCTGATAATAGTTCTAGAGCTAGTAAATCCAGCATCATAAATAGTTTGACCCAGAGTTGTTAAGAAATTAATAATTTTATTTATAATAGTTTTAGACTTAGGAGAAATTAATTTGCTTGGATTATTAATAGATATTCTTAAAAATTCTGCAGCAAACTCTTCCTCTAAATCTGGACCTAATTCTTTTTTTAAATCTGCATTAGAAATTTCCTTTTCTTTTCCTTTTGCATCTAATTTCACTCCTCTATAGCTTTTTACAAGTTCTTTTTGAAAGTCTATTGGCAATAATTTTTTGGCATCTTTAAACATGATGTCATGTTCTGATTGCTTAATAATACCTAATTGTACTAAAGCATGATAAATCTCATGATCTATTATGTTTACTAATGCTGTAGCTAATTCAGGTTCTGACATAGTCCCATCAGGATTAATGGCTTCTAAAGAAGCAATAATTTTCTTTAAAGGTCTATCATAAACAGCAGTTGGTTTTCCTTTACTTTTATCTAAATCTACTGGCTCATAGAAATATTTGTCACCTTTTTGTCTAATATTCAAAGAAGGCTTTAGTTTATTATTAAATGCAACACCAATATCCCCAAGATTACGATCAACCAATCTTTGTTGTATTAATTTGAAAAGATTAGAATACTTTTCTATAGGTTCAGATGATGGTAATGCCAATATATCACTAGCATCTATAACACCTTGTTTATAAATAGCATCATCATTAACAGCTATATCTATTTCTTCGGTTGTTAATAAAGTGGTTCTTCTTAATCTATTTCTAAATTCATCAGTAGTTTCATTTGTATAGCTTTCAGCTTTACGAGCTTGTTGAAGTGTAAAATCATCAGTCATGCGTAATCTGTTCTTATCTTTTTTGGCACGACCACTATCTAGTAAGTCTATTCTAAGTTGATTAATTTGTTTGGGAGTTAAGTCTTTACCAGTTGCATTATTTTTAACGCCAAGTTTTATATCCTTGTTGGTAAATTGACTGCCTTTATACTGATTATAAAAAGCATTGATCTGCTCTTCTGTATAAGGTCTTGGAGTGTAATCAGGGAGTTTTGTTTTATTGTTAAACCTAGGAAGGCTTTTGATATGAGACAACAACATTTCTTTTTGACCTTTGCCCATGCTGTCTAAATTTGTATCACCAGTAAATGTTTCTGCTAAATATTTAAACGCAGGAGACTTGAAGTCAACTTCAATATTTTTAGATTTAAAAGCATCATCAAAAGATTTTTTACTTATATCAAGTCTATCTTTAATTCTTTTAACAGGTTTTATTTCACCAGTTGCTTCTATCTTTTTAAATTTAATATTAGATTTTTCTGACATCAATTGATTAAAGTCAGCTTTGTTTAGTAACTTTTTAGCTTCTTTAACTGTATAAAAGTTTTTTGCACCGATACCAGATTTTTCTGCATATTCCCAAAATAATCCTAATGTACTTTCAGGTGCAACTACATTTCCTTCTATAGGATAAGCTGTTTGAATATTAGATAATTCTCTAGCTAATTCTTGTTGCATTTGACCCAATTCTTCTATAGACAAACCTGTTGTATCTATATTTCCCATTAGTTCAGATGCTAGTTTTCTTTGACCAGCTTCTTCATTTTTGGCTATTTCTTGTTCTTTTTTAAATTGTTGTTGTCTTTTGTTACTGACTCTTACATCAAAGTTAGCTAATACTTTTGCATCTATTAAAGTATTTAGTGGGTTATATAACTTACGAGCTATGTTAGATGCTGTGCCATTACCAGCTAAACCATTAATACCAGTTATTTGTTCTGCAGAACCAACAACAAATTGATTTCTATTTTGTTTAGTTTTTTCTGTTGCTGCTCTTGCAGCTTCTTCTATGTTTGAAAATGTTCCTATTGATTGTCGTGTTTCTTTTCCTATTACATTTACACTGCCATCATCATTAGGCACAAAATCAAATGATTCTAATACAGGAATTTCTACACCTTCAGGTTTTACTTCATCAGGCACAGGTCCTACAAAAGGATCAGGAACTAAAGCAGGATCAATAATTTGATCGCCTTGTTGTTCTGCAAGTATAACTTTTTGTCTTGTTATTTCGTCTTGTTCTTGTTCTTGTTTGTCATATTCATTAGCTTGACTTAATGCATGATCATTTCCTTGATTTTTGTGAATTTGATGATGAGCAGCACTACTACCACCACCAACAATAGCACCTACAATTGAACCAACAGTAAAGTCATCTGCCATAGATTCTCCAACTTCTAATGTTGGATCATAGATTCCTTGTGCTACAAGTTCTTGAAAATAACCAGCTAACATCTCTTGTGGTCCTTCAATTCCTGCTGATATTAAAGAATTTTTTATATGTTGAACTATAGGTCTAGGATCACCTTTAGGCACACCTCTAAATATTTTAAGAATACGAAGGGGATTTAAAACTTCAGATAACCCAATTACACCACCTAAAATTTTACTTTTAATTTCTTGACTAAGTGATATTTCTTCGCCTCTAGCTCGTGCTTGATCTTGTAATTCTGCTTGTGTTCCAACACCTGTTCCTACAGCTAGTGCACCACCTAAAGAAGGATGAATTACAGTAGCTCCTAAAAATATTGCTGCTGAACCTAAACCCTCTGGAACTGATTGATATAATGAACCTCTATAAGCTCCTTCAGGATCAAGTATTGTAGGATCAAGTGCACTTTTACGATCTTCAAATCCAAATTTATCTAATGCATAATCTGCAAGTTTTGATGATAGACCAATAGGTGGTGCAAATTTAGTTAATAAAGAATTTTTTGTCAGTCTTGCTTGTTGAGCATCTGCACTTGGATCACCATTAAGATATGCTTTTAAATTTTTAAGATCAGCAGTAAATTTAGCATCTTCTCCATAATCTACTTTTTCTGCATAACCAATAGCACTTAATAGTGCTGTATTAAGAAATCCTCTAGGTAGGGCTTGTGGTGCTTGAGCCAAACCACCTAAAAATGTTCGCTCTGCTTCTGCTTTATATGGTTGATAATGATCAGGATATAACTCAGCTAAACTATTTTGGATTTTTTGCCATTCTTCTGGTGGAGTATCATCTGGTACTTGTAATGTTCTATTATCAGGCAGCCTATATTCAGGCATTATTTTTTCTTCCCTGTTAGATTAAATAACTCCTCTGTCGTAATTGCAGATTGTGTAGGAGATGGCATAAAACTTGTTACTATTTCTTCCATATTAACTCCAGCTTTTTGTGTTGCATCAAATAATAATCGACTTATTAAATTTTCTAGTTCTGCAATTCTTTTAATATCAGCTTCATTTTGAAATGATTTTTCTTTTAAAGTATCTAATTCAGTCATAAATCCTCTTACAAATACATCAAGTCGAGCATTATTGGTAGCAGCTATTTGTGCTATTAATGCATCATTTCTAATAACAGTAATCATTCTATCTGCATCTAAACCTTCTTTTTCAAAATTAAGTTTTAATACATTCCACTTTGCATTTTGTTCTGCAATACTATCTGATGTAATAGCTTCATTAATAATGCCTATTCTTGATAGGTTCAAACCATACATTCCTAGTTTATCTTGAAATTCTAAATTAGCTATGTCTCTTTGTTCTTTTCTTTGACCTTTTTTAATTTGTGATAGTCCTAGTGCTGTTTCACCAACACCAGTTCCAAGCTCCCCAAGATTTCTAGCTGTACCTATTGCTTTTGCAAGAGTTCCTAACGCATATACATCTAATTCTTTTTGTCTATCTTCATCGCTTACTTTAAAATAATCTCTTTCATCTTTAGGGATTTCTGGTATTGGTAATCTATTAGGAGTAATTTGACCTAAATCAGCTACAGATATTGGTTTTGTTTTAAATGTACCACTTTCCATTAATTTAATATATTTTTCTGCAGTTGTTTCCCCTGTTGGATCAGTTAGTGTTGATACTGGAGCTACGGAAGGAGTATTAACTTGTGATAGTCCTGCAACTTTATCTTGATCAATACCTAATGCACTAGGAACAGTTTTAGATAATTGATTTTGTATTGCTACTGGATCAATTATTCTTGGTTGACTGCCAACAGGTAAAACAGAAGTATCTGTGACTGTTGATGGTGATGCTGTTGCTGGTATTGGTACACTACCTACAGGTAAGTTAGAAGTATTTCCTACTGCAGATTGATTATATGCAGCAAATCTTTCTCGCATTTCTGCTTCAAGGACAGCACTATTTTTTAATGAACCATCAGGAGCATACATATCAACACCTAACATTCTTGCTAATTTTTCTATTGGCATATTTACTGGATAAGGTGCACTACCTGCAGGCAAACTTGTACTTCCTGTATTAGCAAATCCTGTTATTCCACCACTATTTCTAATTTGTCTTTTTTCTAGTAATGGATTTTTATTCTCTGTAATTTCTCTAACACGATTTTTAAGCTCATTATTATAATATTCTTTATCGAATCTTGATAATCCTAAACGCTTTGCTTTATCAGCCCTATCAGAAATTTCGGCAGCTATATATTTAGGTCTGTATTCTTCATAAAATTTACTATTAAAAACCCTTCCAGGGAATGCAATATCATTAACGATTAATTTGGTTAACTCCCTCATAAATATATCATGGTCATCCATAAATTCAGTTTGACCTGTATTTGCATAACCAGTTATTCCACCACTAGCTGCCATTTGCATAGGAGCAGAGGCTGGTGCACTTGGTAATCCTGCAGAGACACTTGTAGGCAATAGAGATGCCTGTTGTGCACCAGCTTGCAAACCTGTGGGTTGATTTTGTGCTAATTGTGGTTGTGCAAAGTTATTTACTACTTCTTCTGCTACTGTAGTAGTAGGTCGATCTAGCATTGCTTGAAAGTTTTGGTCATGAATAGTTCTTCTTTGTATTTCACTTAATACTAAAAATGCAGGAAAATGAGGATTAGGTTCTTGCATCATATTAACTAAATCATCTTTATTTGCATACTCTAAAAAGTTTTTTGTTTCTATAATGTTCATGATTAACTTAACCCTCTATAAAGACCTAAACCACCAAGACCAGCACTAACTACTCCTTGGAATAATCCAGGCTGTTGTTGATATGTACTTACTCTTTGCTCTGGTGAAACAGGTATACCTCTCAATATACCCATATAATCTCCAAGTTGTCGTTTGGAATAATCTCTTTGACGCATGAAATCTTCATATCCCATATCCATACTAGCTTGTCGTAAAGCTCTGTCTTGAGCACCAATGCCTTGAAGAGCACCGATTCTAGATAGTACATCTGCTTGTTGTGCACTGCCTATGCCTTGTAAACCTTCAGCAGCCATTAAGTTATATCGATTAGACATATCATATGCAGTTTGCCCATACTTCTCTTGAGCTTGACGAGCAGCTTCTTGAGCTTGAAATCCAGTTTGTGCAAATTTCTCTTGAGCCTGTCTTGCAGCTTCTTCTTGTTGCTGTGCAGTTAAACCCATTGATGCTGCTTGTTGTCTAGCTCTTTCTCCTTCACTAAATGCAACTTGATATAATTGTTCTTGAGTTTGAAATGCACCTTCTTGTGCACCGAATTGATCTAATCCAAATTGTGCAGCACCTAATTGAACAGCTCTTTCTCTTCCTAATTGTGCTTGAGCTGATTCAAATGCAGCTTGGCTACCTCGTGTTTGAATATCACCTAGCTGTTGGGCAAGATTTCTTTCTCTTTCTGCTTGAACAATCCCCTCACGATAACCGCCCAATCCACCTTGAGCTGTAGCTTGATCTCCTATGCTTTTGCCCATCATGCCTGATTGACGAGCAGCTTCTCTTTTTTCTACATCAATAACATTTTGTTGATAGGGGGACATAAACCTAGAAAGGTTTTGTTCATAAGCTAATGGATCATATATAGGTCCTACTTGACCAGCAATGTATTGCGATTCTCTTAAATTAGGATCATATCCTGCATCAATAGGTCCAGCTTGATAACTTGGACTATAAGCACCTGCTGTATAACCTGAAGTTATTGGTGCTACTGAACCAAATCTAGTTTCTGCATCTGTGTATGCTTGGGGTGTACCTGATCTAGCATAACCACGAGTCATTGCCTGAGATGTTAATTCATCAGGCGAAAAATATGATAATCGTTGACCACCATAAGGTTGATATCCTTGTATACTTTCAGCTTCACCACGCTGTAATAGTCTCTCAAAATATGGTTGTACATATTCTGGTAAATCAGTTTGAGTTATTTTTTGTTCTGTTGGAGCACTGCTCCCTCCACCTCCTGACATTATACTTTCTCCTTAAATTTCATTTCAAAATGAACATGACTTTCTTTCCATTGATCATCTTGTTTTGTTGACCAATATGCAAAACCTTTTCTTCCAATAGCTTCAATACCAT
>Ga0114899_1000571_pt1 | contig 25623 bp, 20 predicted proteins | sample MalvireepMed_215_FD_83497 | JGI IMG/M metagenome (GOLD analysis project Ga0114899, IMG submission 83497) | Marine viral communities from the Global Malaspina Expedition - Malaspina viral metaG DeepMed_215 | ecosystem: Environmental > Aquatic > Marine > Oceanic | place: Mediterranean Sea...
GGTGTATAAGAGCGCAGAATTGTATTGAATCTACTACGATGGATTTAACTGGTGATTTGGGTGTTAGTGGGTCTCACCGTAGGGCATCTGGGAGAGATCATGACCAGTACACAGGAGCCTTATTCCAGGCTACGGGGGTTACTTGTGCCATTACAGGTACTACTTATGTAAGCGCTGTATGGGCAGCTACCACTCATAAGGACACTGCTGTTTACACTCATACAGACACAGAGGCGGGTGTAACGGTTCTAAAAGCTGGTGTTTATAGAGTTACTGTAAATGCTGGTTGGAGAAAAACAAGTACTGCGACTGGGCCTGATTATATTTATACAAACTTAGTGGTTAATGATGCTAAAACTAATCCTTATAAAATATATCATACTTTTGATGTAGCAGGTGGTGGGGTTAATAACGCCGTTAATTCATTTTCTTCCTCTTGGATACTAACCCTATCAGCTAATGATGTGCTTTCTGTAGCGGCTAAAATGGCTGCTGGTACTGGGGCTTACGCCCTGAATACTGCAATTACCTCTTGGAATATGGAGAAACTATCCTAGATACTATAACATGGCTACTCCAGAAAAAGAAAACGGTTGGGATGAATGGTCGAAGCACGTTCTATCAGAGCTAAAACGGCAGAATACTAATATTGAAAAACTATTCAGTTCGACTACTCAATGTCGTTTAGAGATAGCCAAGCTTCAGGTGAAATCCTCTGTATGGGGTGGCATTGCTGGCGCAGTGACCGCTATTGCTGCTATCTTTTGGAATAAACTAGTCTAGCATGTGATTCTGTTTTAACAGTTTCACTAACCGCCAGATATAAGAATTTTTAAGCCCTTCCAGTTCTGTAAGAATATTTTCTAATTTTCTCAAACCGTTCTCGCTGATTTCTGGGGAGTCTTTGAACGCTGCTAACTCTGCGGTGAGAGATCTAACCTTATCTAAGTCCACCTGATCTAGCTGGCCTTGCTTCTTTTTTAAGTCTTCTATATTTTTCATAGTATTGTAATCTCGTGTCCTTCTTGTATATAATACTTCTTTCTTTTATTAGAGTGCATTTTTAGGTACTTTGCAGAATCTATAAAATCATAAATATACACTTTCTCTTTACTGGGGTGAATTCTAAGTGCTCTACCCATAGCTTGTAGTGTGGCTATTTCTGATTTAAGTCCTCTAGCGTTGATGAAATGGGTTATCTCTTCTATATTAATACCTGTTTGTAAAATCTTAGTTCCTATAAGCACAGACGCTGAATTCTCGTTTAGAAAGTTTGTTATTACTTTATATCTATCACTTAGGTTATCATCCCCCCATAAACGGTAAGAGTTTGGAATTAGATCGTTTAATATTTGCGCGTGTTCTAATTGTTTTACCAAAATAAGAATCCGTGCTTCGTTATTAGAATTACTTATTGAGCTAACAATCTCAGTAATTTTGTTATTTCTATCCTCATTCCTTATGATGAAGGTTTCGTATACATCTCCGTAAGACATATATGCATCCTCTCCAGAAGTATTAGGCGTTTTAATTAATTGTATTAAAGGTTTTGACAGCTTTCCTTCTTCTACTAATCCAGAGGTTGAAGTGGTTTCCCAAATAGGACCGAAGGCTCCTTCCAGATTAAACTTGGGTATGTCATCTGATGGCGGCGTAGCAGTTAAGCCAAACCTGTATTCGGCTTTTGGGAAAGAGTTTATTGCTGCTAAGGTGGTCTTTCCATTAGCGAATTCGTGCACCTCATCCACCATAATCACTTCTGCTGTCTCAAGGTGGGTGTCTAATATTTTATCAATGCTTTGAACGGTACACAGCATTATATCCCCATAGATATACCCCTCTCCAAAACATAGCCCTACATTGTCAAATCCACAGGCATCTGTTAGAAATTCATAAGTTTGAGTTAGAAGCTGTTTTGCATTGAAAAGGATTACCATCTGTTTACCAAGTAACGCTTGGACTAATCCTGCCATAATTAAGGTTTTTCCTGACCCAGTTGGCGCTTTAATGATCCCCCTCTTGTTTTTTAGTGCTTTTTTTATTAGATCTTTTTGGAATGAATAGTAAGAAAAATCCGCAATTTCTTTAGTTTTTGGTGTTTTTTTAGTATTTTTGTAGGTGTGTTCTAGATCAGGAGTACATTCAATTCTATTTAAATCCCCCAGTATACGCTCTAGGAGGCCTGTTCTGAATACTCCTTTGTTATTTATATACCTTTGTTTTCCGTCCCAATGCCCTCTCCTGTAGGCGTGTGAAAACTCAGCTCCAGGAATTTTAAAAGTATATAATTCCGACAACGCTTTAATTAGTTTTGGGTTGTCAGTTTTAAGTTGGGACTTAAGGATTCCAATTTGTACCTTCATCACTACTATAATAGAAAAACAAGGAGAACTTTATGCCAAATATTCCAGTAGAAAAAGTAACTATGCAAGATGGCAGTAAAGAGTCTATCATTGCAGGTATTTTAGAAAACCTACCGCCGCAAGAAGTTATTGAATTAAATCTTCCCTCTAAGGCTAGATTTTATTCGTTACCTGACCCAGCTAGACCCATTACTATGCGTTCAATGAATTTTGAAGATGAGAAGATGATTGCTTCAATGAATTCTAGTCAGACTGATTCGACCGAAGACCCTTTAACCTCGATTCTTAAGAGATGTGTTGATAACTTAAATTTAAAGGATATCCTTATTGTAGATAAAGTTTATTTAATTTTGAAATTACGAGAAATCTCTTATGGAAATGAGTTTACTGCTAATGTAACATGTGCTGCTTGTCATAAAGCTACGCCTGTAGTCTTTGATTTGCGTAATCTTCCAATAAATTACTTTGAAGATGATTTCGATTACCCTATTGAAATAGAGCTTCCTGTAGCAAAGAAACAGGCAAAACTAAAACTCCCCACCGTATCAGATGAGCAGTTCTTGAAAGATGGGGGCCAAGCATTGAATCAACTATGGAGATTTATTGATTCAATTGATGGGCAAACTAACAAAGAAGTAATTTCGGAACTTCTTAATCTTCTCCCACTTAAAGATGTTCATGCTATGCTAGACGCTATTTCTGGGAATACATACGGGATACAAACTAAGGTTCAATTTCAGTGCTTTGAATGCAAGGAGAATGCAGTAATTGAATTGCCTATAACTCCTGATTTTTTTACCGTGAACTAGAAGAGAATTTATCATTAAATTCTTTACTTCTAGAAGCCTATATACTCGTACACAAGGTAGGTTTTACCTATTCTGATGTTAGAAGTTTGTCTAGAGCTGAGAGACTGACATTTATTAGCTTTTTTGAAGAAGAAGTAAAACAGCAAAATGAGGCTATACGCAATACTGGAAGGTAAAATATGGTTCAATTAGGAAGTTACAACGCAAGTGATAGGCATAACCGCCCCAATACTTTACAAAAGGTTCTGCTTAGAGCATTTTTTATTAATGATGGCGCTTATCAAGATCCAGTTGATATAAGCGGAGTAACGATTGTTACAAAGGTTTCAAATACTTCTCCCGCAACTATTTTAGGCTCCGACGAACTACTCTCAACAGATTTGTCGCAGAGCCAGATTCTTATGCAATTTGGGGGCTTTGCGTCAGGTCTTGCATCAACTTCTTATACTCCAGTAGTAAACGCAAGTGGGATTTATAAATTTGGAACTGGCGAATACGGCGTAGTTCTGGATAATACTCTATCCTTATCTGGGTGGTATGATTTTAATGGATCAGCTTTTGAGGTGGCTAACGCAGCCTCTGCTACTGGAAACTATCTTGATGTTTGGACCGCTAAGCTAGCTGGAGGGTCGAATTATAAGAGCATCATAAACGAGTTTACTCTTTATGCTGATACCTTCTTTACCATGACCCAGCCTCTGATGCTTAAATCAAGTAACAGATTGGTCAACAAGCACTTAACTTTAGGCTCTAAAACAGATCTAAAATTCACCACTGAGATTACTGTTGAGAATAAGGATATTGATGAGTCTGTCAAGAACATATTCAAAGACTCCGTTATCACCAGCGCCATGGTCGAAATTTCCAAAATTAACGACTCCGTTAACTTGCCCTCCCGTGTTGAGGTTTCTGGCTTCTCAGATACAGCTGCCTTGATAGATGTAACCTCTGATAACACTATAATCTTTACCTGGGATACAGAGGATATTAGGAATCTAGGAACTACAGCAATTGAGCAGACAAAACGAGAAAATCTTGGCAGCCCTACAGGGACTTATGCAGCCAGAGTCAGCTATAACTTGCTAAATGAAAAAATTATAAGCCCCTTATTTCACTTTATAGTGAGTTAAGGGACTTCTTCATTTTGTAGCTGTAATCATACTTTTGTTGATTAGTTTCAGCGTAGTCTTTTAAATCTACTCCTGAAATGTGAGCTTCGTTCCAATCTTTAAATTCCGTAGGCGGGTGAAGAATATAAAAACTATTCATTAGTTTTCTCTTCCGTAGCTGGTCTGATTTTTCTATCCCCCTGTAGCCAGCCTCGTCATTGTCATATCCTAATACAACCCTACCAGGGAAGTGCCGTAGAATATCCATTTGTAACTCGGATATGTGAGATCCCAAAGTACAGGTCGCGTTGACACCTCGGATTTGCAGAGATATAGCGTCCAGGGGTCCTTCACAAACTACTAGTTGAGAGGATTCCTCGTCGTAAGGAAATAACATAGCGGAAGGGCGCAAGCCTGTAGTGGATAGGGGATTTAAATACTTAGGCTCTAAACCCTCTTTTAGACTCCTGGCTTGGAAATAAAATATACTATTATTTTCTATAAAAGGAATTATTAATCTGTCCCTGTATCTGCCTTTATCAGTAACAAAATACTGTTGCTGCTCTGGGTTATCGAAATTAAACAATTTTCGATCCATAAGGAACAGCCAAGCATCAGGGTAATCATCATATGATTCTGGTAGAACTTCAAATAGTTTTGTATCTTCAAGTCCGTTTGTTTGAGGCAAGACCTCTATAGCATCTAATAGATCCGATTCATCTAGGATCTGATCCCCAGACATAAGAAAACTTTTGAATAGGAGTTCTGCCTGAGCTTTCTTGTAAGTAACCTTCTCTAATTCTGAGTATAGCTTAACGAAGCTCCCAACATTCCCCGTCTTGAAGCATTGCCAAAGTCCAGTATCCAAATTGATGCTCATGTGACACTTCCAGTCATCCTCTATAAATATAGACGGGACAACTAGTTCTTTATTGGAAGCAGAAATTTTCCCAGATTCTGCAAACTTTTCCAGAAGATAGTCTCTAATATATGCGGAGGTGACCATGTTCATCAATACAATATCAGAGTCCAAATACTCAACTTTTCGACAGTGTAAATTAAAATATAGATATCGGTATATTGATCGGTATGAAGAAGATAAGAATACAAATACTGATGCTTTACATTTTGGATCTTATATTCATAAGATTCTTGAAGAAGGAGTAGAATCTACAACCTTTTCAGAACTAGAGCAAATAGCAGAAAGTCTTAAGACTAATTATACTTTTAACGATTCTTATCTTCCTAAGATTAATATTTGTATTAAAAACTTTTTGAAGTTTAATGCTTCTATTACAGGAACAGTCGCTACTGAATTAGTTTATGAGGTTGAAGCTAAAGGAGACATTACGCTTAACGGTATTATTGACCGTGTGGTAAAAGGAAGAGATGACGGTTATTTAATTATTGATTATAAAACTTCAAAAAGAGAAAAGAGCAAGATGGATCTTTATAAAGACACCCAACTCAAGGGTTACTGCTATGCAATTCACAAGCTTTATAATGTTCCAATAGATCAAATAACTGTTGCCCACTACTACCCTCTTACTGATAACCTAGTAACTTGCCGATACAGCAGCACCCAGATTCACAATTACCTAAAGATGATAGTTGATGAAGTTTGGCGGATTAGGAAACTTAAGAAGGTTGATTTTTGCCCAAGTGAGAATCAGTTTTGCAACTGGTGTGCATATAAATCAATCTGCCCCGTTTTCAGTGACCCGAACGAGGTCGAGGGCAGACTCCAAGAACGAAAGAAACGCTCTAAGAGGAAGTAGGGCCTTTTGTTAGCTGTCCTGTAATCACAGGATTATACAATTCTATCTCAATAGAATTGAAAAAATTGATTACTACTTCAGGGGAGTATCTCCCTTTCTTCGTGAAGTAGTTGTATAGGGAATTTATCTTAATGGGTTTCCTGTTAGATAATGCTGTCAGTATTTTGAGCTGAAACAGCTTAATAAACTTTTCTGAGTACTTGTGCTTCCACTTCTCTGTGAAGCTGCTGCTCAAAGTATTATCAATTAAATCAATAAAATCAATTATTTCTATGTCTAAATTTCCATACATATAAAGGGTAACCTATTCCCTATAGTATAATAAAGCATAATGAGAGAATTTGTCGAAGAAAATAGAGAATTTTTAGAATTTTTTAATACAAAGCTAACCCCCGCCTTCCGTCGAGGTACTAGACCAACTCCACCTTCGGCATCTAGATTTAGGCCTGGAAAGGTATTTGCTATAAAATACGATGACGGTAATTGGCGTATGGTTTTTATAGTAGGTAAGCGGGGTAAATCTGTTTATACCCTTTCTACAACAAAAAATACTTTAGTCTCGTGCTTTACACTAGGAGGTGTAAGCAACGAAATTATACAGGCAATACTACAAAACCTATATAATAATGAGCAAAAGTCTAGTTATCTTTGGATTACAAAGAGATTAAAGAAGCTTATAGGTTCTAGAAATTACAGAACTTATAATATTAAAAAGATGGAGTCCATCTTTGAAATTACGATGAATATCGAAAAAGAGGAAGCCATATAAATGGCAGCACCACTATTAGGAGTACTAGGAAAACTTAGTAGCAGCGTACAGGCAAATACAGCCAAATTGGGTACGCTCGCGTCTCTCTTTGGTGATGCTGTTAAAATGCAAACGGCAGCTATCCGCGTTAGTCGGGATATGGGTTCCATCATGGAGAAGGTTGGTAACCTATCCAAGGACCTTCCTGCTGGTATAGCAATAGAAACTGAAGCAACTATTGCTGGTATGGAGGCTGGCTTCAGGACATACAACGGGAGCATAAACAAGCTTTGGACCCAGATGAAGCTTACTGGGCAAAACTCAGCAGCTATGATGAGGCAGTTTAAGAACCTAGAATCTATTACTGGTTTGTCAAATGAAGCTCTTGGAAGCGTGGCAGAAAAAACTCTTGAGCTAAGTGATACCTATGGGGTTACAACTGAAAGTGTTGTTCAAAGTTTGGGAGCGCTGAGTAAGTCTATTGAAGAAAACTCCAATATACAGCTTCTTCAAGGAAATAAAGGAGAGGCCTTAACTACTGCTTTAGCTGAAGCAGGAGCGCAACTTGGGCCTGGGTATGAAAAACAACTAAGTGCATTCGCGCAAATGCTAACTTCTGGTGATGAGGCGGCATTTAGGATGAGATCTTTGGCTGGGTTACAAGATGTGGCGGCTAAGATTGCTAATAATACAATAACCGCAGAAGAGCTACTAGCCGCTAACGAAAAAGCCGCCCAATTTACCAGAGACACAATAGGACCAGCTGCGACAACCGGGGCCGTGGCCTCTTATGGAACTGAACAGGTTATGGGTGCTGTGGCTGGGAATCAGGCGAAGGCTCTACAGGCGAGTCTTAAAATGAGTGAGCAGTTTGCTAAGGGATTAAGTGATGAGCAAAAAGCTGAAAACTTAGCTAATGCTAAACGAAAAGAGTTTAGTGAAAGCCTTCAAGCCCTTGGTACGAAAACACTAGCTCCTTGGAAAGACATTTTTATATCTAATTTTGATAAATTTATGGGTATATTAACCCCTATATTTGGTATTCTTCAAGATCTTGGTTCTTTCGCTAGTACACATATAGGACCAATTCTATCTATTCTAGCGGCTGTTACGGAAGTAGCGGTAGGATATATAAGACAATTAGTGACCTTTGGAGAAGGTATATATGAGGAAGTTAGACCAGTACTTATTTCTATGTCTAAATGGTTATTTGAATTTGTTCAAAAATTTGCTATTATTTTTCGTAATGTTTGGACATTTTTAAAGCCTATATTTATTGGGATCTGGGAAGGGGTAGTGGGAATGTTAAAAGCTATGGCTGGTCCTATCATGCAATGGATAGATAAGGTAATAGGTTTTTGGGCCGCATTGTCACCAGTTATTATGTCAATAGCTACAATTTTAGCAGCAAGTTTTAAATTTATCGGAGGTTTTATTGGCAAAATTGTAGGATGGTTTTTTAGTGTATTGGGACCAATATTAGAGTTTATGGGCAAAGCTTTTGGATTTATTATAAATGTATTGGGACCTATTTTTATGACAATAGCTAAGACTTTAGCAATAGGTTTTAAATTTATCGGAGGTTTTATTAGCAAAATTGCAGGATGGTTGTTTAGTGTAGCGGGATCAGTAATGGAGTTTATTGGAAAAATACTGTCAGAAATGCGGGTTCTCTTCCTCAATATGGTTAAAATGCTAGGACACATAAGGGACTGGTTCCCTGGGGATGGGGGTAAGAAAATTATAAAATGGGCTGAGGCGGAATTAAGGAAAGACGGGCAAGGACCACAAGAAAAGCAGGTAGAGATTTTCACTAGCATAGAAGATCTGCTGGCGAGTGTAAAGGGATCCACAGAGAAAGTGGCTGAAGAGGGGGTAGAGATTAAAGAGAAGGCAGTAAGTGTTCTTGGTGTTTCTCAGGACGCTCTGGCTGTAGCAATAGCTGGTATTGTACAGGAGCCCTTCTCAGAAATAGTGGCAATGAATGAAACTCTAGTAGACGCAATAGATGACCAGACTGGAGTACTAGCGGCTGCGGCCAGCGAAACAACTGAGGCTACCAAAGCACGAATAGCAGGTGGACCAGGACCAAAACAACAATTAGCACAGGAATAAATTATGGCAGCACCACAAGAGATTAATAATAGACTACTTCCAGAACGATCAGGATTAAAGTTTTTGTTTACTGATGGGGAAGGGATTAAAGTTATAGCACTTCCTTTTTATCAGAATATATCTGTAAAGGAATCAAAGAAAGCGAGATATGCAAAGTACTCCCCTTTTAGTAGAACTAGTAATCTTTATACTTATACGGGAGCTGATTCTAGACAAATAAAGGTAGATTTTGTAATGACCCTTCCTCATATAAGGGAGGCTCACCCAGAAGTAGGGAGAGCTTCTTATTTAACTTATGAAACTGACACTTTTTCGGAGCAACAAAAATTCTTTAATTCCCCGGCAACGGGTTCTTCAAACAAATTTGGGAGCTTCGCTGGTACTGCTCAGGAATTAGAGGAAGAGTTTATATTTGTTTTAGGGGGAGCAAAGGGACAACAGTTGGGCGGTGATGGTAATGCTGCTAGAAAAAAAGCAATAGATGCAATAGCTTATTGGGTTAATATTGTTCGTGCTAGTGTTCTGAATAATGTACACGATCCTGTTTGGGGGCCACCTATCGTAAGATTAACTCACGGTATTCTTTACAGAGATGTGCCTTGTATAGTGACAGGCTATTCTATTGACTACCCACCAAGAGCTGGATTTGATTTAAAAACACTTCTTCCCCGCGAGATTAAAATTTCGCTTACCATGGAAGAGCTTCGTATGGGTAACTTTGAAGAATTCAAAGTATACAGTGCACGAGATACAAGTGACAACATTGCTGGGTGGGAGGCGGTTATTTCCGCTCCTGGGACAACAGACCCACAACCCATTACACAAGGGGGAGTTTAATGGCTAAAGATGATAGGTCTAGGTTTTCCGTGGGTAGTGACCCAGTTACCCATAGGGGGCATAATACAATAACAACAGTGGGTAATAAAGATTCTGACAAGTTTATAGAAACTTTAGATTCCTCTTTTGAGTATCAAGTTGGATTTATTCCTGCTGGTTATGAGCACCGTCCTGATTTGATTTCCAATATCTTTTTTGGAACTCCCGCATATTGGTGGCTGCTTTTAGAAGTTAACAACATTACTGATCCTTTTGAAGGTTTTAATGTTGGCGACAGAATTTTAATTCCAACTAAGATATGATTAAAATCCCTACTGTTAATCTGCTTGTTAGTGCTGATATTGACGCAGTAAAAGGTCAGATGAGTAATGCAGATGCTATTCAGGCACTAAAACAAAATAAAGACACCTGGCTTTTTAAGAATATTGGAAATCCTAACTTCTTAAGTTTGACCCACGCTATAGGCGCAGGTGGTGGAAAGAATGTTGCTATAACACTAGAGTTCTTGGATCCTAAAAATGAATTTGAGGAGCGGTTTATGCAAACTAGTTTTCCTCAAAAGATTGATTCTTTTTTTAATCTAGATGAGTCTAACGAAAGTGTTGCTGAAATTAGCAAACTAGCGGCTACTGATAAAGAGGGGTTTAAAGCAGAAAAAAGTGAGGCTGCGAGAAAACTTATCGGACAATTTAGTGGGGCTATGGCTGGCGCTGCTAAGAGTTTTCAATCTCAGCAAGCAAAACTAGGAGCACGAAGGTTTGTAGTCGCCTACGGGGTTGGGCAGGATTTACGGACATGGGCTGGGCCTTTTGTTGGGTTGCTTGTAAACGCTGAATATGATTACAAAGCTAATGGATCAAAGATATTAAAAATTGATATAATAGCAGACTCCTCTCAATTTTTGGAAGGGGGTGGCTCACCCCACCTTCCAGAGGGAGCACAGAGAGTAGACTGCCAAGGGTATTCTGATCCAATACTCCTTTCTCAAAAAGGTGGCAAACACCCAGACGCAGACGAGCCTTCTAAAAAAACAGGGTATAAACCTCAGACAGAGGAGGTAGGCCCAAGTAGTAATTGTACCGAAGTTATGTATGTGTCTGTAAAGCCAATTCATGATATTGTTGATCAAGCGATTTTACGCTATGTAGAATCAGCAACTCATTTGCCAGGTAATGTATTATTATTATTACCAAATTTAGATGATATATTTAAAGAACAAGTACAGGTATCAAAAGACGCTCTTCCTGAGATAGGACCTGGGTGCGAGGATAATGCAGTGCCTGAGGCTCTTGCAGCACTAGTCACAGCCAATAATACTGTACTCTGTGATTTAGGATTTACTTTACAAGAAATGCCTAAAGGGGATCAAACAAAAAATGAAACAACTGATACTCTTGATGTAAAAAAACAGGAAGAATTTGACGATGCGATTTGTGCTTTTCAGCACCAATTAGAAAGTACTAATGCATTAGCCCAAATAAGTAGCCAAGGGTCACCTAATTTTCACGCACCGCTTAAAAAGATATTAGATAATATCACTAAAGCTGCGGCAGATAAGTACGCTCTTGAATTTGATTACTTTTTTGAAAATAATTTACAAGTATTGAAGTTTTGGAAAGAGCAGGGTATAATTTCAGATGATGGTATCGCTGCTTTTGTAATAGGCGAGAAGCGTCTAATTCATACATTTCTTTATCCTCCTGTGAGTGTTTACGCCCAGCCCCCAGAGTACGCAACTAATGATAATTATGATACTTTTCATGGGGGTTATCAAAGTAAAATGAGAGAGCTTTCTCACAAACCTTATAACGATTATGATTTTTCTTTTGGAAATCCAAGTGTAGTTTCTGATGAGTTTGCATTAACGCCAGGATCAGAGGCCGCATCAGAGGTAGAGAAAAGCAATATACCTGTGTTTAAGAGTGGTGTGCCCAATTCAAATATACTAAGTTTAAATTTTAAAGATAATAATTTGTACTTTACTATGTTAAATTTTGCATCTCACCAACAGGTAACTACTGCCCTTAAAAGTGGAATGAAAAAAGCTATTACAACTACTTATGCTAAAGATATTCAAAATATTAAGAAAGCAATAAGTAATTGGTTAGACGATGAGGGAGCTGACGCTATTCAATCATTAGCCCAAGAGCTAGATCCACAATTTGCTGAGGCCGCAAAACAGGCGGGAGTGGATGATGTCGCCGCAGTATTGTTAAATGGTATGAAAAGTGATAAACGAAAGGGTGAGCTTAGTGTGGAATTATTACCTCAAGAAGCTAAGAACCCAGCTCAATTAGCATTATCCATGCTACAGTATTGGTATAGTTTGGCAGTAAATATTTCAATTACAAGTTTACCAATGTTCCATATTTCAAATATAAGTAACTTAAATAAGAAAGCTCTTGTCTTTATTAAAGAACCCCAGATGATGGGGATAAATCAAGACCCAGACCAAGCACTTACTAGAAAGTGGCTTTCTGGATTATATAGAATGTATGGTTTTAAACATATCATTTCTGGCAAAAAAGTAGAATCATCATTTGAATTAACTAGGATACCTGTAAAGTCTGAATGGACCTAGGAGTATAATAATTTATGGTAACTGTTAAAAAGGGTATTGTTTCGAGTAATATTGATTATACAGGGACTGGTAGATTTTATGCTGATATTCCTGGTATAGGAAATGGGATGCTGATTACTTATGTAAGCCCTGCTCATTCCCCTGGGTCTGGGTTTGTTATGATTCCAGAGGAGGGGGCAGAAATACTAGTACAAAGTATTGGGGATGGAAACTGGTATTACATGGGTACAGTTGTTCGTCCACCTGTTAGAAAGCAATCAAAAGAACAAAACGGTGGTGGTGGAGATAGTCACGGACAATCTCAGACAGCAACTGAGCACAACAGGGTACATGCAAATAATAGCTGTCAATATGAAACACGCGGTAAACCTCAGATAATGGCTATTAAGTATGATATTGGTGGTATTGCTATATCCAAAGAATCTACCCCAGAGTTAAAAAATCATTATATCGCTATGGAGGCTAACTCGGGAAAAGAATTTAAAATTGAAGACAGCCCCAAACAAGACAGTCTTATAATTAAAAATGAACACGATGATATGATACGCCTCTCTGCTAATACAGCAGAGGAAGCAGAGCATACTCCAGTAAGGGGAGTTGATATTCGATCCACAGGGGATCACACATATGAATGTACTGAAGGAACTACCCAACATATTGTATTCGATGGAAGAGAGTTAATATTAATTAATTGCTCACAGGGGACTAATAAAGCTAGTGCTGATGGTACGGGAAGTGAAGATCAATGGGGAAATATTGATCTTGAAAGTACGCTTAAAGATATTAATATTCTTGTAGGCACAGAAGCTGATGATAATATGATAAATCTTTTTGCTATGGGAAATAAGTCTAAAATCCAAATAAACAGCAAAGATGTTATTGTGGCTATTGCTGACGGTAATATAACTATAACTAGTAAAAAAGCAGTAGATATAATAGCTGAAGATAATTTAAATTTACAATCTAAAAGCGGTTCAATTAACTTAAAAGCAGCAAGTGATATAAAAATACAGGCTGGCGGGTCAGTAGGTATAGATGGTAGTCCTATGATTAATTTAAATGAGGGTGTTGGTAATAATGATGGGGCTACAGAAGTAGAGATAGAAGATAACGATTACGACCACCCAAGTAATAGAAATAGCTTAGGTCCACCAAGGAATACACCAGTATAGGAAAAAATTATGGTAAATGTTGAAGATTTATTAAAAATACAAGCAGCCAACCCTGGTCAGGGTATATTAAAAACTACTGGAACGGTGTATGGTGTGCCCTCTTGTTTGCTTAACATGACTGATGATCTTTTGGGTCTTTTACCCTCAGATTTATTATGGGGACTTGATGAAATACTTGGTAATGCTGCTGGTGGCGCGTTTAACTACCTTCTTCAATTTTTGAATTGGATTTTGCGGATTCTGGGGATGAAAATGGTCGAAACTCCAAATGGGTTTCAAACTATTCAAATAGGAAGTAGTTTGTTTGGAATAAATCCTTTTGATATGGGGGGTATTTTGGGTGGAGGGACTGGCGCTGGAGGTTTATTAGGGGGCTTGCAAAGTGTTTTGGACGATGCTGGACAGCTATATGGTAACCTTGCTGGGACATACGACCAATTCCAGCAGCTTAAGAGCTGCCTGGACCTCCTACAAGCCAACTTGAACAGTAAGCCTGAGTCCCTGGCTGGACAACTTCACGAGGCGGTACAGAGCGATCCTGGGGTCCTACAAGCTCTTGTAGGAACACACATTGCCAAGATTGATGGGGCTCAGGAGTTTATTAAGAGAGCTGCCACAAGTAAAGTGGCTATTGCTAAGATTTTAAGAGAACGAGCACTAAATCCTGAATTAGAGCCTTGCTTTCTTCCTCAATTTGCAGAACTATTTGAGGGAACTGGAGTTAGGATTTGTGTAGAACAAGAAGATGACAAGTTAGAAACTCCATTCCGTCTTGTTTTTGGCCCTCCTCAAAGTACAAAAGGACAATTTCTATTAACTGCTGACGGGCTGTATTATGATTCTCAGACTGGTGGTCTGGATGATGTTGGTCTATATCTATCCTCAATGCAGTTGGAAGATATAGGGGATAAATGGAAATTTGAACATGATCCCAATGTCGGTGGTAAAGGTGTTCAACTTTCTTTGGATAGTATAACTGAGTATGTAGATACTTTGTTTGATCCAGCGTTAATTGATGATAGTATTTATTTACAAAAGTATTATGATAATGATACATTTATTGAACATTTAGAGGGACAAAAAAATAAATTAGTTTATGATCTATCTTCTAGTTTAACACAGCTAATTGCTGATGAGGGTGCTGATTCTGCTATTGTTGTAAATGCTAGACAATCTTTATACTCTGAAATTGGTAGACATAATGATAAACTTAATCGCCGTAAAAAGCAAATCGAAATTAGAGTAAGAACTCCTCAACTCTTTGATCCTGATAATATTCTAGGTTTGGCTGTGTTTCCTGGGGAAATTCCTGTAAATGATTTTTCGTATTTAGGAAAACTGAATATCGGAATTGCTCTTGAAAAGCAACAAAAACTTGTTTTTGCTGCTGCTGAAGTAGAAGGGATCGTTTTACCTCTTACTCCTAAGTTTGTAAAAGCGGAACCAAAATCTGAATCACTACAGGTAGAACATCTTACTATCCCTACAATTGGTGATGGTGGGATTATACATTCTGCTAGTGCTGCTGGGGACGCTTCGGCACAAGCACATATTTTGAACTTAGTTGATGAAATTACGACTGAGGGATTAATAGCAACTTATAATTTCTTAGGCAGTGATACAGTTGCTCCATCCTCAACGGAGTACTTTGTAACAAACTCTACGGATTTATCCATATCTAGTAATGCCAAACTTGTGGCAAAGTCCTCTGAGTTTGTATTCGCATCTGGTCTTGGGATTCCCTACCTAGGTGGAATTGCTGAGTTTAACCAGACCACCCCCTTCCTCCCATCTGGGGTGGGGAGCTATGTTCGTCTTCCTGACATTCCCGATTTCAGGAATTTGACCTACGGACTTAATGGATTCTCAGTTGAGACTTGGATTCATGTTCCAACTCTTTCGTTAGCGGCTACTGGAGCAGACGGGTGGAATGATGCAGGAGCCTCTTCGCTCCATCGCTTAGTTCTATCGTGTGATAATGTTGGTGGAAATGTTACTTCTATCAATCCGTCTTCAACACTCAATAGTTTTGGATCTCAAAAGACGAGAGGACTTGTTATGGGCTTTACTAAGGATAGGCAGATAACTTCGGAACAAGGGCCTAGTAATTTACCAGCCGACCACACGGCATTGCGTTTTTTCGTGGCTCCGACGCAATCCATTAATGCCTCTGCTGCTTCGTTTATAGCGGAGGGAGGGGCTGACGGCTGTACGGCCTCGACAAAATGGTTAAATGCTTCTGTGGATGTTACGACCTCAACTACGGCAGGTACATCATTTGAATCTGCTTCTTCTACTTTTGTTAACGCCACTATGGTTGCAGATCCTAAAGTTAATGAATTAAGATTCTATCTAGATGGTAACCTTTTGATAACCTCATCTTTGTCCTATTGTTTTGGACAAAAAAAGCACTTCCCAGTAGCCGTTCCTACATTTACTCAGGGTAATAGTTTTGAGTACGGGGGTTCTTCAACTTCATGGAATGTTATTGCGCCCATCTTAGGAGGGGGGCCAAAATGGAACTTTGGTGCTGCCTATTCCTTTACGCCTTGGATTGTTGGAGGAGGATATACAGATGGTAATATGGTTGATGATAAGGGATTTCATTTTTTGAATGAGTATGGGGGTATAAGCAGCGGGCTAAAGGGCCATGTAGGAAGTTTAAAGTTTTATAAAAAACCCCTAAATAATAAAGAGGTACTTCAAAATTACGATGCTCAAAAAGGATTATTTAAGAATATTACAACATAATGGTAACAGTTAATGTTTATGGTAGGCCTTTAAGTAAGGCTATACAAGAAGGGATAAAATCCAAAGATGAGCGAATTTTTGGATTTGGTTTTCCATTGGGAAAGAGACTCTCAGGCCCTGCATTTTACAAAGCAGCTGATGTAGATCTTATTAAAAATAATTTATATCAGCTTTTGGGTACCGACAGAGGGGAGCGAGTAATGCTTCCTAATTATGGTATGAATTTAAGACGCTATCTTTTTGAGCCTCTTGATGAGATTACATTTGAGAAGATTAAGATGAACATTGTTTCTAATATTGCACAATATTTACCTCAATTGAAAATTCTTAGATTAGGTGTATTCAAACAAGATGGCGATGTAGGCTTTACTGGTTTACCAGGGTTTGAAATTAAACTAATTTTACAACTTAAAGATAATACTAATGTAATTTTTGATACACAAGTGGAGATAAGATAATGGTTTTTTCTGGGACAGTAACATCGGATTTTGAAAAGCTCGTAGTAATTCCAGACGCTAAGAAATCTGAATTTATTGATTTTGCGGCTACGGATTTTTCGACTATTCGAAATGCCTTACTTGAATATATCAAAGCAGTTTACCCGCTTGAATATAAAAACTTTAATGAATCAGACCTAGGTATAATGTTAATTGAATTAATATCTTACATGGGCGCAGTGATGTCTTTGAAAGCAGATATGCTTGCAAATGAAAACTTTTTACGAACGGCTAGAAATAGAAATAATATACAGAAATTGCTTGAATTAATTGGGGTTAAAATGAAAGGCCCAACTGCCTCAGTTGCACAAGCAAAACTAACTCTAAATTCTGATCCAACTTTCGGTGGTGATCTTTCTGACCCCACAAAACTAAAAATTCTCCCTTCTGATCGGACAATATCGGTTACTTCTCCCTTAGATGGTGGACCTGTGAACTATACTGTGTATAAAGTAGTGAATGGTCTGTTAGATTTAGCTAATGATGGGGGCTATATCGAATTGGATGGAGCTACAGAATCAGACAATCCTACTACGACCAGCAGCGTTTATACAAATCTGGCTTTATTAGAAGGAGGTTTAGTTACAGTAAATGGCACTTTTGATACAACTGATTCTATAAAGAAAATTAATCTAACAGAGAATCCCGTAATTGAAGGTAGTGTTGAACTATTTGTAGGAGGAACCTTAACTGCGGCATCTGGAGCTTATAAGCAAGTACACAATATCTTCTTTGCTTCTGGGGCAACGGATAATATTTTTGAAGTTGTATATGATGATGATTTTAAAGCAACTATAGTGCTTGGGGACGGGATTGCTGGGACATCTCCTCCAGCAGGCGCTAGTTATTATGCAACTTATCGCGTGGGAGGAGGGAAACGAGGTAATATACCCAGTGAGCATATTAATATTGCTATTAGTGTATTAGATGATACTATTCCAATATCATCAGATTTAGAAAATATTACTTTAGCTACAGGAGGAGCGGACGCTGAAACTACAGAACACGCTAAAAAGTATGCTCCCCTAACCTTTAGGAGACAAGATAGATTAGTAACCTTATTTGATTATACTGTTTTTTGTAATGCTTATGTTGGTCCTTTAGGAACAATTGGTAAAGCAAAAGCTGTTACAAGAAATGCGTTTAGTTCTGCCAATGTTATTGATTTATATGTACTTGAAAAAGCAAGTAGTTCTCAACTACAAAGAGCTACAACTTCTTATAAAAAAGCTTTATTAACTGCGGTTAATGAGAAAAAAATGATAACAGATGAAGTTGTACTTGTTGATGGGCTTATTAGAACCCTTGATTTAGTTGTCACTATTAAATTAGATAAAATACTTGCCCCCAAAGAAGAGAGTATAAAACAAGCAGCTAGAGAGAAAATTGTAAATTTCTTTATGGTTGATAATTTCGATTTCGGAAAAGCTCTTTCCTTGGCAGATTTAAATAGAACAATTTTTGAAATACCAGATGTACGGTTCTCTTCTGTTGATAATCTTGATTATGATGTTAAAGTTGATTTTAATGAAATTATTCAACTTAATAATTTAACTATTAATGTTGACCTAGTTTGACCGACAAGTTCCCAGTCTCCAGACCATCTATGGTCGGCCCTTCTAAGAAGGCGAATTACAAAAGAAATTTTGTAAATGCTTTAGAAATTATTACGCCTGGGGTCTATCTTGAAGAGGATGTTGCACTTAGCTCCAATAGGCTTAATCCAATATCAGAAATACTAAACTCACATATGGTGGCTGCTAATAATGTCTCAGCTATAGGTCTTGGTATTTCTGCGACAACAAATTATGGACATCTAAGTAGTGTAGATGGGATTTCCAATTATTTTATTCCGCAAAATAGATTAACAAATATCTCTCCTTTCGATTTTGAAAAATATATACTCAAACCTAATAATTATAGGTTTAGTGATTTTACTTCTAGCGCAGATTTTAAAAACTTTGTTGATAGCACTCTACTTCCAAATGCAAGATTAAATACTCCCAACGCTGGCACATATGATAGTACCATTACAGGAACACATGAATACTTAATTAAGAATCTTTCTTGGTTGTACTTTTTGAACACCTCTGCTCACGGTAGTTTAGCCACAGACCCATCTTCTATTGTTAGTGACCTTATTGTTAAAAATATTTTTACAGGAGTTACTCTTACTTTGGAAGAGGCTCTCCCAGCATTTGCAGAGTATATTTGGAAAAATTACGAAACTTGTTCAACATTTAGAAGTCTTCAATTAATTCCTAATGATTTTCTAGCAGGCACAGGAACTTACACAAGCGGTACGCAGCAACTAGATAAGCTTAAAACTTTAGTTTCTGTTTTATATTCTAGTTCTGAAACTGATAAACAAGATTTACATATAAAAACAGCTTTTGATAATTTTATAACTGCGTCTATTATATTGGATGATACAGAATCCAATGGTCCTTTTTATAAGTTTATAAAAGCTTTAGGCTTTTATCTTTCTGATCTTAATGAAGAAACGCAAAAATTATCACTTATATATGATATACAGAATGTACCAGAAGAGTACCTTGAGTTAGTTGCTGAGTTAATTGGATGGAGATTCTTCGGGCCTGATCCTGATCGCTGGAGAGTACAGTTGCAAAGTGCGGTTAATATTTATAAAGCTACTGGTACTAAAAAAGCGTTGCAATATGGTATTGATTCAATTTTTGCGCAGGGAACTTATAATATAGAAAATAATATTACAGAGGTTTATGAATCCTATATTCCTTTTCTACTGTATTATGCTTTGGCAACAGAATCACCTCTCTACACTTCATTAAATGATTATACTTTACAAAAAGCTATTGATTTAAATATTGCCGAATATAACTCCTCCTCATTAACTGGTAATATTGAACTAGCGGTTGACCATATTATCTTACAGCTAGTTAAGTTTTTTCCTGAATATTTTCCTTTTGGAAAGGGAACTTTCCCAACCTTCTTTGGCGATCTTGAGGTTATAAGTACTGGAGAAGCTCACGAAGGTTCTCACTTCTTTGAGCAGGGAAAGGTGTGGGCTGGGGATCCTCCCCTATCTTCTTCAAGTATTGAATTGCAGTACAAGGGGGATGAAAATTTCAAATTTAATTATCGTGACCGCACATTCCCCATACCCCCGTTTGAAGAATATAAGTACTATAAAGATGCATATGTAACAGAATCAATGTTGCTTATGATTGTTGATATACTGACCTGTACTTTTGGTGTGCGTAAACAGTTTGCTTTAGAGCTTGCAGATCATATCCGTACCTATACTAATAATCAAAATGGAGATTTGCTTTACCTTGATAATGGGTGGTTATTTTTTACAGAAAACTTAGTTACTCCTACTAATGAAGATTATCTTTTTAAATGGATTGGAAATGAAGCGAATGTCTCAGGATTAGAGGATAAGGATAAGTATATCAGTTTATGGAACGGCAAATCATCTCATATTAAAATACTTCTTGATGCTGATTCCTTTGATTTTACAAGTGATGATTTGGATATAAATGGATCTCAATTATTATTTCAAATAGCTAGAGTTGTTAACGATTTTATCCCAGCACATGCTATTCCAGATCTTTATCTTAGTACTTCCGCGATAGATGATGAAGTAATAACCGATACGAGTGCAATTGGATTGCATTTTGATAAACGAGAATACTTTGCTGGTTTTAGTCCTAGTGCGTTAGCTTTTGCTAGGGGAGGAATTTATGGTACAAACTTCCATAGTAGTGGTAATGCTTTTGGTCGTAAAGCTGTAAATACCGTTCGTGATTTATCCCAAGAAGACGCAACAGGAGCAGCAGATGATCCCATAATTGCTCACAGGACAGCATGGCGAAGACGCAATTATAAAAACAGTCTTCCTAAGGACGGGTACTATGACCGTACTGGCTTTAATATGCCAAACAGTTTTGAAGCTTCAACATTAGAAAAGACTACTGTATCGTCATTGGGATTTTTACCTTTAGGATATATTTCGTATAATGGAATTTATCAAAACGCCGCTGATGTTAATAATCTTCATGCTGTTTGGGATCCATGTGAAAACTTAGATTCGTCTAATACCTTTTTTGAAGCCGACACAAGTAACACCTTCCCATGTCGTGGTTTATTGACCCAGCCTGTGTCATCGAACTATTACAATAACCGAGGTCAGCTCCATGAGTCTATTGCTCTTATGCATAGACTTAATGAAAAAAAGAAATTTGTTGAATCTGAAAAGATTTTATTGGAGAATTTTGAAGATTTTGCTCCATCAGCTGATTGGGTAAATCAAGTTCTAAGTATTGCTAATAGCGGAACTAATGCAAATACTTTTGGTCCGAACTCTGAAGATGAGTGGTATAACTTTGCATGGGGTAGAGGTATTCAAAAATTATATAAAGATTATATGAACTCTAGTAAATTTGATAGACATCATACCAGACCAGACCTTCTAACGAATTTGTCTGGCGGTCCTGATATAATATCACATACTTACACAGGAGCACTGCATAATGGATACTTTAATATTAATGGCTCTGGGGTAAATGCTAACCCTTATTCAGCCTTGGTAGCTTCTTCTTTTGCTACCTCCGATAGTTTACATATTGGCTACGATGATGGTTCTGGAATTCTTAGCTTCCTTACAATAGATGAAGCGATTTTTGGAACAAGTTCTGTAAGCTCCTTAAATGAAAGTGGAGTATTTGATGGATCCAATTTAATTCTATCTGATTTATCATCAATCTTTCAAGTTGAATTACGAAATTCACATATACTAAGCGGTGTGGAATTTGTTATTACAGCTGAATCTTTAATAAATCCAGATAATGGTTTTAGAATTTTTGAAGTTGATCCTATCTATGCTAACCAAACTTCGGATAATTATTTAATTAAAAATAGAGTAATTAAGTGCAAAAATATAGATGGACTTACTAGATTACGGTTCCCAATTAAGGGAAATTACGGAGTATTGAAAGATAATTTCTTAATTCCTGAACACGAATATGAAGTATCTATTAATCATTTAGTTGGTGAAGAAGCAGGTACTAGTTTTGGTGGTGCATCATTAGGCGTATTCATTCATACGCAGCCAGAAGGAGATCAAGATCTATTTTGGATTTGGTCACCTGAGGGTGAGTGGGTAATGTCGGATGCTTCTGCTATTAATAAAACTGCTGTACTTGAGAAGTATTCTCATGTAAATACTTTACCTGTTATTATTCCTCCACCAGAAATTTCAGATTTCTCTTCCATAAATACAACCCTTGGGTGTATAGATGAGTTTGAAGTAGATAGTTCGGCTAATGTAAACAATAATCCTGCTGCCTTGAAAAAGATAACTGAATCTGATTTTTCAAAATTTAATATAAAATTCGATACTTTTAATCAACCTATAGCTGTTCCTCCAAAATATTATGGAATTGGAGGTGTTGGTCACTGTTCAGGTAATGGGGCTATAGAACAAGTACATAGGCTAAATCAAGCTTATGTTTTTGAAGTTTATATGATGCCTAATTATCAAAATCTAGAGAAATATTTACTATTAGATTATGTTTCTGTCAAAGACCTAACCTTACAGGATAGGGCTAAGATTAAACTACCTATAAGTAATGAAGTACTAACTCCAGAAGAGCTGGGTACGCCTTTTAATCCTTACTGTAGAGGACAAAAAGAGATAGTCTTGGAGCCAGATGAATTATTAACTATCCTACGCTTCTTTAATAAGATGGTAGATGATAGAGGTAGTCGCGATGCCGCTGTAACTGCTTCTACTTTTGAAACTGGTGGCGGTAGTAGGTTGAACTACAGGGAACATCCTAAGTGGGATGAAATAATAACAGCAGCTGATGCCAATCATGGGCAGCTGACATCAATTCAGGTAGATAATTAATGAGAGGCACCGTAGAAATATACCAAGATTATGGAGCTGATAACCAGAAAATGGTTTATCAGGAAGGTAACCTATTGGTCGATGGTGCGGGTAGTTTGATTGTAGATATGCTTACAACTTCTCCAAGTTTATCAGCACTACCTTCTGCATCCAGTCTGCTAGATACTTCTAACTATACCATACAAGCTATGTCCTTTGGTAAGGCTGAATCTGGTTATCAGAAAAATGCTCATACTTATCTTGGTAGTAAAAAAAACCTGTTAGCGTATTCTGAGGAGTTTGACAATACGGATGCTGGGGGGTGGGGCCATGGTGGAGGTGTTTATCTTCAAGTTTCTGCTGACCAAATCCCAGGACCATACGGAGGTACTTCTGCTGCGGAATTGTTTTTAGATACAAGTCCTGAATATCCTACACCTCAGGGTAATACGGCTGTACACCAACGATTTGAGATTCCAGTATCTGGGGCAGCATATACTGGTTCCATATTCGTTAAATCTACAGCCGGCACCCTTAATGATCAGGAACTAATACTAGCTGTAAAATATAAAGGGGATGCGGGGGCAAATGTAGCTCATACTCAAGCTACTTTCAAATGGGTTGATAACAGACTTGTGTTCGTTAGTGCTGCGAAAGGGGGAAGTGGGGATCATCAGAATAGGGCGCATGTAGAAGAACTGTCCGATGGTTGGTGGAGAATTGGTGTAACAAGAAATTGGCCTATTAATCAGACTGTGTATCAAGTAGCTTTTGAATTTTTTCCAACTGGTTGGACTACAGCCGAAACATCTCCCAATCCCAATAATACAGGATCAGTTTATGCGTGGGGGGCTCAACTAGAATTAGGAGATCATATAACCTCCTATCAGAAGTCTGAAGGTCCTAGATTTGTAGCCAATCAAAACTCTATATTTTCTACCAGCTCAGTTGGAGAGGATATTATTCGCACAGTTGAACGGTATGGGGCATCTAGTTATATTCCTGAAGATTCCTTACCAAGTTATCCAAGTCCGTTAGACAATAGGCTTGAAAAAGACACTAGAACTGCCGCAGAAATAGAAACTGGACTTGATAATTCTGTTGGGCATAATTTAAATGTTGTACCCTATAGGGATCAAATTCTTTCTAATTTTATATCAGTAAGTTCTTATGATACAGACGAAGGGCTTGGTATAACTGGTCCTTATGTATCCTCCCTTGGGTATTTCATGGGTTGTTATCCAGAGGGGTCTGGTACTGGTGGTAGTCCCTGGGTTCTAGTTCGTAGTTTTGATGGAAGCTTTGTAACTAGTCCAAGCGCACATGCAATAACTAATGCTGCTGCTACTGAAGTATCTGCTACAATAGTAAGTGGTGTTTACAACAGCGTATTCAATGATGCTAGTTCTATGGATACTTCTGGTTTTGTGGGTAAGGTCTTTGATCCAAATCAAGCTATAGCGCCTTTAGGAAGTAATAGCTTGTCAGGCATAGTTGTATCTTCTGATAATACTTTTTCTGGGGCTGGTGGGGCGGTAGCTTATATGGTAACAATTGGTTCTGGAGATGTAGGGTATAGTAATTTCTATGGGGGTATATATAATATGGGTTTGTGGGTGATAGATAATAAAGCCACACTTGCTGAAGGTAATACTCCTCCTTATTCCTTTAGTCCCCTAAATAATCCTAGGAAATATAAACTATTTTCTAAAAAAACATTAAACGAGAATTTATGTAAGATCACTGATTCAGGAATTGCGCCGTACCTTTATGGGTCTGGACAGCATAAGGATCTTACTATTATATGGAGACTAAACTTTTAAATGAATTTTATAGAAGAATTAGAAATCACTGGCCATCTACAAATAATTAAATTATTTAGAGATGGTACAGAGGAGATGGTTTATGACGATCATAATGTCATTACTTCGGGTATGGGTGTAGGCCTTAGTTACTTTTTTACTGGATCGGGTTCTAAAAATATAATGGACTATCAGATTGATCGTTTTCAGATCGGAGTTTCTGGTCCTAACCCTACTGATCCAGCAAGTTCTATATTCGCACTAAGTGGCGCTCTTGAAACTTTGGAAGCGTATGGTGGGACCTCATCTAAGCTAATTCTTGAAGAGCATAAACAAGTTTTGGATACCGCAATTGATGTTTCTCCAACTAATAAAGTATTTGCAGTTATCCCAGCTAAACATGTATCTCGTCTTAGTGACACGGGGGTTCGCTATATGCTTGTTCTTGATGAAGAAGCCTGTATATCAGCTGATGTGGGGACAGTGGGTAGTACTGTAGATGTCGTAGCGGGTCCTGGGAAAGGGGCATTAAATGAGGTTGCTTTATTTATGAAAAACCCTATGGCTCGTGTTGGAGACAATGCCTCAATAATGGTTGCTTATCGTACTTTTAGTGATATCGTTAAAACGAATGATTTTTCGTTAGTATTTAGATGGAACATTAATTTCTAGTTATGCCTTTCCTCCCAAATGACCACTACACCACAAGTGGAGATGTTAAACTTTTAAACTCTTGGAGGGCAGATGTCTATAAGTTTGACACAAGCTCTTTCTATAACTGGGAACAGGATAATGAGCCTATTCATGACCTAGAAGAGCGTACTCACTTATTGTGGGAGCGTGAGGGGTATCCAACCTCTTCTGTCCCAGGCCTAGCCCTAGCAGTTTCCGCTGATGCTGACGATTCAGCGTTAGAATGTAACCCCAATTTATTTACTGATGTCAGTTCGGCCATTAAAGCGTTACCTGAAGTCTTACGATTCCCCGTTATTCTTGAAGTAGCATCTTATGGAGACTTGGGCACTTTAGAGCTTAATAACTTGAAGTGTGCTCAGGGTGGATCTCTTGAGATTATAAACAGAAACTTTGCCAAAATTTATTCTTCAGGTGCTGCTATAGAGCATACTACCACCTTTCCTTATTCTGTAACTAGTATAACTTCTGCTGATGTTAGCACTACTTTTGTTGA
>Ga0114899_1000585_pt1 | contig 25048 bp, 32 predicted proteins | sample MalvireepMed_215_FD_83497 | JGI IMG/M metagenome (GOLD analysis project Ga0114899, IMG submission 83497) | Marine viral communities from the Global Malaspina Expedition - Malaspina viral metaG DeepMed_215 | ecosystem: Environmental > Aquatic > Marine > Oceanic | place: Mediterranean Sea...
GGTGCTACAACACTTACGCTCAACCAAGCTCTACTAGCCAATACACCGGAAGCCGATCAGTTACTAATTGATGAGGGATTCAATCCACAACAGATACAATTGCTCAAGCAAGAAGCTCGTAACACTTTGTCACAAGGAGCCTTTGATGAAATTCTCGCTGGTGGATTAGAGAATCCATTCCTTCGTGAAACAACTGGTACCCCTGAAGAGATTGAAACAGCTAGACAAGCACAAGAAGACGAGTTCCGTAAGGTTATTGCTGCTGGCATTGAGCGTAGGAATGTCGATCTTGGTCCTGACATTACTGAGTCACAATTCCGCACAGTCTTTGATGATCCTAATCTTGGACAAGCCATACTTAGTGATGAAGAAGCTTTACGTAGGCAATCTTTTGGTCAACAGATCGGAGAAGCCTTTCCTGGTGATGCCTTTCAATCATTAGATGATAATATAATCAGTAGTATTGTAGAGGAGAGGCAAGGTCCAGCACAACAACAGATCAGTCGTTTTGGCGCTAGAGGTAATCTTAATCCTACAGGTGGACAGACAGCTAACTTATTTATAGAAGAACAAGTGCCTAGAGCACGGGAACGGGTTGAAGACATTGGCGCTGGAGTTCTTGGAGGCTATGAGCGAGACATTGGCGAAATTCGTGGACGCGCTGAACAACAAGCCGGTGAGTACAGACTTGGTGAAGACTTATTCGATGTGGCACCATTCAGCGAGGAACGAGGAAAACTTATAGAAGCGCGGCAAGGTACACTTGGTTCTGATGTTCGTAGTGCTATAGGTAGTGAGCCACTCTTTGATGTGTCAGGTGCCTTACGCGCTGGCGGCAGAGCGCAAGGCGTTGTATCAGGACGAGGACAGAACCAAGCCCTGTTAGATCAAATCGCTGCTAGGGAACTTGGTTCCATTAGTACTCGTAACAGACGAGGTTTAGGTTCAAGAGGAAGTGGAGCATTCTAATGGGATTAGGAAGTGTTTTAGGCGGTGCTGCTGGAGCTCTTGGTTTAGGGTTTTTAGGTGGGAAAACTGCCGCAGAGACCAACAGAGCAAACCTTGCTGCTAACCGTGAGAATATAGCAGCACAAGCGGCGAACCAAGCAAGGGCTACTGGTGCGCTAAATCTTACTACTCCATTTGGTAGTACGTTACAAGACCCAGACACTGGTGGATTTACTAGTACACAGCCCGGTGGACCTAGTGCCGCTAGAGCTAGAACAACACTTGCTACCGGAGACATTGACCGGGCACGTAGACTCAATGAACTTGGGTCAAGTTTTAATTATACTGTTCCTACGCTACCTGCTGCCCAAGGAATTATAGATAGAGGAAACGTATTACAACAAACTCTTTACGATAGAGGATTAAACCAGCTTCTAGCATCTAGGCAGCGAACTGGTGAAGGGATTCAACCAGCTAACTCACCTTGGGAAGGTGCTACAGCCGATGCTATCGGTAGATTTGCTATACAAAATCGTCTAAGAAGCCCCGAGGATGCTATTAACTTATTCCAGAGGGCTAGGACAGGTGACATTAATGCTTTGCAACAAGCACAGATTGCTAATCAACCACAAGCTGGATTTCCTGCGTTTACCGCTGGTGGTCCTGGTGCTCAAGCTGCTAATGTAATTGCCCAAACTCCACCAAGAACCGTTGTACCAGATATTGGAGGTGTTATACCATTCCAAGCGGCTGGTGGTGTAGTTCAAGATGTATTGCGCCAAGAACAAGCTAGGGAAAGCAATAAAAACTTTCTTGAAGCTCTTCGACATCTGAGAAATGCGTGACGTATAAGGATAATGTGATGGCTGAATACATTGATCCCATTAAAACACTTGGCCTAGCTTCCCAGTTCAAAACTCCTCTTCCTGATAACAAGGCGTTACAGGACTTGCAGACTAAAGGCGCATTGGCTAATCTCCAAAATCGTAGCTTGGAAGCAAGGACAAGACAGCAAGGTATAAACACACTTCGCAATACCGCTCTTACACAAGGCATCAATATGCCAGAAACAGGAGTACTCGGCCAGCCTGGAATGAGTAAATTAGAAGAGGAACGTCTGGCTAATCTATTTGGGAAACATGCTACGGGAACATCTCTTCTCAGAAGGGCAGGAATGACGCCTCAGTTACCTAAAAGTGGTGCCTTGCCTTCTGAAATGCCACAACAGAGGTATAAGGTAGGAGCTTTCCCACTAGCTGCGGCTGAAGCGGTTAAGGCCAGGGTTCGAGCTGAAAAAGGCTCGTCTCTTAAGCAGAAATACTTCGACTTTGATGATAAGGGAAGGTTCTCTGAGTGGACCAAAGAAGAATATTTTAAACGTAAGGCCGAGAAAAAAGGTGGTAGTCCTGCCCTTATAGCAGAAGCACAGAAACTTATGGAAGACGCTAACTTAGCATACCCCGGCCAAGATATCCAAGTAAATAAAGACCCTTCTACAGGTGCATTGGTTCTTACTGTTAATGGTGTTCAGAAAGAACGAGATATCTAGTGGCTAATGATGTCCCAAAGTTTAGAGACGTAGTTTCAGAAGACATCCCAAAGTTTAGAGATGTTGCTACTGGAAAGCCTGAACGTGTTTCTGATCCTTTTAAACAAGCTGTTGCTGGTATCTCTGATATAGCAACTGGCATCCCCGCTATATTAGGATTAGCTGGCTCTGGTCTTCAAGCTGGATATGGCCATCTAACTAGCGATGATGACAAACCATTTAAGCAACGGTTTGCCGAGGCTATGTCAGAAGGTACTGACAAGTCATTGCTTGATATTGGCCTTGGTGGGCGGGAATTTGTTAATGAAGCTCTTGGTATAGCCGAACCTATATCTACAGAGGATCAAGCCGCTAGATTAATTGGTGGCTTCATTCCCATCCCAGGTATTGCTCTTGCTGCCAATGCTAGTAGGTTGGCTAAGGCAGCTAACTTGGGAATTAATCTTCTTACTCCAGCAGTCAAACGTGGTCCAGGTTTTGCTAGACGTGGAGCACTTCAGCTTGGGTTAGGTACTGGCATCGAACAAGGTATTAGAGCCTTAACTGATGACCCTGATAAATACCCTCTTATATTCTCTGAGAGAGCTTTATCTGGTGGTGTAGCCCCTGAAGAACCTTCTTTACAAGGAGGGGCAGGCTTAGACCAATTAGACCAACCCCTCGAGGGAGTGACTGCAAAGTTAATGGCTGGCACTGATGCTAAAGTTGCAGGTTTCCGTGATGTAATACCAAAGTTCAGAGATGTTACAGACAAAAAACTTACTGAACAAGAGAAAGCTCTTATAGAACTTGACCGGCAGTTCGAGCGTAATGATGATTTAGATACAGTCAAGACTGTTGCTACTATTATTGGTGCTGTCCTTGTTGGTGGTGTTGGTATCAAGATGGTTCGTAGTCACGCTCTTAAGAAGCTAGATGCTAATGCTCCTTTTGGTGTTAATGTTCACGATAAATCAGAGCTTGCTGGTAGACTTAAGGAAGCTACTCCTAGTGAGATTCCTGGCATCATTAGTGATGCTCGTATACAGGGGCATCAATTTATGATAGAAGAAGGGGTTGACAAAGGACATGGGCTTGGTAATGCATTGAGAGAACAAGGACATTCCGCTGATGATATTAATGCCGTTGTCTCTAATAGCCATGCTGACGTTCGTGGTGTTTCTAATGAAGCCGCTAGTACAGGCAACTTTAAGCAAGGTACTGGTATTAATACTCATTCCCTTGATGAACTTGATATACAATTTGAAGCTCTTGGCAAGCGGGGTAATGACACCTTTGAGTTTGATGGTGAGGTCTTCAATAAACAGAAAGTCTTTGATGAAGCTATGGTCGCTGGTGCTGAAATCAATCGCGTTAGAAATACAAGTGGTAAACCAGCCTTATGGCGGCAAGGTATAACCAATGCTCAATTGCAAAGAGCATTTGATGTTGGGCAATCTAATACAGAAGTAAAAGCTTTGATGAAGAAGTATGGTGATGTGTTTGATGCTCACTTAGATTACAGTGTCAAACTTAAGTTGCTTGACCAAACAACTGCTGACAATTTTAGAACGACATTTAAAAATGTTGATGGCACCAATGGCTATGTTCCATTGTATGATGCTAAACCTAGGAAATTCTTTGAAAACTTGAAGCGGTGGTTCGGTTTCTATTCTAATAAAGCCGACGAAATGGATATGATAGCTGAACATCATGCTAGAGAAGTAGGTGGGAAGATCAAGCCCCTTGGTGTTAGGGCAGCAGCTAGGACATACAGCGCACATAATATCGAACATGCTAATATCTCAGCATACCACAACCAAGCACTAGGCCATCTCTCTGCTACCAAGGTTTCAGCCGATGGGACAATCTCTCGGTCTAGAATTGTTCGTACCACCAACATGGCAGGTGAAGAAGTTAGAACAATAGAGTTTGTTCCTTCTGGAAAATTGGCTAAGACAGGGCGAGAAACCAGACTCATTGGTGTTGGTAAGATTGGTGATGATGCTTCCAATGTGAAGATTAAATTAGTTGGCGATGATAAGACCATCTCTAAGATCTTTTCTAAAGAGGGACAAGCTGAGTTCTCTGTTCCTGAGTTAAAGAAATCTGCACCATTCGCTGACGAGGTTTTCATAGTTCAGCAGGAAGGACAGCTTCGTGCCTATCATGTACCTGATGCTGTTGTTAGAGCCGCGTTAGATGTTAACCCACAGCTTAGTCCTACACTTAAGTTCTTTAACCACTATAAGAGGTTGTTTACTGCTAGCACTGTTGGCAAATATTCTGTCTTTGCTCCCATCGCTAATATATTCGCACAACAACAAATTGCTCTCACCACATTTGCTAGGGAAGGTTTTGTGGCTGGGTGGAAAACGTTCCCACAGTCTATTAAGGGAACCTATGATGTCCTTATGACCAATGGTGCTAAAGAAGTAGCTGACTTCTTGGCTCAACGCCTTGCTACCAATACAGGTATAGGTAGAATAGCTCCTGAGTTGATGGCTGACTGGCAACAGCGTCTTGCTAAAAGATATACTAACTCCCTTGTTACTAAATTCCGTGGTGAGACAGGACGTATAGGTGGTAGTATCGGTGCTGAGACTTTCACCGGAAGTCTTAATGAATTTAAGGCTGGAGTTGGTAATAACTTCAGTGATACATTTGGTGCCGACCAGATGGGCTTAGTTATACGTATGTGGAAGGGTTGGAATAATGCTATGCACGAAGGACCAGCCTTTGGTGCTATGCAGAAGAGACTAGGGGAGATAATAATAGAATCAGGTGGGAAGACACCTACTCCTAGACAGTTTAGAGATTCCGCTGATTGGGCCAAAACAGTTGCAGGTGATATGAGGCGCATTGGCGCTAGTGAGATGGCAAAGCGATTTAATGCGGCTGTTCCATTCTCTGCTGCTATGGTGCAGTCGTGGAATGCATTAGGTACTGCTGCTAAACATGATTTTGGTAAGTTTATGGCTGGAGCAGCTACTCTTATAGGCTTACCTACTGTAACTGAAATGCTTCATGCCGAAGTGTTAGGCATGACTGGCGAAACTTGGAAGGATGATAAGGGGAAAGAGTGGACATATAATGATTATTACTGGAATGGTTATACGACACAACAACGAGCAGATAATTTCATCTATATGATTCCCGGCAAACCACCTTGGGAAGCGATCATTATGCCAGTGTCTCCTGAGTGGGGCTTGTTCCGTGGTGCTGTAATGGACGGTCTTGATATGGTGCTTGGCTTGTCTGAAGTAGGTAACATAGCCCAAGCTGATAGAGGCAATGATAAGGTAAGTAGGGACCAATTCAAGTCTGCTTTTATACGGGCCGCGGATATACCTGTACCACCTCCTGTCGCTGCCGCTTTTGCTGCTATTGGTGTTGACTTGCGCTTTGGTTTTCAAATAGACAAGACACTAGATAACCCCGAAGACCCTGGCACAAAGTTATCGTTCTGGCGAGGAACTCCTTTAGGGCAAGGAGAACGTGTGTCACGTAGAGGAGTTACATCCAAGTTTGTTGGTGGGCATTTAAATACTCAAGCTGTTGCCGTCCTTAATGAAATCTTTGGTAGTGGTGGTGCTTTGTACGTTAAGGTACATGAAGCCTTTAACTCTGGGATGAATTTGGGAGAAGACCCCAGTGTAGGTAAAGCGTTCTCTATGTCTGTCGAAGCTTTTGGACAAGGGCTTCTGACCTCACTACGTTGGACGCAGCCTTTGTTTGGTAAGACACTTAGGCCTACAGCTAATGACGAGATTGCTAAGGAGTTATTCCTTCGTAGAAAGAATCTTGATGTATTGATTGCCGATGGAGCTAATTACTTTGGTGGTGGATTAAAAAGCAAGTCTGGTCGTCCTAACGTTGGTGACTCTGTTGTATTAAAGGGTGATCCTATCCATAAGAAGTTGGTGGCTGATGCTAATAATGTTAAGAAACATATTAGTAATCTAGACAAAACCATTTCAGACTTACGTAGACGTATATCTATTATTGGCAGCAGTACTAACTTTCCAAGCCTTCGTGCTAGAGATGATAGAATAGATGCTATTACCCTAGAGATACAAGCACATAAAGCCAAGCAGATGGGACAGCTTAGTAACTATGAAGCAAGGGTAAGCAAAATCCTTTCGGATCGGTTCAAGAGAGAAATCAATATTGACTTATCAACACAGGTTGCTAGGCCTGGAGGTTTAGCTTCGCAAGTATTTCCGAAGTTACCCCAAACTTCTCGATAGCTTGGGTAGCCCTATACATTCGTCCTCTCTTTAACTCAAAAATTTGTATCATATTTGACTCATGCATGATGTCTATGAGGACTCTTAATTCTTTGGCATCAATATGTCGTACTACTCGTCGTTGGAGATCGGAATGTTTGATTCCATCTGATCCTGCTTCGATGAGAATTTCTCGTACTCGTCCAACGGCTCCTGCCATTCTAGCCCTTGTATTGAATCCTGATCCAAACAACTTGTTGGCACGATCCTTAGCTTCAGCGATAATCTTAATTCCATGGCTGATGTGCCGATCTTGGAGTTCAAGTATTCCATCGTTAATGGCAAGACACGCTGCTGCTCGTAGCACATGATCGTCTTCTCTAGCTTCAAATGAGGATTGGAAAGGATCTTGGTGAGCATCTCTGTTGTTGTACCACTTAGTGAATTTCTTAAGTCCTCCCTCTGAGATTTGGATTGCTCCAATTCCTCTTCCAGCTTCTGTCGTCTCCTCGTAGCTGCGAATGATGCATCTGAGTGAGGAGGGATCGCGCTCTTTAGGCCAAGCAATTGCTCGTTTTCTTCTATCTTCAACAACAAAGATGACACGGCTTGTAAATCCTCCTTCGATGACGGATGGATTAATGGCTGTAACAAGCCAAGTTGGTGTCGAAGCCGATATAAAAGTGATATAGACATTCTTATGTATTAACTCCCCTGACTTTATAGTACCAGGAACGTATCGTTCCGCAGGACTATCGTATAGATCAGTCAATAATCCTGGCATTGTACTCATGTATCCTTCTCGTCCCAGTATTGTGACGAGTTCACTAACTGCGAAAGTCGCTCTAGCAGTTCCTTCTTTTCGTGTGCGTTCATGAAGCAGAATTTCAAGACCTTCTGGGCTTGTCTTTCCGGTAAGTAAGGGACTAGTCCCCCCAACAATAGTTGAAATGCTGCTAATAGCAGTAGACTTTCTTGTAGTACCTGCTTCAGCAGCCAAGATAATATACCAATTAAGATACACAGGACTATTAGGGCGATCCACATATACGTCACGGCCAACTCCTACTCCTATAGCCCACAAGGCACACCAGAAATCGTATACTTCTGGAGTCTCAAGCACAGACATGTACTCCATGTACTGTCCGATGAACGAATCAGAAGGGACTAGCTTCTTATAGTTCATGCTCGGTCTACATATGTATCATTTAGTCTTGGCTTATATTTATTAATATAACTTCGTTCTATAGAGTTCAAATCCCATTGAGGAACTTCAACATATGAGAAGGTATCCCAATTCGTAACATTGTGGGTATTGATGCGTCCCATAATATTAATAGACTGTCCGATATATACTAGTTCTTCTCCTTTGAATAGGAAGTATACCCCACTAATCCTATGAATAGTTTGTCTGGTTGATTTGATTGTGCCTAGATTCAATAAGCCTCCCTTATCAAATCCAACTGAGACATCACCGAGGATGCCTTCTAGCTTAGCTATTCGCATACGGAGTGCAGCAAGTTCTGTATTAGTAGTGTCTGAATCATCTGAAGCTATCGTATATCCTGAGCGTGTTAAGTCTTCGTCACTTTTTGTCCACCACCCAAGAGCTAAGTCCTCTGTTACCCAATCCATTACAGCCTTTACTTTGTACTTCTTCCATACAGTTCCTTTTGTTCCCACAGGACGCTCAGAAAATGGGGCAGGAGGATTAGGCACTTCAGACAGAAGCTTGTGGACAGTGCCACGTTCAGTAATGATCTTGCTAAAGTATGTCTTGGACACTACAACATGCTCATTCATATCTCTTTCAATGTTGACCATCTATGTACTCCATCCTCTCCAGGGTGTGACTCTTTCAAGTCAGTGTAGATAACAACAGGCTCGCCGCGGATCATAATGGGAGCCTCTGCATGTTTCTTCATAAGTCGTTGCACGATATCCTTATCGTTGGGTCGATGGATTGCGATGAGGGCATCGTGTATATTGAGTAACATACGAGCATCAGTCGGCCACTCCTTGTCTTCATGGCACATGTAAATAACAGATGAGACTTTGTCCCCGATAGTAGATTGGGGCACGAAGGCGATGACACTGTCGAAGCTCTCCTCTGTTAATCGTTCAAGCCATATGAGTCGTCTTCCAAGAGGAGTGAATAGCATTCGTTCTTCTCGTACAGTCTTAATCGTGGCTTCCCATCCCTGTTGTATCTCAGGGAAAGCACGATGGTAGGATGCATAAGCTTCGAATCCCTGTTGAGTGGGGATGCCACAAACCTCTGCAAGTTTGGGTGCTTGCATTCTATAGTTAAGTCCGTGAACACACCGCTTTCCAAGATATCGTATAGTAGGTTTGAGATTCTCGTCCCAATCTCCTTCGGGAACATCGTTATAATCGCACTTGAAAATTCTTCCAGCGTTTCCTCTGTGTACGTCGAATCCATCCTCTGTTTCCGCCCTCTTAAATGTTTCTAATAATCCTTCTACGTTCCAGATATGCGCTACGATCTTAGCTTCAGCTTGCTTCAGATCAAAGTAGCTGAACATGTATCCTTCGTCGCATATGAACATAGGATAAGCACGATGAGGTTGATTCTGTAGGTTCATGCCTGAACCCCACATCACCTTGCTACTACTTAATCTTCCCGGCGCACTCTGAGTCCCAAACTGTTTATATTCACAGCGAAGTCTATGGTCGGGATCGACCTTTTGAGTGGCATAGGTACTATAGAACTTATGTTCTCTGAGCCAGTCATCAATATGGATAAGAAGTTCCTTTTGTTCTGTAGTAGTACGAACATGTTCACGCATTCGGATACGGTTCTCTTTATTTGTGCTACTTCCTCGTCCGACCAATCCCAAGTAGTTGAAAAATAATTCACCAAGTTGTTTAGGAGATCTTGGATTAGGCTTAAAGTCTTCATCACCTGTGAGAGCAATAACCTTTGCATGGAACTCCCTGAGTTTCTCATCAAGTTCATGTTTTAATTCCTCCGTGATCTTGTCCTTCAATGTTTCATCTGCAAGTATACCTCCTACCTGCATCTTAATAAGGTGAGGTTGGAGTCTCATAACATGGTTGAAGAAGAAGTCATCTAGTCCTTGTGTACGTAGCTCTTTATATATTGCATCATGTACAGCCCAAGTGATGCAACAATCTTTAATGTTGTAGTCCCAGAAGTCATTGATGTTTCCACCCTCACGCCAAGTCTTTCCTTCATCTTTATAATATGGATGGTCAGTGTATTGAGCGGTGAGATGTCCTAAGTTATGAGGCATCCGTGGATATAATGTATGGTGAGCAAGAAGGGTATCAAACCAAACATGTGGGACATGAATCCTATCCTTATACCATAGCCAGCCACAGTCAAACGATCCATTCTGTGCTATGAATTTCTTTTCCGGATTCTGAAATAGTTGTTGTATTCTTCTACGGAGTATGAGTTCCTGCTGAAGCTCGTATCTATTAGATGTGCCATCTCTGAAGTTGATACATATTCCTGTGTGGGCGTTGTTTGCAAATCCAATGCAAGCTGTTTCGTTGGCAATGACTTCGATATCGAAAGCAATTGGTGCGTTATCTCTTCCAAGTTGCTCAAGGTAAGCATTAGCTTTGTCAAAACTTGGGTTAATGATTCCTGTAATATCATGTCGCTTGAAGTTTCCATCCATTACTCTCCTGAGTTTGGCTATGTCGAACTTATACATAGGCTCCATAGCTAAGTTACGAAGTATGTGAGCAGGGTTGTTGGTTACTATAACCTTTACTGTACGTTGAGTTCGTCCAACCTTACAGTCAAATACACTTCCTCTCCACTTGGTGATTCCAGTATCTCCAGTGAGAGCGTGAAGGGCGAAGTTACCGAGTGCCAAGATGTATGTGAGATTTGGGAGATGATCAAGTTCCCAGTCGAGTAAGCCTTCCCAATGTTCCAACTCAGGCTTCTTAACAGGATTTCTAGCATCAGTCTTAGTAGACAACGCCACTTGTTTCTTGACCACGTTAGTAACATAACAGTCGGCTCTCCTTATATTGTGTGGACGTAGTACATCCCACAGCAATTTACCACTACCACCTACGAGTGGCATTTTCATGGCAACCTCACGTTCGCCAGGAGCTTCAGCGATGACACAGATTTTACTTTTAATATCTCCAGCGCCTAGACAATCTACTGTAAGATTACATGCCTTGGCACGACGAGAGAACTCTCGGATTAGTTCTCCTTCAGTGGTGACTTTAGCATTCCCCATGCAACAAGCACCTTTCTAATCTGGGCATGATACAATTCCAAGTCGTATTTGTTATTGATCTTTGCTGTGTAAGAGGAAATAAAGTATTTAGTATTTATCCATTCACGGATATCCTTATCAAATGAATACCCTGGACGCTCAATTTGTAGCAGAAAACATTTCTCTTTGCCAAATGTATGGACGAGATCTTGTACTTCACTATCTTTACCGCTATCTGAAATGATTATATACTGGGACAATAACTTTGGGATACGATTACATGCAATTGAACTAAGGATGTTTTCTCCTAGTTCTTCAGCCAACATGTTGTATAGAATAATCTGCATTTGACGAAACGTTTTATCACCAAAGACTTCTTGTGGATCATCCTTGTTCTTCTCCATTTCAACAGGATTTTGAATATCAAATATAGATAGGATGCCTTGTTTCAAAGGACGCGACATCTTATATTCGGTACTCATTCTAACGGAAGATAAAATGAATCGTGCTGCGGTATCCTTACCACAACCAGGAGGGCCATTAAGGCAGATGATGGTACTCACTTGTCCCCCTTCTTGTACAAGCTAAGGTTAATGGACTTAGCATCTGTAATGATGGTAACCTTTTCCTTAGCACGGGTGATCCCGGTGTATAGATTCTTACGATTGAGGAGAAAGGAACGAGAACGATTCATTACGTAGCATACTTTATTATACTCTGAACCTTGTGCCTTGTGGGTGGTAATGACATAGGCAAGATCCAAATCCTTCTGAGGATTTGTATAGTATGTGCCATGACGTCCTTCCATCTCAAGACTGACAGGAATTATAATTGACTTGTCACCAAAGTCTACTTCAATTCCACCATCATCTAGGAACTTCGTGACGAGTCCTGTCTCTCCATTGAAAACCTCGAGAGGATAGTTATTAACAGTATAAATAACTTTGTCTCCAATGTAGATACGTTGTTCTTCTATCTTACTCCACTTATGCCTGGCAATTTCTATATAAGGTTTAGTCATTGGTTGGAGAAGCTGTTGGATGGCTGCGTTGAGGGCCTCTGTGCCTACCCAACCTACCTTCGTAGGAGAAATGATCTGATTATATATCGTTCCGTAATCTATATCTTCTGTAAGATTATCTTGGATAAAATCCAAGACTGCTTGTACAGGTTCATCAGTGATCTTGAGTTCAAAATCCTCTTTCCTTAATGGCATTTGTCCAGATATAATCCGACGTCCATTTGCAATGATGTTACTTCCTTCAGCCTGACGATGAATTGTTTTAAGTCTGATTCCATCAAACTTATCTAGCATCTTAAGGAATGAAGATGGTTCAGCTTGTAGTCTTTTGTTTGTTTCAATGGGTTGTAGTTGGTCAGCGTCTCCAAACATACGGATGACACCACCATGAGGGAGAGCATCAAGTAAGTTACGATGAACTTCAACAGATAACATGTTGTATTCATCAGCAAGAACTACTTTTGGTAATATAGGATTGATTCTATCACGTTTAGGATCAGTAGATATCAGAGTTTTTCCTGTGTTCTGATCTACTTCACCAGGATGGGGATATTCAAGGAGGCGGTGGATTGTACACGCATCAATACCCGTCGCCTCTTTGATTCGTTTCGCTGCTTTGCCTGTAGGAGCGCAAAGTACCACTTGGCTACCATGCTTATAAAGAGTACGGAAGACGTGTTGTAGTATAGTAGTCTTACCGCTACCAGCAGGACCAGTAACGGGAACAACACGCCTATCGAGATCGCAACAGACTTCAATAGCCTGGCGCTGTTCGTTGTCAAGATTTAGTTCTCCTGGTTCTAGAGCGAACGTCTTGTCTGCAAGCATCATAATCATCCCCAATAGATACGTCTGTAGATTGTGCTTCTCGGTGCTCCTTTAGCTTACTAGCTACATGAACCGCGCACCATCTACAGAAAGTTGCTAAAGTTATATTCAATCTTAATGCTTCTGCACTTATGGCATCATACTCTGCATTTGTACAACGCACACGTAGATTGCCTCCTCTTTTTCCTGTAGAATTTGGCCCAAATCCATGGGGGATTTCACTAGGAGTCGCTATTGCGATTCTTAAAGGAGGTTCGTATGCCATTTACTAATTCCCCAAGACGGTGTGATGATACGATGTGTGAAATTGCTGTGATATTTAATTCTCTGTGACATTTTTGTGGAGCATCTAGTTGATGTACTGCACTCATTCCACAGTGAATGCAGTAATTAGATAGTAAGTCCCATTCATGCTTGGGATTGATGTCATTCATAGCACACATTCCAGTGTGTGTCAAGAGGGAATTGGTGGATAGGATAGGGCAAAGGAAAGCCCCGAAGTAGGGGGCTACTTCGAGGCTCCTTGATTGTTCTTGCCTACCCGATGCATACCGACTTACACGGGCGGTCGTAATCTAGGCAAGAGCGATGCGCTTGTAAAAAGTTCCGGCAGGAAGTCCACCGCTGTCGAGCATATCCAAAAGCTCATCAGAATTTTTGTGCACCGAATGAATGGTGACACTTTCCTTGGTGATTCCCTGGATTTGCTTGCCGTCACTGCCTGTAATGGACATCACGGCATAGACTGGTTTCACAGTACGCTTACCTTTCTGCTTCATTCCTTCAGCCATTTTATTCCTCTCCTTTTGAGTTGCTATACAATATGGGAATTATAAATGAAAGGGAGTGAGAGGTCAAGGGCAAATACCCATCAAAAACCCTTGACCTCCCTCCCTACCTAATTCTGGGGTACTTAGGCAGGGTGTACACGATCAACGACGGCACGAGTGACACCTTCAAAGGTATCATGGCCGATTTCAAGGGCGGCTTCTAGTCCTACCCATTCGGAGACATCGAACTTCTTACTAAGTGGCGATCCAATTGCTTCCATGAAACGCTTAGTTCCATAGCGAGCTTGTGGATTATCTTCAAGTCCAACACGCCGATAGATGATTGTAGTCCCGTCGTCTGAACCATCTTTATAGTCGGCAGGATACTGTTCGGCGCCAATATGAAACGAAACTGCACAATACATTGTGCCACGCTGCGATTCACGAACTTCGGCGTTACGAATGACACCAGTATACTTTCCAACAGGAAGTGGCTCTGGGGCTTCTTGGTTTTTGAGATTGATACTGAACTCGACAATGGAAGATAGTTGTTCAGCCATAATTAGGCTCCTTGTGTAAGGTTTGTGGAACTGATCATTATAGTGGTATTCTGCCTATTAGTACAGCCCCTTTATCTAGTAGGCAGTTCTTTATCGTGCTACTAAATGTAGGACACACGATAAAACTGTGGCTTCAGCGGGGAAGGGAGATCTTTTTGCCTTCATTTTCTGTCCACCGCTGAAACCAATCTGCAATTCCTTCACCTTCCCATGACTCTGGATTGAACTCCCAAGTGAAGTCACTATCTCCACTCGTTAGAAACATCCGACTTTTCATTGGCTTGCGAAGGCGCGAAGAACGTATTGTGATCTTATGGTCCTTCCCTGTATCTTGCAGATGCCAAACTTCAGAAAGCTTAATTGGAATCTCTGACTGCATTTTACCACCCACAAGGATGGAAACCATTACTGCTCCGGTTAGTTCGTCTTTCTGTGGCATGTCTTCATGTGCAATGAAGATAATGTGCTTGTTATACGCTCCTGTAGCACGGACAACCGACATGATGCCTTGCATCGTATAACTGTTCCGTCTTCCATAACCTTGGAGAGTCGGCATCTCCATTGTTGCCCCTCGCACCTCTGAGACACCATGTTTAAGTGCCATCTCATTAAACGAAGTAACACTGTCAAAGACGACCGTCTCAATTTCAGGATGATCCTCAAGTACTTGTTTGATACCACCAGCGTTTTCATGTTTGAATGTTACCACTTTGTTTGGATTTTCCATGCTGAAGTCAGCAATAAGAATGTCTTTCTGATCCATCAATGAACTTGTCCCGTCTGGATCAAAGTTAATCCACAATATAGGTCTTGGTGCTGTAGCAGCTAGTGTTGTTTTTCCTGAGCCAGAAGGCCCCCAAACAATCATAGACATGCGCCTGACTTGTGTCTTAGGCGTGGTTAATTCAAGACCTCCAAGCATGATCGCAGGTTCATCATTCTTCTTCGCCATGAGTTATAATCTCCTTTGACATTTGAATGAATTCTCTTGTATCATTCGGAAAGTTTTTACCACCATAAGCAACTGCCTCATCATATGTGGCAAAAGGCCCATACAAAGTAATCCCTTGCACGATTCTTCCTCTAAATATCACCCAAGAGATTTGGATGTCTATGCTTAGTCGTGTAGGGGACTCCATTCGTCAAGCTCCATCTCTTCAATGATAGCAAGCTTCTCTACTTCTGTATCAGAAGCACAGAAAGGCAAGAACGAGCATGTACGAAAGTACCTGTTACAACTATGTGTGTACATGGGTGCATTTAGAATGTTGTCAAACCATTTAGCTTCTTCTTCGACAGTCGTGATGAACCAATTCGCCCATTTAACCATATGCATATGTGATCGTGGGACTTGTTCTCGTCTGATCCCTTCCGATGGAATCTTACCAATAGGAATACGCATTCCACTGACTAATGCTTGTTGGCAAAGTAGTCCAGTGAAAGTTTGGGAGGCAAGACAATACCCAGTGATTTGGTGACTAAGTATCCATTGTGCTAGCCAACTATCACTGAGTACTGCTCCTGTCTTCTCTTCAATGATGATTAGATTGTCTCGATTCCAATGTAGTCCATCGAGTTTACCTATGAAGCGACAAATAAGTTCTCGAACTTCATTATTCATCTTGTAATGAATAGTTACGACAACATCGAATGCAATTTCAATGCCTACATCACTGTTTGGATCTTTATTGTCTCGTACCCAGATAGGATAACGAGTCATGTCATAGGCATCGATATATGCTATGAGACTTTCAGAGATATTAGATATTGTTCTCTTTTTATCTACAATGTCATCGTAGAAGTCACATGATTCAAGAGCTTCAATAGTGAAATTGATTGCATTGGTTCTATCTGTTGCAGTCTTAGACAAGGTACTGTGCATCCTGTCGAATCGTTCTTCTCCAAATAGCCTGATACCATGCTTTTCTGCAATAGCTTGTTGTACTTTTCCTTCCGTTTGGTATGTCTTTAGTTGATACCAACGTACAGCCGCGAAGGCTTCATGCGAAGCTGACCCAGCTTCCAATGCCATTGCTCTAGCATTTCCAGGCATTCGTTTATGATGCGAATAGCGTAGAATGCCCCATGTCGGACAAGTATTAATCGCTGAAAGTTTAGTATGATCGTGAGCTGGGAGATGCGCGTCTTCGTGATTTGCCATTCTTGTTTCAAGAGATAGAAGTTCAAATTCACTCATTAGCCTTCCCTTATCTTCTTTAATTCATCAACTGCATTGGCAGCAACTTCGATTGTACCACCCAAAGACATGATAAGATCAATTGTTCTATTTTGGATCTCAGCTAGGGTTGATGTCTCTTGGCTTTGAGCACTGATATGTTCTCCTATTGCTTCAAGAACTACAAGTAATTCAGGCTCGACCTTTCCTTTTAGGCGTTCTCGAATCTCTCTTGCTTTCATTTGTTTGTAAGTCCTTTACTTTTGGGGAGGAACTTGTTTGCAGATTTTTTTATTGTTTATCAAATTCATTGTTTTACATTTTCTTTTGGTAACTACACTTAGTGCTTTATCTCCCAATGTTTGTTCGTCTTCTAATATTTGTCTGACGTCATAGGTTGTGATAGTATAATTTATATAACTTATTGGTCCAGGGAATGAGATGGGTAATATTGCACAATTGTTTACAAGTAGGAGGAGTATTATAAGTATAAAATTAGACTTTTTCAAGGTCTAAATTGCCTCAATTTCTAGTTCAATAGCACGAAGCTTTGTGCTACGGTTCTCAAGTTTTTCTACTGCAAGGTCAGCTCTTTTAAGTTCCTTCTGGAACATTTCGAGTGCCTTTTCCCATTGCTTTTCTAGATTTTCTTTTCTGGCTTCAGCTTGCATAAGTGAAAGTTCTTCGTAGACTTTGACAGGGGCAAGTCGTCTTTCACGAATGTTTACTAACAGTCCTTCTCGCTCTTCTGGGCTCATCTTGGTGAGATCAGCGAGAGCGATAGGACTGTCAGCTTTCATTCTACGAGTTCCACTTCATAATATGTATTTCCACGTTTTGGTTTAGTAGCTTTCTTTAATGCTTTATCGACGACAGATTTTTCCACCCCCAGGCGAGCTAATTCCGTAGTTAAGTCAACGACAAGGGTAGAAGTACCATCTTGATTACGTTTCTTTACAAATCTGAACACGTCATTTTCGTGAATAGTGACTGTTGTACCGGCTAGACCTTCTGCGTCTAAGCCTAGTCCTTCTGCTGATTTATCAAGGGCCTTCTTAGCCTTATCGAATAGTTTCTTGTATTTAGAATGAAGAGCAGAGACAAGAATATAGTCTGTCATAGCTGCATGAGCAGTGAATTGCTTCTCTACTAGTTCATTCTCTTTGGATTGTGTTGTAAATAGTTTCTCGAAGGCGTCACGGACATATTCGACAGGTGCAACCACCTTATCTTGCATATCAAGGAGTTCAATGCGTATTTGTTTGCTATTCATTGCGATTACCGGAGTTTTCTGCGTTGTAGAATGATATGGCTTTAACGGAATTCATTGCTTTCCAGCCATGACGACGCATGAATTCTTCGACAACCGCTTTGATGCTATTACCTTCGACTCTAACACTACTATATCGACTATCCCCGATGGAATATTCGATATCAACACCTTCACCATTAGTGGTTCCAGAGATTCTAATGTTAAAGTCAAAGTAAGCGATTTCATCTATTTTTGATAGCTGTTCGCAGACATACTTCGACTGATCGATGATTGTATCATGGAATGTCATTGTCTTTCCCCTTTATTGAGTAGAATTAAGCCGCTAGCTTCTCAAACTCCTCTGTATTGAGCCACGAACGCACTTGTTGTTCTCTATTATGTAGTGTTGATGCTTGATGGTCTGTATCTGTTTGTCTAACGGAGAAATCTCCATCAGCAACGGTGGCATAACTGGTAGCTGCGCTGTATAATGCCCATACAGTGCGTCCGTGGGTCTCACATTCTATTCTAAATCGTCGCATAAGTTGTTCAACGCGACGTTCTGATACATTGGGCATTGCTTTGAAACAAATTTCGGCATCTTCATCACAGATAGTTTTTCCTACCCAATGTTTCCATTGATCTGCCTGTTTATAGAAGATATTGATGGACTTGCGAAGTTTATCTGTAAGTTTAGGAATCTGTAGTCCAGAAGTATGACGTAGTACTGTCATATCGTATACTCCTGACACCATTCCATTTGTACAGAAGAAGTCGATAGCTCCGTGGTAAAACTTGAAAGATGATGTGCCATCATACCCATTAATAACGATAGCTCGAAAGGCGATATCGCTTCGTTTTGACCCGATATCTGCACGGATTGATGGGAAGACATAATCTCTGAAGCATGTACCTCCCAAGTATGAAATCCTGTCGGATCGTGAAACATCATTTAACTCCTCTGGTGTCAGAGTTTCCATGAATGTGTCTTCAATTCCTTCACACAATTCCTTATTGTGAAGTACTTTGTATTTTCTTCCGACAAGACCGATAGATTGTGGTGATCCATTCCACATACGAACTATGTGTTTATGGTTAGCATCTTCGTAGTAAGAGTCTTCCCCTTTAAAGAAGCAAGGTCGTTCCCATACGTCGAAGTATAGGTCTGATTTGCTGTTAAAAGCTTTTGGTCTGTTGGGATGAAATGTAACGATGTTATTCATGTGTATCTCCTTAACCTTTATTGGCTAACAGCGAGATTGTACCACCTGTTTTTATGTGTGTCAAGGCAAAAATGCCCCGGCATCGCTTGATACCGGGGCAAGGACAAACACAAGGAGGATGATTTATATTATTCCTTTCTTCCTGGGTTGTCAACCCCTGCTTTTGGAATGGTTTCTGCCTGTTGCAATTGCTGATATAGTTTCTCTCGAAACTCCATAAAGGATAGCAATTTCCTTTTGTGTTTTCCCTTCGTCAAGTAGTCTACGTATAGCGCGTACAACAATAATAGGAAGTCCATGACGGTCGCGCTCCTTCATATCATTCATATTGGCTTGATGATCGCCCCAAGATAGATGATGAGGATTGCAGCAAATAAGATTGTCACAAGAGTGTAATACCATCTGGTCTTTTGTCTTTTTCTCCTCTTTAACCAATGAAAGGACGTAGGCATACGCTGGATGGCGTTGCTTGTTGACAGTAAAGTAGGGGCGTCCATCTTTGGCGTTTGTCTTACTTGTCCAAGGCCAACAAACATTTATGTCACCACCTTTCATGTCTATGTATTTGAATACATCAGTTGGTTTGTTTTCGCGTGGCATCTTCTTCTATCATAACAAAGTTAACTGAAAAGCTGCGACGTTCCCCAGTTATCTTACCAATGGGATATACTTGATGTTGTAGATACCATGGAAAGACATAAAAGTCACCAACTTTTGGTGCGATAACATGTGGAACATGAGGATAACTTCCAGAATAGAACGATAACTTGCCTTTTACTTTGTCTTCTTCGGCATAGTTATCGGGTAGTTTTAAGAATCCAACCGATGACATGACACATTCAGTGTGCCAATGCAATGGATTGAACTCATGAGGCTCTAACATGCGATTAAACCAAGCATTGGCAACTACAATCCGTGGTATGATGTGCTTGATCTCTGGTTTATTGCTTAAATCAGTTGCTAGATGCTCTTTAGCAGCATCAGTGAGGAATTTACCGTGCTTCTCGATTATTTCTACTTGGACTTTGTTTTGTTGATCTATTCGACCGACTAAATGGGCACTATGATCTTCATTAGCAACCTCACAATTTTTATTGAAGTCGTTGAGTAGTTCATTGGGTAATTCAAAGCAACTGATAAGTGTCCCAATACGTTGGTGGTATTTAAGACTATCCATTAGCTTTTTACTTACTCCTTTATATCTAGTATGGATTCGGTGCCATCTTCATGCCATGTTACACGATTTATGGCACCATTGTCAAGTAATTGTATGAACGTTCCTAATGTGAAGTCCTTATTTGCCATGAGCCATAGACGCCAAGCTGGTTTTATGTACTCAATACGTAGTTGCCGTGCTGGACTAGGCAATTCAAATCTTAGAGGAAATGGTCTTTCCATTTTTTATTCCATTTCTTTTGGTCAAAGTTGTCAAAGTCACGTTTGAGCCAAGTTCCGAGTGAGTAGAACATAGCAAGGCGAATTGACTCTGTTAAATCTGTGTCTTCGAGTATTGTATCTGTCAGATACTCGTAGTGTTGTTTTGTAAACATTAGTATACTCCAAATAGGGGGAATATTATTATATATATGATTGCTAATGCAATTAAACCTTCAACCATGATTAATTCCTATTTTCGCACAGACAAGGCTGGAAATACCAGTCGAAATAAAAATGGCAGTAGCCCTTGGGATTCAATACCCATAGGGTCTACTGCCATTCCTTTGTGACTTGCGGTTCCCCAGTCCCGCGCCTTTGGCCTTACAGCGTGGAGAATTAGCGTCGTTGTTAGCCAGTTGCAGCTTTGGCTTTGGCTTGGCGATTCTGTTCCGCCCTAGCCTTGATTCCACCATACGTTAACTGATCGAGTATTTTACTTATATCATCATGTGCGCGTACCCGGGTAACAAATATAATTGCTGCTGTCCTCATGCGATTCTTGAGTCCATCAACAAAGTTTTGTTGATCCTCGAGTTGCTGGTCGAATGCTATTTCATCATTGATGTGTGGATCATCCGCGTTGGACGTTCCAAACCATGTATCTTGTGTGTATGACTCACCTATGACGCCTTTACTCGCCATACGTTGCAGCTTACGTTCTGCACTAGGCAGTAAATCCTCTCCAAGATAGATGAGCTGCCGTTCCATTGCTCCAGCACTTCCATAGTGCTCTCCTCTTGCGAGCCATGCGTCCTCGCAATTTAGTTCCGTGAGTATTACAATTTCTTTTGCTCTGACGAGCTTTTCATCATCTTCTTCGACGACTATATCAGTTAGGAATTGGTTCAGGTCAAACATGTTGTGTCTCCTTGTGTTAAGTAAAGATTGTTAATGGTTGTTGTCTCATGTATTTGCCTTTTATGTCCTCGATTGTGAGTTCGTTGTGTAGTATTCTATGTTCTTTGGCATCTTTTTCTGCTTCCCACATTTCTAACTCAGTGGGTTCTCGCCTTGGAATTGGTAGATCACGACTTCTTATCTCATGTCGCAACCATTCCGGTAGTTCCTCAAATCCCAATTCGTCATACTCTGCTAGGTAAGACATAACTTCCTCCGTGCTTATGTAAGGGCAAAGCTTGTTTCCCATGAGTCTGACTCCTTATAAACACCAAAAAGATTTTACCACCCACAACCGAGGACATTAGTCTCTCTCCTCATCAAGATGTACGGTGATCTTACGTGCTATGCTGCCTTCATCAGTGTATGTCTTAATCATGGCATCTACTCGTTGTCCTACAGTCATCTCTCCTCTGACAATAGGAGTATCATGCACTTTAACTACTTCAACTAAGACATTACCAATGATGTCCATTGGGCCGTCACGATTGTACTTAGGGCGAGTAACCTTGTCGAGCTTAACCATTACAACATCTCCATTATTACGTTTGTGTATTACTTTAATCTATAATCCCTCATATCATAGATGTCCGATTGGTTGTCGATTAACTCAACCTTAAGGAATGAGAACAACCAATAGTCATCGCCGTACCTATCGACGAATCGTGAGTAGTAAGTCCAACGTCCAAACTGTTCGAACGTCATGTGCAACTCGATTTGCGACTGAATTGCTGCTTCGGCTATATCCTTGGCTTCCTTTAATCCTATGCCAAAGATGTCACGTATAAACCTAACAGTCTCCACTTTGCCTCCTTCATTTCTTGGGTCTAAGCACTCGGGACATGTAAATCTAATCTTGAGATAACTATTCATTTCGCTAACTCCTCTCTCACTTCCATTAACATGATGCCAAGCTTGTTCTGGCCCTTACCATTACAGCGTCCCCAATAGGTATCACCCCAATGGTTATCTTCAATTAACTCGATGTTACCAGTATCAATTAACATACTGCCTAACATCTTGTCATCAAACTTAGCCATTAACACTTGCCACATCACGGCATCCTTAATCTCATTCCAACTCCGTGATAGTATTACATGGCGTCCTGCTTTCTTGGCTTGATATCCATCCATGTTGAGGAATCTCTTTCTCTCTTCTCTGTCCTCACATTTCATCATCTGGTAGATTGTTTCACTGCTCTTGTAAACCAATCCATCATCCCATGTCACTAAGCATGGGAACATATTACTTAGAAAGTGCCATTCACCTCTAAATTTCATCTCTTTACTCCTATTAAACCCACAAAACACACACCAGCACACAGAAGCAGACAGCACCAAGCGTATCAGCCAGGGGCTTTTACCACCGCAATCAAGGCCCGAAGACAAGGACTCAGGCCAAAAACTGATGTCTGTGTTGAGGTTGATACGCTTATACGTGATGTACCACATCTTGTACCTTGTTGATGTTGTTAGGGTTTATGTTGGGGATTAATAATAGCCACTAACCCTCCTTATGTGACGTTAAAGTGTTGTTACTGGACAGTTTAGCGTTGTTAATGACACACAGGCTAAGACAAGGGTGCAAGTCCCACTGCTAAGTGCGAAGTGGGAGCGTTCTGCTCCCACTTAGCTGTTGGTTGCGAGGATTACTAGATGGCGTTCGCATCTCCGACTTCGTGCCGGAAGTGGACGGTAACTTCACCCGTCTCGGGGTTGGTAGTCTCCCAAGGGAGATCATTGCCCTCGCGGGTGAACTTGTCTCCGCAGATCTCGGTCACGCGCTTGACGAGGCTGACAGCTCCGTTCTTGGTCTTGAACGTCTTGGTGGAGACTGCCAAGTTGCCGTTGGAGAACTTGATGGCGGGGACGTAACCACCGTTGCGAGGGAAGATGGCGTGGGCGATGAGATTACTAAACGTGGTCATGATTGGAACTCCTAAAGTCCAGTGTGTTGTGCCCGTCTTTCTTTCTACGCGAACACACATAACATAGAAGCAAACGAAGGGCATACGTGCAGCATGTAATGAAGGGAGGCGGGGAGTAACGTTGATGAGTTAAACTCCCCCGCCTTTTAAAAACATGGTCTTTTTTCTTTTTCGCCACAACATATAGTAAGATCTATCATCACCCCCTTTTACAAACGAGGGGGGCGCATAACGATTAGGGGAGGTAATATATATTTTTGTGTGCCAATAGAAATAATTTAAAACAACATTACGCGATAGAGGATGCTGTCGGGCAACTGCGTTGCCCGTTGACAGGATATTAATAGTGGTGTAGAATCAATCGTCATCTAGGCGGGGAAACGATACTAATACATATAAGACACACAAACTGTATAGCCACTGACAAAACAACTGAGTGGAGACAAGAGTTATGGCTACTAGCGCAGAGTTTTGGGAATCATCGTCCTATGGGCCTGGTGATTCTAATGCAACCTACGAATTCCTAAGTGGACGCTCTCCAAATCGTTATCATCTAATGCGCCTTCTTCGTAAGAAGGGAATGCGTGAAGTTGGTGAAATTCTATTCACCGCTCTTGCAGAGAATACTCCTAGTGACACAGCTAGTGTTACTATCAGCCAGTTGACGGCTGAAGCCGATACGACCGCCAATGTTCAAGGTGGTGTTCGTACAATTGCTGCTAAAGAAATCATGGGCCTCGTTCTTGATAGTGACAAGGATGATGCAACAGCAGAAACTTCTCGTGCCGCTACTGCTGCCGATGTTAGTACTCTTAATGCAGAAGTTATCCCTAGTGGTGCAACTGCAAAGCGTGATCCTGCCTCATATCCTACTGATGCTTCTGGCAACGGTGGTGGTGGCAAACATGATTCAGGGCGTTAGATCATGGCAAATGGATTGAATTATTCACTAGCGGACATTGAGGGAACCGCTGGAGGACTTCCAGGTGATTTGCCTGCTGAAGATTTAGCGGCTTTGAAGAAGTTCTTTGGATTTGGCAATAACAATATTGCCGCCCATGCAAATGCTCTTGCTGCTAGTCGTCCTGACATTACAGGACCAGCACCAGAAATAGATGTACTTCCTAATGAAGCTTTGCCGGTGGGTGGACCTATGCCAGTGGGTAGACGACGTCCTCCTCCTCCTCCTCTTACTCCTGGTATCCGAAAACCTTCCCCGTCAGGATTAGAAGTAGATCTAATGGGTCAGGGTGGAGCTAAAACTACACCTAGAGTCCAGAGACCAGAAGCATCACCAAGAGGAGCAACACCTAAAACACCACCAGAGATTGATCCTTCAACAGTACCAGACCTAATGAATCAAGATCAGGACAACAGAGGTCTTACATCACTTGCTGCACAAGCTTACGAAGACTTTGGCAAATTGTTGGGTGGGGGTGTGTATGCAGCAGGTAGAGGAGCAAAAGAACATCTAGTGAACCCTCTTGTAAAAGAATCGCGCGACCCTCTTGCACAACAGATATTTCGTAGGGCCACATCCCTCAACCCAGATTATGTGAAGCGAATGGCCCCTATTAAAGAAGATCTCACTAAAGGTTTCGAGGGGCTTCAGAATATAGCAACTGATCCGAGTGTAATAGCTCGGCTCATACAAATCTTAGGTGGCAGCTCGCCCCAAATCCCAGAAGAACGTGCAGCAATTCCTGAAGATGTCAGAGTTTCCCAAGCGATCCCTGACAGAGTTCCAACAACAATTGACTCTGCTGTAGATGACATAGGACTACCTGTAACTCCATCTCCAGCTCAACAAGGCCCTGGAGCTGGAGCTGTTGATATAAATGTTGCAGAAAGCCCCGACCTTGGCCAAACAGGCATTGATGCTATTATAGACCAACTTGGTTTATTAGGGATGGAAACGAGTAATGAAATCCTTAATGCCATAATAGGCATGCCGGAAGAGATAAGAGGACAGATCGTTGATAGAATAAACGAGATGAATGAAGCCGTTGGAGTAGGAGAAGGA
>Ga0114899_1000591_pt1 | contig 24959 bp, 39 predicted proteins | sample MalvireepMed_215_FD_83497 | JGI IMG/M metagenome (GOLD analysis project Ga0114899, IMG submission 83497) | Marine viral communities from the Global Malaspina Expedition - Malaspina viral metaG DeepMed_215 | ecosystem: Environmental > Aquatic > Marine > Oceanic | place: Mediterranean Sea...
AAAGCTTAAAATAATTTGACTTTTCTTAAAGCTTAAAATAATTTGACTTTTCTTAAAGCTTGTCCTAGCAGGTGATAATTATGGACGCTAAGAGGTATAGGGCTCCTAAGAAAAACCACAAACTTAAAGTAAAATCTAAACCAGTTTCAACATTCTCAAAATACTTCCGCATTATGCCATTTGACTTTTCTTGAATTAAATTAGAGGTTCTTGGAACCCTCATTTGACTTTTCTTGAACTAGCTTAGAACAAGCTTTAAACTAAACTTTAAACTGCTCTAAGCTAGTTTTATTTAGTTTAAAAGGGGTTGGAGGGGGGGGAGAATAAAAGAGTTTTTTAGGTCTGGGTTAAGCAAAAACTAGTTCACACTAGTTCACACGAACTCACACTAACTTACACTAGTTTACACAAGCTCACCTCCCCTCAAATCGCTTATATGTATTTGACTTTTCTTGGAGTAAGAATGCAGGATTAAATAAAACTCAGACTTTATTCAGTTTTACTCTACATTCCTAGGAGTATCTTAACTTTAGCTCTGAACTACTTTATCCTGTTTAGAGCTATTTTTAACCCTGCTTTTCTTGACATATGGGATATACTCACATACACAATACTTCTTCCATAGCTTATTGTTTCTTCTCTTCTCTTTCTCTATTACTAGCTTCTTCTTGGGGTAGTGTTTCTGGAGAGATTTCTTCCCCAACTCTGCTTCTTTTTCGGTTGCGAAGTGAGCGAAGCCTCTTTTAGCTAGTTTTGACTTATTCACCTTAGTCATGCACAGGGGGTGGAGTATCTTGTGTTTTGTTATCTACGGGGATATGACCATGATCTCCATCGTAGGGGAACAAGTTAGATCCAGGGCCAGTTAGTCCAGGTGCGGGGACATCGGCTGCATACTGTATATCGAATAGCAACCCAAGGGGATCTTCTTCTAATGAATAGGGGTTAGGCATTTATTTTTTTCTTTCTTCGTCTTCTCTTTTCTTATCTAGGAGATCAAGGAGTATTTGTAGTTCTTCTTTATCTATTAGATACTCGTCCTCCAAAATTTTAAATACATCTCTAAGCCTTTGGTTGAGGTAGACGCACAATCTCTTCTTACTTTCCAGTTCTTGTTCAAGTGCATAGATACTCTGATGGGGGTCAAGCACTAGCTTTCTCTCCCCCGTTCCAGGATTTGACTTTTATTATCTCTAACTTGCATTTACTCCGTGGTTCCCTGACCTGCGAGTGTAGCCCCTGGGCCTGCAACAACATTACTTTCTTCGTGCGCTTCTTCGGCCAAACCCAAAAGCTCCCTAAGGTCCGCACACTTTTCTTCCATCTCTAGTTGTGAATCCCTAGCACCTTTAACCTGATCCTCGGTCTGCTTAATAAACTCACGCACGTTTTTAAGATTACTCTCGTAACCCTCAAGTAACATCGCCAAATGACCTTCAATTTTTTTATCCATGATATAAAATCCTTTCTACAGTATAATAGACGGGTAACGAGATTATTTCATCGAATATTAACCACAGGTTACAAGGGTTGACCCTCTTTGGCCCGACTGAGCAAGCTGATCCGCTTTGGTGTTGTAAGGGGGAGGACCTGGAATTGTGGGCGACATCCCATTATTGATCGAATAACCGTCCCCTACTCGTGCGACACCCAAACCGTGGATAAAAACTGTCTGAGAAACATCTTGGGAAGATAGGGTTGGGGCATGTGCCCCCCCACAAAAAAGTCCAGTCCCATGTATCTCAGTCGAGTCTCCTGCCAAAATGACCGCTTTAGCATTTATCCATACGTTGGAAGAGGTACTAGTAAGAGCACTTTGGGTGGATGTAATGCAACTATGGTTTGTTTGAATCCGAGGTGAATCCCCTAAAACTCCAATCGCTACAGGTTGTGCCACGAGGAGCCCTTAAACTTTACCTTGCCAACCAGTGCCACCTTTGGCTTTCTTCTTACGTGCAGCCTTCTTGAACCTCTTAGCAAGAGCCTTACGTGCGGGAGTACACGTTGATTTAGTCATAGGGGTGCAATAGCCTTTGTGCTCGGGATCAACCGCACCTTGAATCCAATCATCTTTAGAAGACCCTTTAGCTTCTCGTTGGGCTCTTTGCCGCCTAAGCTCGGCTCCTCGGGCTGCTATTTTATTTTCTTTATCCCTTTGAGCTTTCCTCGCCGCAATTTCAGCAGGGGTCCTATCGGCATCCATTGTAACAGGATCTCCAGGCTTACGGTCCTGTTCTTTCATCTCGCGCTTCGCCGGTTGGGTGCCCTTCTTTTTAATCGCGTCTTCCATCCCTTTTTGGGCTAAAGCCTGAACACGTTTCCTCATTTTGTCTAAAGCAGGACTGCGAGTGGTAGTAGAGGTTGTATCTTCGGCCTTTTGGGTTTCAGCTTCCTCTTCGTCTTCGGCATCAATCTCTTTTGCGTCAATGTCTTCTTGATCCAGAGTGGTATCCACAGCATCCTTGGGATCATTTTTAGCTTCCACCAACTTTTTAATACGTTCCAATAGTTTGTTCATAGGATTACCCTCCACGGACTCTTTCTTTACATCTTTGATACACCTATCATACCGTTCTTTTGCGGCCTCACTCCACTCACTTCTTTTAGTAGTGCCTGCGGTCTTCGCTATCGAATCAGTACAGATGGCGTATGCGTTTTTAGCCATTGCTAACCTTTCTTGTGAGCCTCCCTGCGGCCTTCTGCACTACGACTAATGTAAGCCTTGTACCGTTCCTGCAATGCCTTCTTCTGGGTCTCTGAGAGCCCCTGAGACGCCCTGTGGAAACGCTGGCGCATAGACGCCGACCGACGAGTAGTTTTACCCCGCCGAGTGACACCGCCAGGGCGACCTGTTCCGCGCTTGGGACCACGACGACGATCCTTCTGGTCTCCACGCACCTTACGCTTCGAGTGGTGACACACACATTTGCATTCCTTGTCACACTTTTGAACCCGATGGGTTTTTGCCTTGTCGGCAACACGCTTATCGTGGGGTCTTTGTGCTGAGACTGGAGCACAAACCAGGGTTGCTAATGCTAATACTGCTAAATATTTCATAATTTTTCCTTTAATCCAGAAGCACTTTCCCACGTTTGGCAAAGATTTGAAACGTTTTCATATCAACGGAAACAACCTCCCACCCCTTTTTTGCTAAGTCTTCAATAAATACATTTAAGCTACTTAGCTCTTTGGTAGGAGACTCAAAAATCTTCCACTCTGATGTTGATACCATATATTATATAGCTCTGAGTCACGTAATTTCCACTTCCTTAATATTAATTTTCTTAGCTAACTCTCTCTCAATTTTAGCGCCGTCACTATACTCCCAGCCTGGGATCATATAAATATATTGGCATTCTACCAAAAGGGCGATAGCCTTCCTCATATAATAGGACCACGAATGAACTCCCGACGGAGGAGGCTCGATATGAAGGGGGTTAACAGGGTTGTATCCCAAATTTTTTAAACGACTCTCCGCCTCCGCGAAATCAATCTCAGCCGACGCGCTACGAGTAATTGGTCCGCTGATGTAGACTCTTATTAGAGAAGATTGTGGGTCCGTCACAGTTCATTCCCAATTAAAACAGATAAAGAGTGAACAGCCTTATTAGTTTCAAACCAACTAATCCCCAAAGAGTCGGATAGACGTTTAATATTTAACTTACCCCCTGCTTTAATGAGAGTAGGATCCTGCACTACCAAGTGAACGATATCGCGCTGCATCGGAGTAAAACGGTAGTGGAGATCCTCGAAAAGAATTGCCGAATCATCGTTAGCTCTGGGGTCGGCAATGCTGAGAACTTCTTCTTTGTGGGTGGGGACCGTCCCCCTCAAAATGGGAGCCTTCTTAGTAATCTTTGCCCCCTTGTTATTCTTCTTAGTCCACATACAAGTTTTAATATACTTGTCAAACCCTACAGAACCCCAAAAATCATCGAATTTACCATTCGCCCCCTCATTTTGTTTTTCGAAACCCTTAACAGCCTCAACCGCTGACATCTTAATATCTTGAAGATTGTCCTCAAAGCTAGCTATAGCACTGTCGCCGCTGATTTGATGGCTGATCTTGTGCATAAGCATTCCATACTTCTTCTCAATCTTCTCCCACTGTTCTGCTTCTAACATACCTGTTCTACCTTTACTTTCTTTACTTTTGGTGTTGCAACATCATTCAGCATAAATAATGCGTGATATATATCATCCCCAACTACGAGCCTTACATTCTCCGATAAATTGTGAAGATGATCCTTTTCCTCACTCCACTCTTTCTCTGTAAATACCCATTCCAGAGTGAGAGAAACACAAACTGATTTACTTGCCATAGCTCCCATTGTAGCATACTGAGGGACCGAAGTCAACCTCTATTGTTTTTTGCTATAAGTCTACAATGTTCCACTAATTCATTTAAGGACATTGCTCCTTTCATGTTATTACATTTCCAACAACACGTAGCTACATTATCTTTTAAATATCCCATCTTGGATTCTTTCCTATCCACTGTATTATGCTCATTATCGCTTCCACAGACGTAGCATTTCTCGGCATAATATATTTCTAAGAAGTCTCCTCTTGAGATCATTTCTTGATCAGGGAATCTTTTTCTATGTGTTCTTCTCTCTGCATCTCGATACGCTATACACCCTCTACACTCAGATTGCATTCCACAGGGAATTCTAATATCACGACTAAAATGATTTATTGGACGTTCTTTTCCATTCTCTATGGAACATGGTTTCAGTTCTGTTGGGTATAGTTCTTTGATGTGTTCATCCCATCTACCTTCTTCTATTATTCTTAGGTTTTCTTTCTTATACCCTTCAGTCCTTAATCTTATCTTCTCTTTATTCTTCTGATACCATTCCTTCTTCCAAGCTTTTTCTTCCTCTTTATCTTTAAAAGACATGCTAGAAGTCCTTTCCTTTAAACCTCTAGTTTATGAGGTCTCCCCGCTATATCTCTTCATCCCTAGCAACGCATAACCACAAATATCTTTGTAGGGGTTTTCCTCAAACGCCGCAGGATTATTGGCAATCCTAAAAAGTTTATCAAGTATTCTCGCTATGGTAAGCAGATCATCATACTGGTCAGGGGAGATGCCCTCAGGAAACATCTGACGCAAGCATTCTCCGCTACGGCCAAACGAATCCCCGTAAGCTTCCTTCTTCTCCTGAACTAGTTTACCTATGTTGGACCCGATATCCTCGTATTTCATTTTCTAATTTTAATAGGGTTTTTATAATCTAACACAATGTTATTTTCTTGACACCACTCTTCATACCCTAGACTCACTGAACCTAAGATGTATTCATTATTCTCAGTAACGATCCTTCTCCCTTGTGCTTCTTTTATCTTACTCGTTATTACATAACTTCCGTCTTTGACTTCTGGGTGTCCGAATACTTTCCCCCGAACGACATTTACTATTGATTCGGGGGCCATGTAAGGGGTATACCTTTCGACTACTACGCTCCAATCTTCGAGCGAACATATACTACCATTTTTTGCATTCATCACATCTATACCTCGATGACATATAGAGATACTCGGGTTTAATTTTACGTTGGGTTTCTTTCTTTAGCCTATTGAACCAGATCCATCCGTGACCGTAACACTTCTTGCAACTCTTCTTGGGTTCCTTTGTGGGAGGTTTGATGTTCATTTTTCTTGGACCTCAACCATTCTTCGTAATGATAGAAGCGATGAGAAATAGCGTCTGTGTAGTTGTTACATTTCTTACACATATAATCCTTAACATCCCATGAACTTCCATTGAGTATATCACTTATGGCGTTAACTTTCACGCCCTTTTTATAAAATCCGCTTAATTTTAGATCTACAAAGCCTCCCTTATCCCAATATAACCACAGTCCTACTTGCTCATCGTCTCTAAAGAAGCCTTCCATCCATAGCTTACCTGTGCTCCTCCAAAAAGACCAGAAGCCATGCCGCTCTCCATTTCTTAGAGCACCAAGCAATAGAGGTTGACCGTTAGCATAATACTGGATATACTCCCTATAATCACGCCTATCTTTAATTACAAGATTATCATAATCAACAGGAGTTTGGAGACATGAGGCTAGCGCCAACAAAAGAACTAGTTTCTTCATGGAATTATTATAGTTTTTCTTCGCTTTTTAACTCAAATGTTTCTTTCCAAACTTCTTGTAGCTTCTCATCGGACATACTCTCATACAGATCAACTAGGAAATCCCTATACTTATCTTTTGTCCATCTATGGGGGTTTGCGTCTTTTAAGTCGTACTCAATAAGCTTACCGATCATCCTCAGTCTCTTCGTGTAATTCATCGTCCGTCAGCATCCTCCATAATCCAAAATCTCCATACTCATTATAGCCCCAAAAGCAACCTTCAACTACAACATAATCATTCAACCAATCCTCTGCTTCCATTACAGCATCCAGGTAGTGAGCATCTTTGGTGTTAGTAATCTTACCTTCCTCAGGGACCCATCCATGTTGCTCTGCTAGCCTTTGAATATGAAGACCTACATAAGTGTCTTTGCTACCATCAATATAAACGCCTTCTTTGTGTTTTTGATCCGTCATAAAATAATTCTCCTTGGGGGTATATATGGTATCAAATTTCCTTGTCGATTGCAAATATAATTGGTACACTTGGTAGGAATCGAACCTACGACCAGCGGATTAAAAGTCCGATGCTCTACCGACTGAGCTACAAGTGCATAAATTATGGTAGGACGGGGTAGAATTGAACTACCGACCTGACGCTTATAAGACGCCTGCTCTCACCACTGAGCTACCGTCCCTTATCATTAGAATATTGTATCAGAAGGGCCTAAGGATATCAACTAGGAAAATTATTATGGTAGGACGAGTGGGATTCGAACCCACACTGAACGGATTTTAAGTCCGATGCCTCTGCCGATTGGGCTATCGTCCCTTGTTACCGTTTAAGGCGATAAGCGATCCACCGCTTTCTACCTTCTTTGAACCTGTCCCTCTTCTCACAGCGATAAACAAAACTCTTCTTAGTTAGCTCATCTACCTTTTTCATCTTATCAAGATAAACCTCCGCATCCTCTTGGGAATGAAAGTATCCGTAACTTAATCTGTTTTTCATTTTAGGTATCCTAAGACTATTATAGAAACGCCCACCGCTTTATTAAAAACCCCCACTGGTTGATAGGCAGTGGGGGTTAGCAGAGAAGTTCCTTGTCGGGTAATTTTTACTCTGCGCTACTTGTACTGAGATCTCCATCCCTAAGATTCGTAATGGTAAACTCATTGTTTACAATCTTCGGGGTGTAAAGATCTCCTTCTTTTTGTGGTTCTTTTTTATCCAAGATTATCTGAGCTACAGGAACAGCAATCTCGTTCTTAATAAAACGTTTAATATTTCTCGCACCGTACTCTTCCGAGTACCCATTTTTGGCTACGTAATTAAGCAACGGCCTAGTCCTCTTCAAGGGAATGTGTTTAAGATTAAGCGTGGCAATCTTCCTCACATCAGACGGAGTAAGAGTATTGAAAAAGATAAAGTTGTCGATCCTATTCATGAACTCAGTTGGAAATTTCTTTCGTACCGATTCCGTGATCTCTTCCCGACAACCTGACACGGAAATCTTTTCATTGGCAAATCCTAACCTATATCCTCTTCCTATATCGGATAACCCTTGATTAGAGGTAAAGATAAAGATAGACTCTGAAAAATCAATCACCTTGCCCATATTGTCAGTACACGTACCATCGTCAAGCATAGAGAGCAGAAAATCATAAAACTTAGGATGAGCTTTTTCAATTTCATCAAACAGGATCACCCACCTGTTAGATTTCTCAGCTTTTTCAGCAATCAGACTCTTCTCCGTATGCCCCACGTATCCTGGGGGTGAGCCAATCAACTTGTTATACTCGTGTGGCAGGGCGTACTCGGCACAGTTAAGCTTCCAAAAATTACCACTATACCTAGATCCTAGCAACTTAGCAGCCTCTGTTTTCCCGACCCCTGTAGGCCCAACGAAAAAGAAAGAGGCGGTCTTATATAAGCCTGTAGCTATCAGTTTCATACTATCCACTAAGCTCTTTACCGCTTCCTTCTGCCCTACCAGATTCTTATCAAAGTAGCTGACCAGCGAAGTAATATCTCGCTTCGAACTCAGGGACTTCAGAGTATTTCGAGAAGGATTAGCTTGAGCAGCACCTATGTCTTCAAACATGAGGCGCATAGAGTCACCTACACCTTCAATAAACTCCCCATTGTTGATATCTGCACACACAAAATTCAGATCAAAAATGGGATAAGCTTCGATGATAGACCGATACACGGCCTTAACAATCGTCAACTTGTCTTCATCAGGCGGTAGATTGCTAAAAAACTCCTCCGATTTATGTAAGAAAGACTTGAGAACATACACCATGTAACTCTCAATGGTAATCGGTTCTTCTAGGGTGCTAATTTTATGCTTTAACTTAAAATAGGCTTTTTGCTCTTCCTCTAATCCTAGCTTTCTAATCAGAAGAACTAAATTAATAGGATCACAAACTACTTTATAGTAAGATTTTCTTTTCATGTTAAGTTGTCTAGTTGGGTATACAAACTTTCACTTGCGTTCGCATCATTCTGACGCTGCGCTGCTTCTAACTTAATAAGGAGGTCCACCACTTTAAGAATACTAGTCTTGGAGGTTTGTGCCAACTTAAGGCAGTCTACCATCAAATTCTTAGCTGTGGAATCCTGAGGGTTCTCATCCAGCATCTGACGAAAGAAGCGGTGCGTTTCGAGTGCAAGCTTCCTATCTTCATTGGCTTCATCAATAACTTTTTTACAAGTTTTTTGAATCCTATTCTTATCGAGGGGAGGATTTTTTAATACGTAAGGACTTGGCATTGGTCGCAGTATAGTAAGAGTGAGCAAAATTATGAACTAAGGTTTGATAGTCATTTTGCCTACCCTTTTTCCCAAACGGGAAAATAAGGGCTTCCCTATCATAGGGTGTAAGAACAACGGGATTACTTCCGAAATTTTTCAAAGTTGTTCTGTTCGAAGACTTCATATTCATCATATTTATCGCCAGAAGGCAGGAAAGGGGCCTCAGAATAAGGAACCTTCTTAAAATTAACCGTCTTAGGATGGCGACCCTTCTTCTTAGATCGACGAGCCGAAGGGCTGTCATATTTATCATATCGGTGAGTTTTACCCACTACTCTTTACCACTCCCCACCCTCATCGGATGACCACATTTCGTTATTATCATCATCAAAGTAATCATTAAACTTCTGTCTATTTGGCGAGGTATGAAGCTGGATGTCATCAACAGCCGAAGCTACCGTCCCACTGGCCGGAAAAGCCATAGATACAGTGCCCCGCCTACCATCCCAATACATGATGGCACAAGTGTCATCGTCTTCCATCATGTCTGAAACTAAGTTGTAGACCCGACAGACGTTATAGTATTCGAGGAAAGATCCCGTTTTAGTAGCAAATTTCTTTGTACCTTTTGGGCGATTTAAAAAGAACTGCATTTGAGCCTTGGTGATGTAAGTTCCATCAGGCTCATTTAGCAGGGGCTCCCGAAAATAATTATCCATCGCAATAAGGAAAGGAGGGGTGCTTCCCTCCTTTCGCAGGCTTTTTGTCTGCCTTAGACAGAAAAGCTTTCACTATATGTACTTGCCAAATCCCACAACTGAGAGTTAAAATTGACATCTTTTTGAATATTTTGGATAGGCCGCACTCGTCTCCTGGTATCCTCATTAAGATAGCCACCCCGCATAATATTCTCTTGAGCCACATTGAACACCGACCACAAGTCGTTCCCGTTGTCCTCCTCTCGGCGAATCCTACCAACCTCCCTAATAATGGAATCACTGGGGTTAGTGAACCTTACCTTAGCCGCGTCCACAAAGAAATCTTTACGAGTACGAGTACTCAACTCAATAGTTTTCCAGGTATTGATTTTTTCGGCGAGACCCGTAGCCTTAACAACCAACTCTCGGGAAGCATCCTTCACTTGCTGGGGGTTAAAACCAATATGCCGAATGTGAATCTTCCCAAAATCATTTTCAGAAACTACCATCCCATTGGAGCACACCATTCTAAAAATACCCCCTTGAAGGGTGTAACCCCCCAACCCATTATGAGCGTTGATAAGAAGCATCTCTGGGAAAGAATCCCCCACCCCAAACGACTCCGCACCAAGGTCATCATGACGTAACCGAATAATATGCTTTGCATGACCCCGACTCCAACTACGGGAGTTTACTTGCTGGGCCCTCCACGCTGTCCACCCTTCGTCCTGCAAAATAGGCAAGATCTCAGTCGTAGGAAGAAAAGAGTAACGAGAAGATACTCTACCATCCTCAGGGGAGTCTGCAAAAGCCGCAGGAGCAAACGTACGCAACATTTCTTCATTTTTAATCATTTTTTAGTTTCCGTAAATTTCTGTGAAAGCTTCTTGACGGGTAAGACCGCGCTGCTTCTGATCTTTAGTCATACGAAATCTCTTACCTGTCTTCTCAGTATATTCCTTAATGGATGAATACTGTGTACCTACTTTGTTCCGCATAGGGTCCACAACAACATCCTCCACAACATCCGTGGACTTTCCTTTTTTGAAATGGCTACAAAAAGCGGAATCAATGAGGTTCCTTAGCTTTGTAACATAATTAACATTAGTGTGTTTATCCATGGTCATGATCGCTCGTCTCACTGAACTATTATAGCAAGTTTTTCGCGGACGCTCAAGTAAAAGGCCCAAAAAATTTAGGAGGTGGCTAATTCGTTGATATCACTCAACTTAGAGAGCGGCTTCATAAAACACATCTCACGTTGGCACCTAGTTTTCTCCTCCATACCCGCACCGTCGTCTCTCTGCCATTCAGTGAGGGGATGATAATTGTGGATCATTAGCTCTTCCTCAATATAAGCTAAATTGTCCCACCCTATCATTTCAATAATGGGAAGAAAAATTGCTACGTCCGCAGCACTAGAAAACAGAGTAGCAGATGAATCAAAAAAATAGTACGGAGGGATTCTATCAAAGAGAAACTTCTTAAAAGTACGGATCGCCCCATACCGCCACCCTGGATTGTGTATCTGCTGTCTAGGAGCAATATTTGTAACCTTTGGGCCACACACCGAATGCTTTGTTACTTCAGGGTGAAATTTCTCACTTCCCGCAATTCTATAGTTGCCGTAAGTGGCAAGATAGCCCTTCTCATATTCTTGCTTAATACGAGACAACACCTCCGCGTGAGCAAAGGCATCATCACCATCTAAATGAACTATGACATCATCAAGGTGCGCCTCCGACAACTCCGTTCCCAGTATGTGGCTATGCAAAGTACCCAACCGAGTGGACTTGTTAACTACGTAACATCGGGAATCATACGCACATTCTTCTTGAATTATATCAAACGTCTTGTCAGTAGAGGCATCATTAACCAAGACATGCCTATACTCACAGTCTTTTTGCATCTTGACAGAATCAATACACTCTTTAACAAATTTTTCTGCGTTGTAAGTAGGAGAAATAATACAAAATTTCATGACAACCCCAGCAGAAGTCTAAGAGGCTCAAACTCTGGCTCACCAGAATCAGAAAGCAACGCTTCAAAATCCTTAGCCTGGAATTTCCTACCAGTAGAAGAAACGGTATACCAGGACCCACTTCTTTGAAGATGTCCCTCCGCTTCAAATTGTTTCAGTAAACCTGTGTAGGGATTTAACCCCTCATCGTAAAGAAGCTCAAAATTACACTCCCTGAAGGGGATAGAAACTTTATTTTTGGTATTCCTAACTCTGCCGCTAATACCCACAACCAGCTTATGCTCATCTTTTAACAAATCACTAGTTTTATTAGAAATACATTTAAGATTAACTCCCAGATAATACTCTAATGATTTACCCCCCGCCGCCATGGTTTCAGGATTTCCAAACAGCATCCCCACTTTGTTGCGAATCTGGTTTATAACAACCAAAGCTACCTTGTGCTTTCTCATGAGGGGATTAATTTTACGAAGACACGCCCCCGTAGACTTCGCTCGAATAGCTCCCTGCATATTATTCCCCTCATAATTCTCAGCCTCATACTCCGCTTTTGAAGGAGAAACGGCGATGCTATCATACACCACTACAATAGGGGTTTCCTGATCCGTCTCTCTAATTGCGGTGATTGTATCCTCAATAACTTGAAAACAATCTTCCAATGTGTCGGGAGCCGCATAAATCAACTTGGTAGGATCAATTCCTAAATGAGCGGCAAACTCAGGATTGTAAGCATTTTCACTATCCACCATCATGGAATAATAGCCTTGAGCCTGCGCTTCCTTGAGAATGTGTGTACCAAAGACAGTCTTAGCGGTGGAAGCCTCACCGTGAAATTGGGTAATCATTCCGATAGGGACCCCATCTCCATACTTACCTGAAATAATCTTATTAAGAGCGTAGCTTCCCGTCCCAACAAACCCTAGGTCAGGGACTTGCTCTGATAACAACCCCGCGTTTTTCAATCGTTTTAAGACTGATTTATCCATGCCTTATAATAGATCCTCGGACCCTTTTTGTTGGAAAAATAGGAGATTTTCTTGTATACGATCATGGTTCGGAGGGGGAAGGGTTCCACTTTCTACCAACTCTTTCCCCAAAGCTAATGCCTTTTCATACTCACCCGTATAATAATAAGCAATAGATAAATCATCTTTAACTTTCCAATCATATACGTCGCGCTCTATGAACAACGAATCAGTCGCGGGATAGGGGATACCCAAAGCTCTCTCTCCATAAACCAAGGAAATGTGATAAAGCTCCTTCTTTCTGTAATAACTTTGGATATCATGCAGGGGTTCCGCTCTAGTAGGTCTACACTGGTAGGCTATAAGAAGGTCACTGACCACCTCCTCCATTGAACACCCCAACTCTATTTTATACCTTCCTTTACGAAGAAGGAGCATATACTTCTCTTCATCCCATGTAGTAACCTCTAACCCTTTATTGACCGCTGCCAGGGCTCGGTCGTAGTCTTTTGCATCCGCATACGACTGCGCCAAATAGAACCAAGAACGTGAGTTTGTAGGGTCCTCTATTAAATCAGCTTCAAACAAAAGGGCATCTCTCTTGTACTTATTACCCCTCTTACTCCGAGCCCCGTCGCCTCTTGGAATGTTACACATCGTAGGAAGGTAACGGCTAGTCTTATTCTCATCGGACCTACAATACTCATGACAGACTCCCACCCACTCCCAAGAAAGTGTACCTTTAAAAAAGGTAGCTCGTTGATAATCCAGACCAGCATAACGGGTGAGTATAAAAGCCATGTCTTCCTCCATATAGGGCAACGAAGGCAGATCTTCCTCCCAAGCGACTCTCCCATCATTTAAGGGGGCTATTACCTCGTCCGCATCCAAGGTCATTAAATAATCAGCTTTTCCCTTAGCAAGCTTGAAGCATTCCGTTCTATTATACCCAAAGTTTACCCAAGGTCTTTCAAAAACATAACCCTCTAATTTATTGTCCTTAAAGTAGTTAAGAATTATTTCTTGCGTTCCATCGGATGATCCAGTATCACAAATATAATAAACATCAACCAAAGAACTAACACTAGAGAAAGCCCGAAGAATGACATCAGATTCATCCTTTACAATCATACATAGGGCTACAGTCTGTTTAGTGTCCTGTAGAGCCGAGGCCACCCTTACCCCTCTCAGTCTCAGAAAGCTCCGTAACAACATCAAAGTTTAGCTGATGTACCAAAGAAATCTCAAATTGAGCGATACGATCTCCTGCCTCAACACACGCAACATCCCTATTCCTATTATTATGAAGAATTACTTTAATCTCTCCTCTATAATCCGAATCAATCTTGCCTGGAGCATTGGCTACCACCACCCCTCTAGAGGCCAACCCCGATCTAGAATAAATATCCCCCTTCCAATAACGAGGGATCTCCATTGCTAACCCAGTCCCTACCACCACAGTCTCCCCAGGGGGGATGTAAGCTGTTTCGACCGCATATAAATCATATGCCGCCGCAAACGGAGTACCCTTATGGGGAACTATAGCCTCCGGAACCAATTTTTTAATTTTTATTTTCATTGGGGAACCCCTACGCCTCTCTGTTGCACCACTTTAGTGGCAGCGTCGTTTGCTTGGCTTATAGCATAATCAATATCGTGAGTTTGTAGGTATGCAGCTACAAGGAAAGCCAAGAAGGTATCCCCGGCACCCGCAACATCTTTAACTGGAACCCGTTCCCCTTTATATTGTTTACCGTTATGTTCACACCCCTGGGGCCCTAAGGTAGTAATTAGTTTCTCCTTTAATAGTTCCTTCATATCACTAGAAACATTAACCTTAGTTTCATGTGTATTAAGCTTAATGTAAGTTATGTTTTGTGCCCACTCCCCTAGCCTCTTTTTGGTATCTAAAAAGGTAAGAGAGTGGTTAAGAGAGATATAAGATATGTCCTCCTCAGATAAACACCCTTTATCATAATCCGAAATTATTATCGCATCATAGTGGTCGTATTCTATATTCTCAACCACAAATCTAGAAAAAATATTATCATTTTCATCTACCCGAATAAACATATGGTTAGTTCTGTCGTCTACATATCTAATTTTCCTTGCCTTATCCCATCCAGGAGACGATAAAATTTCTACCTCCAGACTAGGATCCGCCTTTAATAAATTTTTATTAACGTTACCCGCCATCCCCATACTGCGAGTTTCGCTTCGCGGTATAAATACTGGAATAGGAGCCTCGGGGGACAAGCGTTCACAGTCCCCATAACGGAATATATCCCAACACGATTCGCCAATGATAAGAACTCTAGTCATAATTAACTGTTACTATACACCTTTAATGAGGGCTCAAGCATCCTGTATGCCGCTAGTAATTCCTTTATACCATCTTCTAATGTATACTGTGGTTCCCACCCCAAACTTTCCAGTTTAGCATTAGACACCAAGTAATCTCTTTTATCCGGGTCAGAAGCAAGTGTATCAGATTTTATAGAGAGAGGAACAAACTCCGAAATCATCTGTGCTAACTCCATTTTAGTAAGATTAGCATTACTTAAGCCCACATTGTAAACTTCCCCAGCCATAACTTTATAATCTTGTATAGCTTTAATAAAGACATTCGCTACATCTCGAACATGAATATAATTGCGTCGGAAATATTCTTCAAACAACACAATGTACTTATCCGAAAATGCCTTATAAGTAAAATCATTAACGAGCAAGTCTAATCTCATACGAGGTGATACACCAAAAACGGTCGCCAATCTGAGAGCAACGCCTCCCTTTTTCAAAATTAATTTTTCCGAGTCACACTTAGTCTGTCCATACAAACTGATAGGATTCAGAGGAGTTTCCTCGGTGCAATATTCATCTTTAGCTCCGATTCCATAGCCACTGTTAGTATTAGGATAAATAATCTTAGTTGAATACTTTTTGTATTTTAAAATGGTTTCTATTTGAGCAACATTAGTCTTAGCTGCTAAATCTGGTTGAGCATCACAAGCAGGGAACCCCACTATAGCGGCCAAGGGAATGATAACATCGGCTGCTTCAACATACCGACGCAGTAACGACGAATCATTTACATCTCCCCTCACAAACTCAAACTTCTCATTTATAAAATGATTTAAAAAGGGGGTCTGATTGTGAAGTAAGTTATCTAAAACGATGAGTTTATCAAACTTTAATGAACTGTTAGTTAGCAGTTTATCCACTAAAACAGAACCGATATACCCCGCACCCCCCGTAATTAGAATAGTCCCCTCACTCATTATCATTTCCCCAACTGACTTCCCAATCTTTAAAATCTACGCCTAAACAATCAATCTTGTAGTCCTGACGACCCCCAACCTGCTCCTGAATTTTGTTTTTAGCTGTATTACGAATACCATTCAAACCATGAGTTAACTCTAAATTGTTACCTTCCTTTATACCCTTACGGTAATTGGCTTCATTATGCCAAATATGAAGATTCATCTGGGATAATACAACAATAGCACGAATAGTGTCTGCGGTTATTTGGATATCTCCTCCCGAATCTGTTCCGCCCCGCATTGCCATATCAATATCATGTAGAATATCCTCAATCTCCACAGCGTATTCCTCCTTATGATCAGGGATAAATACTTCCTTAAGCTGGACTATAGATAGTCTGTCAATTAACTCCGACAAAGTAGGTAAATAGCGTCTCATGATGTAGCAGTCTCCGTGGTGATCTCGGAAAGATCAGAAGAAGCTAAAGTTTCAAAATATTCTAAAAGAGTATCCTCAATATAAGTAACATCCGACGTTGATAAATAATGATGAACCCCAAGATGAATGCCAAACTCGCCAATGTACTCCGCATTCGGGAAATCTCCAAGAGCGTGCCCCATAAACTCAAAAGCTTTATGCTGAGTAGGGATGCACCCAAAATTTCTCTTCCACTGAATGCCCTTCTCATCTAGGAGATTGCACAAATCCTTAATCGACCTACCGTGTTTTAAAGTGATAGAAAACCCATGAGGACATACAGTGACGCCGTTCGGTTCTTGGGAAAACCAAGCATAAGGTTTATACTGGTCCAACGATAACATTAATCTCCTAAGGAATTTTTTACGTTTACTAAAGGTATGCCAAAAATAAGCAACCCCCTCCAAGCCGATAGATGCCTCCAGATCGTTCATTTTAGAATTATACCCTACCCTAAGATGATCAAAGTAGAGAGACCCCTCTTCCCTACCATGATTACGGGTACACCCTACGGACTTAGCCACAACTTCATTGTTGGTGGAAACCATTCCGCCCTCGCCACAGTTAATGAGGTGCGCCGTATAAAAACTAAAAGCTGCCCCATCGCTCAGATTGCCGACATATTCCCCATTATACTTAGCCCCGTGTGCCTCGCAAGCATCCTCAAAGACCAACAAATCATATCGCGTAGCAATATCCTTAATAACCTCCATATCACAAGGAAGGCCCATAGTATGAACAACTAAAATAGCCCTAGTCTTTTTTGTAATAGCTGCTTCAATTTTAGAAGGATCAATATTTAAGGTTTCTTTTTCAACATCTACAAACACAGGAGTGAGCCCCGCAGCTAAAACAGCATTAGAGGTAGCAATGAAGCTGAGAGCAGGAACGATTATTTCATCACCTCTCTGGGCTCCAAAAGCATAAACTGAGGAAATTAAATTTATAACAGCATCCGTACCAGAACTAACAGCCTTATTATGTTGATAGTTAAAAAGATCCCCCCAGTTAGACTCAAACTTCTTCACCAAAGGTCCAGCAGTTACCCAATTAGTCTTGAGACAACTCTCTACGTAGGTTTTAGCCGCAGGGCCTAAACGTAACTCTCCAAAATTAATTTTGAACATGTTCTTCTCCAAATCTCTTTTCCCAAACCTTCGGAGAGACTTTCCAGTTTTCAAAATCAATCTTAATCCTGCTAGATTGATCTTGAGAATACATGGAGTTCCACAACGGTAGATCATTTTCTCTATAAGCTCTCCCCACAGGAGCCCACTCTGCCGAGTGAATATCCCACGTACAACGCAATACCTCCGAAGGGGACAAACTAAAATAACCTCCATCATTTTGAAAACGGAAAGCTAAATCATGATTACACATATTTAGATGCTCATATCTACAGTCCCAACCCCCCAACTCTTTAAAATAAGCGAGGTCATACATAGCAACAGGGGCAATTTGGTAATCCTTAGGAACGCCTGGGAGACGCAGATCCGCATGAGTCCAAGCTGTCCAGTAGGAGTTATCAGGGAAGTTGTTCCCCTCACTATAACGCATAACTACTCCACATTTAGGAGTGCTAGCTTCTTCTAAAACTGTCACCGCCTCCGATAGAGAATTTCCTATAAAAACCCCATCATCCGAGGCCCAGGTTATATATCTGCCTGTGGCATGTGACACCCCAATTTGGGCCGCTCTAGCAGGAGCCCCATAGTCTTGATAAAAAGAAAAATTATCAACTTCCTTTAGTTCAGCAGGAATCTCTCCCGGACCAACTATTATCATCTCAAAAGAGTACTCTCCAATAGCCGCAACCGCAGAATCATAAAGAATCTTCCAGTTATGATGACGTATTCCTGGTAAAACTATAGATAAATCAAATTTCGACACGGCCAAATCTCCTAGTCCATATAGCAGGGGACTGTCGCCAGTTATCCCTATCAATTATAGAAGATATAGAATCAGAACTTTCATAAGTTTTTCTAAATAAAGGTTCATCATGCAAAGTTTGAGCATCGTGAATAGGAGCATGGTCCCCAGACCTCCCTGGCATATGCCCACAGTCTAAGAGAGGAACCCTGGACATAATCGCCTGAGCCCCATCAGCTTGGGCTCTCATAGCTAGGTCAGTATGGCTCATAAAGGTGCCTTCATATTTACAATCCCACCCTCCTAACTTTTCAAAGTAGGATCTCTCCATAATGGCTACATTAAAAAGCCACCAATCAATATTTGCACTGCTTACGTTGGTACAGGGGGAGCCACAAATTTTAAAATAATCATCATGTTGCAAAGGCTTCGCAGAGGCTCCTTCGCCTTCAAAATATTTAGACACTACGATTGTTCTCGCATCTACGTAGCACTCCTCAAAAAAGTCTATATTCTTATCCAGGGCCCCTGGGAGAAAAACCGCATCATCGGCAGTCCAGGTTATAAGGGAACCTTCACAGAAGGTAGAGGCTATGCAGGACGCTCTAACGGGGGATCCCCAATCTTTCACATGCTTGACGTTGTCTAATCCTTCCAGGTCAGCAGGAAGAGAATAAGGGCTTCCTATAACTAACTCAAATGACCTGGAAGTGGAGGCCAAAATGGACTCATACACTTGAAGCCATCTATCTTTCCTAATACCAGGAAGAACTATAGAGATGTGCGGACCAGAAGATGTCATACCATATACTCTATAACTTCGTCTATGGACTCTTCCAATGAGATTCTAGCCTTAAACCCCAACAATTTGTAGGCTTTAGATACATCAGGAACTCTATAAGCTACATCATATTTATAAGGAGTGTCACACACATAAGAAAAGGGTTTCTCAGGGTTAAGCCGATCCCACACCATGTTAGCCAGTTCCAAAACTGTGGTGGGGGTGGATACTGAGATGTTAAAGTCCTCGTTAATGGCGGCATTCGATTCCAACGCGATACGAATCCCTCTAGCTATATCCTTTCCGTTGGTGTAGCACCTCACCTGTTTCCCACTCCCTAAAATATGAAGAGGCTCTTGACCCTTCATCACTTTATTAACTAAATCAGGAAGAACATGACTCATCATCAATTCAATGTTTCCGCTAGTAATTGCTTCTTCCTTAATAGATTTTTCTTCCCCCACACCTACACAATTAAAAGGACGAATAATAGTGTAAGGAAGTTTATACTGTTCCCACGCTCCTTTTGCAAAATATTCCGTAGATAACTTTTGAAAACCATAAGTACTTAGAGGAGGGGGTATGTGAGTTGCCAACTCCTCCCTAGTGGGAAAAGTTCTCGTGCTTTCATAGACCATAGAACTAGAGAGAACCACTACTCGTCGCATTTTATCATGAACAGCCTGATCAAAAGTATTAGCAATAATACGTTCGTTATGAGAAATAAGATCATAAGCATACTTATGGAAATAACTAATCCCCCCAATCATGGCAGCCCCCGCTACCATATAATCTGTTTTAGCAACTTTGGGAAAACTCTGAGAAAGATCATGCTCTACCAAGGTAAAAGATGGGTGGCTATCGTGGGGTCGTGAAACTTTGCCATACTTAGAGAAGTTATCTATCCCAAGTACCTCCCATCCATGGTTAAGAAGCTCCAAACACAGGTAACTTCCTATAAATCCTTGAGAGCCAGTAACTGTAATCGTTTTACTCATAATCTCATACCGTCAAATACAGTAGTTTTAAGTTTAGCATTTTCCTTGTCTAAAGTTTCAAACAAGGTTAAATCTAGATCCAACTTCTTACAAAGTTGTACTATAGCCTTAACATCTTTGGGTAAGCACGTTCCTCCGTACCCTCGAAAGTTATCATTTACATCCAGATAGATGTCAGCTATGCCTCCTCGCTTAATGTATGCATTTTTTACAGATTTGTAATCAGCATGGAGAGCTTCACAAATTTGATACATGCCATTAGCAAAAATAATTCTAAGAGCATTAAAAACATTAGAGTAATATTTAATTAGTTCGGCCTCCGTGTACCCTAAAATTTCAACTTCCTTCGGGTATGTTCCATGACACTCAATCACTGCATCAATAGACGCTTGATCGTCTCCTCCCACTACCAAGAGATCGTGATTTTCCACAAAATCAGTAATAGCACACCTCTCTCGTAAAAATTCAGGGACAAAGCAAAGTTTTATATTGGGATACTTAGATTTAAACTTTAATGTAGTCCCTGGCTCTACCGTAGATTTGATAGCCACGACGCCCTCAAATTCTAAAGTGTTTAATTCCCAAATACACTCTTCAACAATAGTAGTATCACATGATCCATCACTATAGTTAGGAGGAGTAGGAACACAAATATAGATGATATCACTATCTGTAAGATCCGATAAAGCCGACTTTAATTTGATATCGTGAGCCTTAACTATATGCCCTAACTTCTCAAAACCAAACTTACACGCGCTCCCTACGACTCCTAATCCAACAATACCTATCTTCATTTTGCAGCCTCCACATTTAAACTCATTAATCTTCCTGTAGCTTTGTCCATATGAGGAAGATAAGCCTGACTGTAATCATCTATATACGAATGCTCAGTTTCCTGCCAACAATAGCTGTTGACTTTTTTAAATCCCACTTCGTGCAAATCTTTTTTGAGGGCGGGGTAATCCCACGTATGGTAATGAAAATCAAAATCATATTTTTGACCTCCATATAACAAAGTATGCAATACTTCTAAATCCCCTGTTTTATTATAATGGGCACAAACCGCTCTAAAATCAGGAACAGCTAGCCTCAATACCCCCCCATCTGCCAAACAGTTGTACCAACTTTGAAGCACCTCTTTATAGGTGGTAGGTTGAAACGTAAAAGCCGTCTTAGGAAAATGCTCCAAGACATGACAAGCATAAATTAGTTCTACATCTGCATAATACTCGTCGATACGAGTAATGTCCAGAACCTTGTCAGGGCATACTTCTTTACGAGCATCTATATTAACAAACCCATGTATTTTTCTATCCCCACACCCCAAATTTAACTTAAGCATTAATATTCTCCAACCAGTAATCTATCATATCATCAAGCATAGAAGTAAAAGAGTATATCAACCTTACCTTAGTAGTTTCATTTAACTTACTGGGATCTCCTCGCAGATTATTTAATTCTAGAGGGCGAAAAAACCTCCTATCTTGTACTACGTAATCCTTGTAGTTGAGATCTAACTTCCCAAAAACATAATCGCATAACTCTCTTATGCTGTGGGACACCCCCGTAGCGCAAACATAATCATCAGGGTTATCTAACTGCAAGATCTCCCACATCATACGCACGTAATCTTTCGCGTGGCCCCAATCTCTTTTACTGTCTAGGTTCCCTAATACTAGTTGTTCGGATAATCCCTTTTTAATTTTAACCGCTTCCTTTACTACTTTATTAGTAACAAAAGTTGAACCTCGTCTAGGAGATTCATGGTTGAAAAGGATACCATTAGATGCGAAAATACCATACGATTGACGGTAGCATCTCACCAGATTATATGCACACAACTTTGCACAACCATACGGACTTACCGGATGCATAGGAGTTGTCTCCCTTTGATACCCGTCCTCATCCACAGAATTTCCAAACATTTCAGAACTACTGGCTTGATATAGCTTAATAGAGGGGTCCAGAAGACGAATCAGTTCTAGTAAATTGAGGGTTCCAGAAGCTATAGTGTCCAAAGTATACAAGGGTTGATCAAAACTAACCTTAACATGGCTCTGCGCGGCTAAATTATAAATTTCATCTGGCTCTACTTTTTTAATAACATTAAGTAAAGACGCCATGTCACACATATCAGCATGATATAAATTATTCTTTATCCTCGGGTAAAGATGATCTATCCTAGCCGTTTGATTCTCCGCTATTGAGTTTCTCTTTAAGACCCCATGAACCTCATAATCTTTACCCAACAGAAACTCTGCTAAATAAGATCCATCCTGGCCGTTAATGCCTGTAACCAATGCAGTTTTCATCGTCTCACAGCGGGATAATTATCTACAAACCACTTAATCGTTTTTTCTAACGCCTCATCTATGGAAGTAAATTTAAAAGAGGGGAGAACAGAATTGAAAAGAATTTTGTTAGTAGGACGACTAAGCTGACCATCGGGCTTATCAGTGAGCCACTCTATGTTATTATAATCAAAAATAGCGGCAATCTTTTCCACCATATCTTTAATTCTTATCTCGTGAGGACTTGAGACAATAATCCTCGGGGGGAGAACCTCTTTCCCCAATAGCTCTATACAGGCTCTACCTACGTCCTCCGCATACAAAAATTCTCGCTTTGCTTTCCCCGTACCCCAAACTTCAAAAGGAACATTGAGACGTTTAGCGTTGTGGCAGCGGTGAATGAGAGAAGGCACTACATGACCATCCTCTAAATCAAAATTATCACACTCTCCAAAAATATTACCAGGAATAACTGAACAATAATTTGCGCCATCTTTTTCCCGGTAAGCTTGAATTTGTACATCTACCATACGTTTTGCATAAGCATACGCGCCATGGGCTGGGAAGGGGGGACCGTCATGCAATAGGCCCTCATATAGCAGTTTAGCCTTCGCTGGGAAAGCGCACACCGAGGAAAAAGCTAAAAGCTTACTAACTTTCACTCTATTAGCATGATAGATAACATGAGCATTCATTAAAATATTAGAATAATACTGCAACGGTGCCGAGTTAAGATTCCTCCCTATACCTCCTACTCTAGCTGCGGTGTGGATAACATAGTCTGGTTTCACATCATCAAATAATGCCGCCACCTCTTTCTCTATGGTTAAATCACATTCCTGGTGGGTAGTTCCTACGAATTCATATTGAGGGTATTCCTTAGCCAATGTCTGGATAGCTGAGCCTACAAGCCCTCCAGACCCTGTCACTAATACTTTTTTCTTAGACATGCGTTAATAACTTTCTCTTTAGTTTAATCTTAGATTGAGCCTCTAGATTTTGGCGGGAGTCAGCCCCAAAAGTCTCTTCTATCATCTTCAAGTAATCAGGGTCTGCGTGAAGAATCTCCCATGCCTTATCTCTAAACTCTAATACCTCGGCAGCACTTAAATGATTAGTGGGAAGAGGCTTACATTCGTAAGAGAAGAAGGACCACTCCTGAGGGGTTGAAGGAAGCTCCCAATTATTTTCCTTAGCTTTCCTGTGGAGGGGGCTCCCAGGCAGAGCGGCGGCACAATACATGTTCGTGAATTCACATTTAAGTTCTAAAGCTAAGTCCAAGGTCTGTTGCATCTCAGGATAGTCTTCATTCGGGAACCCAAAAATAATATTCCCCACTACCTTTATCCCAGAGTTTTTAATCTTCTTTACTACATCTCTGATGTCAACATCTTTAAACTTACCCTTCGTTATTTCCTGCCTAATAGTGGGACTAGCCGCTTCAATACCCAGAGCTAACCAGTTAACACCTGCTTTTTTAAACTTACTCAAATATTGTTCTCTACAAGTATCAATTCTAGAGTAAGCCCACATATTAAACTTATGATCTCTTTCTATAAGAAGATCAAGCAGAGGCTCATAATATTTCTTGTTAAGGAAAAACATCTCGTCGCTTATACGAATATTCTTCACACCGTAGTCTGCTAACTTATCAAATTCTTTGATGATAAACTCAGGGGACCAGAAACGCATAACGTTAAAATCAGAAGAAACCACATCTGCGCTGTTGGAAGTACGATTTAAGATGTTAATCATACAAAATTCACATTGAAAAGTGCAACCCAAAGAAGTATAAATAGCCGCAAATGGAGATCGTTCATCAGTCTTATAATTTGTATGCCAAAAATGGGCGCGGTACAAATCAAAAGGGTTCTCTTTATATGGAAGGAGATCCCATGCATAGCCGGGTAAATCTATATCCATCCTATCATGGGGGACCAACTTCTCAGCCTCATTTAAGATTAATGAAGTTCCAATCTTCCACCCTATACCTTTAATAGTTTCCAACTCCTTTTCTGTGAGTTTAGAGGACAACAAGTTATGTAAAGCATACACGCCCTCATTAACCAAAACTATATCAACAAATTTCTTCTCTAGAACCTCCAAGGGGAGAGCACTAGTGTGGGAACCTACGAATACGATTTTAGGTGCATACCCCGTGGAACCTACGCCAAACATTGTCCCTTGCGTGGTTAGCAACTTATTTTTAATGAATTCGGCTTCTTGATAAGCCCCCACCATGTTAGCGGTACCAGAATTAGGATTTTGCCCATATACAACAAAACAAATTATCCTAGGCCTTTGCTCCCACACCTCATCACATACTTCCTGGGGGGAAAGACGCAATGCGTTAGCATCAAGAATGCCCACATCAAACCCCTTGGACCGACAACTTTGAGCTAAAAGTAGAGACCAAGTAGGAGTCTCAATAGCTGCGTAATCCTTAGCTAAACCTTGGTATACGTGGGAAGCTGAATTAGGTTCAATAAAAATAATGTCCTTCATGGTTATGCCCCTCTTATAATAGTGACTACTAGAGAGGTAGTGGAATCACAAATCCTCGTACGTTAGGGGTAGCTCATCCCCAAAGCGACGACTCCACACAGCATCACACTCATGCCACGGCGTAAAAGTGACGGGATGGCGAACGGACGCATAGATATCCTCGTAGAGTTGCCTGAACAAGGGCTCATCATGACCCAGTTGAGCATTATGAATAGGAGCATGGTCCCCCGTTGTACCTTCATAATGAGTGCAATTAAGCCCCTCGGTTGGGGACATATGAACAACGC
>Ga0114899_1000594_pt1 | contig 24930 bp, 19 predicted proteins | sample MalvireepMed_215_FD_83497 | JGI IMG/M metagenome (GOLD analysis project Ga0114899, IMG submission 83497) | Marine viral communities from the Global Malaspina Expedition - Malaspina viral metaG DeepMed_215 | ecosystem: Environmental > Aquatic > Marine > Oceanic | place: Mediterranean Sea...
GCTTCGAGATAAGTTGTTTGTTAAATGATGAAAACTACTTAAAAATTTTATCGCGTAATACGCCTATCTGATCTCGATAGTCGGCTGCTTTTTCGAACTCGAGATCCTTGGCAGCTTGTAGCATTAGTTTTTCAAGCTTTTCAATTGACTTGCTCGCGTGAGCAGGAGTGTCAACCAAATACTCTGCAGCATCCTCGGCAACTTTCTTTAAACGGTTCTGACCGGTTTTATTTTGTGTGCTTTTTGATGGTAATACGTCTTTAATTTGTTTACTAACACCTTTAGGTACTATCCCATGCTTTATATTGTGAGCACTTTGAAGCTCTCTTCTACGGTCGGTTTCATCAATAGCTCGCTTCATCGAACCTGTAACCTTATCGGCGTATAAAATTGCTTTACCTTTGAGGTTTCTCGCCGCTCTACCGATGGTTTGGATCAGTGAGCGCTCAGAGCGCAAAAAGCCTTCTTTATCGGCGTCCAAAATCGCTACCAATGAAACTTCTGGCATATCCAACCCTTCACGCAATAGATTAATGCCAATTAAAGCGTCAAACTCTCCCCTTCTCAAATCTTGAATAATTTCCATTCGCTCCATGGTATCAATGTCAGAGTGTAAGTAACGGACACGACAGTCATGCTCCATTAAATAATCGGTTAAATCTTCTGCCATTCTTTTGGTTAAAGTCGTCACCAACACCCTTTCATTTATTTTAGCTCGTTGAGTAATTTCAGATAACAAATCATCAACCTGGGTGGTTACTGGTCTTATTTCAATTTCTGGGTCGAGTAATCCCGTTGGACGGACGATTTGCTCAACAATTTCACCAGAATGCTCTAATTCATAAACCGCTGGTGTCGCTGATACAAATATGGTTTGTGGTGCTAATAGTTCAAACTCATTAAACTTTAAAGGCCTATTGTCTAATGCAGAAGGCAACCTAAAACCATATTCCACGAGGTTTTCTTTACGCGAGCGGTCCCCCTTATACATCGCACCTATTTGTGACACCATCACATGAGACTCATCGATGATCAATAATGCTTCTTCAGGTAAGTAATCGAATAAGGTCGGCGGGTGTTCGCCAGACTCCCTGCCTGATAGAAATCGCGAATAGTTTTCAATGCCAGAGCAATAGCCAAGTTCTTGCATCATTTCAATATCAAACTTTACCCTTTGCTCTAAGCGCTGATATTCAACGAGTTTATTTAATTCTTTTAGTTGTTTTAAACGCTCTACCAGTTCAACTTTTATTTCTTCAATGGCATCTAGCACCGTTTGCCGCTTAGTTACATAATGACTTTTTGGATAAATAGTGACATAAGGTAGTTTCTTGAGAACTTCACCGGTTAATGGATCAAAAGAGCTCAAACTATCAACTTCATCGTCAAATAACTCAATCCGAATCGCATAACGTTCAGATTCAGCAGGAAAAATATCGATCACATCCCCTCGAACTCTGTAAGTTGCTCTTTGTAGCTCCATATCATTACGAGTGAACTGTAACTCAGCTAACTTTACCAGTATCTGACGTTGGCTGATGCTATCCCCGGGTTTTAACTGCATCACCATACTGGAAAACTGTTTTGGGTCGCCTAGACCATAAATAGCTGATACAGAAGCGACTACAATACAGTCATCTCTATCTAACAAAGCTCTGGTGGCTGACAAGCGCATTTGCTCAATCTGCTCATTAATAGAAGCGTCTTTTTCAATAAACGTATCACTACTGGCAACATAAGCTTCCGGCTGGTAATAATCATAATAGGAAACAAAATACTCGACCGCGTTAGTTGGAAAGAACTCCTTCATTTCCCCATAAAGTTGAGCGGCTAAAGTTTTATTGGGCGCTAATATGATCGTTGGGCGCCCGGTATTTTGAATGATGTTGGCTACCGTAAAAGTTTTACCCGAACCGGTAACGCCCAATAGTGTCTGGTGACTTAGACCATCTTCCAAGCCTTCAATAAGCTGGTTTATAGCATTCGGTTGATCACCTGCTGGTTTAAAAGGTGATTGCAGAGAAAATAGTTGACTCATAGTTTGGGTTTTAGGCGATCTATTTATTCTAAATAACACATCATATTTTAAGCGCATACATAACGCCAGTATCAGTCAATAATTTATCAACTTCGTACAAGCTTCTCCCGAAAGTTCTATTTTAAGCTTAGATTGAATAGATTTTGAGCGAATTACAGCAGTATTAAAAAAGAATTCAGTTTTTTTAAAATTGAGGTTGACCGACCGGGGTTTCTTCATTATTATTGCGCTCGCTCTCTACGAGAGAGTCAATTCCCCCTTAGCTCAGCTGGTTAGAGCGACGGACTGTTAATCCGCAGGTCCCCCGTTCAAATCGGGGAGGGGGAGCCAAATTTGGCTTGGGAATCAAGCATTTAAAAGCCTCCTTTATGGAGGCTTTTTTGTTTCTGCATATCTCTTGTTGAGTTATTCTCATTCGTTAAAATTAAACGCTTAGAAATAACCATCGAATCAAATAATTGCGGCCAATTCGGCACCTTGTCTTATAGCTCGTTTTGCATCAAGCTCTGCGGCGACGTCAGCACCACCAATAATATGCACTGGTTTATCCAGTGACTGAAGCTCTAAATAAAGCTTTTTAAGCGGATTTTGACCTGCACAAAGTACAATATTATCTACATTTAAACACTGCCTAGTTCCATTAACCTCTATATGTAAGCCTTCATCATCAATTTTAAGATAGCTCACACCATTCATAGTCTTAACCTTTTTATTCTTTAAGCTTGAACGATGGATCCACCCCGTCGTTTTACCGAGTCCAGCTCCTACTTTTGATGCTTTTCTTTGTAATAAAACGATTTCTCTTGGCGATGGTTCAATCTCTGCTTTAGCTAATAACCCTCCGGGTAACTGATGCTCAAGATCAACTTTCCACTCGTTAGCCCATGCTTCGGGTCTCAGACTAAGTGATTTTCCGCTATGTGATAAGTACTCAGCAACGTCGAACCCAATGCCACCTGCACCAATAATGGCCACCTTCTTACCGACTTCTTTTTTATATTTAAGTACATCAAGATAGGTTATGACCTTTTTATGGCTACTACCTTCCAGATCAGGTTTTCTTGGCTCTATTCCTGTTGCAATAATAACCTCATCGAAATTACTATTGAGCATATCTTCACTCGCAACGGGCGTTAATAGTTTAAGGTCTACCCCGGTATCTTTAATCCGCTCATTAAAGTATCTAATAGTTTCATAAAACTCTTCTTTACCTGGGATCTGTTTGGCCACATTAAATTGGCCTCCAATAGCATCGGCCGAATCAAACAAAGTCACTTGATGACCACGTTCAGCAGCATAAGTTGCAAATGATAGCCCAGCAGGACCAGCCCCGATAACCGCTAACTTTTTAGGGTGATTGACCGGATTAAAATTCAATTCAGTTTCGTAACAAGCACGAGGATTAACTAGACAAGTCACATGCTTACGTTCAAATATGTGATCTAAACAAGCTTGATTACAAGCGATGCAAGTATTAATTTTGTCAGCCTTGCCAGCTTTAGCCTTATTCATAAAATCAGGATCAGCTAAAAATGGACGTGCCATTGAGACTAGATCACTTTTATTTTCTGCAATGATTGTATTGGCAACTTCCGGCGTATTGATCCGGTTAGTGGAGATTAAAGGGATTTTTATATGCGCTTTAATTTTTTCTGTCAACCAAACGAAATTAGCTCTGGGAACCGAAGTTGCAATGGTAGGCACTCTCGCCTCATGCCAACCTATACCGGTATTGATAATTGAAGCTCCAGCTTGCTCTATTGTTTGTCCTAATTGGATCACTTCATCCCAACTACTGCCCTTTTCAACCAAATCCAACATCGACAAACGATATATAATAATAAAATTACCGCCCGTCGCCTTTCTGACCTGCTTAACAATTTCAACCGCCAAACGACATCTATTTTCAAAACTGCCGCCCCACTCGTCAGTTCGCTTATTAGTTTTAGTAACAATAAACTGGTTAATTAAGTACCCTTCAGAGCCCATTATTTCAACTCCGTCATAACCAGATTGCTGTGCTTTCTTAGCACAGTTAACAAAGTCACGGATAGTTTTAGCGATGCCCCGTTTACTTAAAGCTTTTGGTTTAAAAGGCGTGATTGGAGATTTAATAGCAGATGGCGCAACTGCAAAAGGATGGTAGGCATAACGACCAGTATGTAATATCTGCATCGCGATCTTACCGCCCACAGAATGAACCGCGTCGGTAATTTTCTTATGTTTAGAAACCTGCCACCAAAAGCTTAACTGGCTGCCCATAGGAGATACTCGACCGGCAAAATTGGGAGCTATACCGCCAGTGACGATTAATCCTACCCCACCTAAAGCTCTTTCTTTGTAATAAACTGCAAGCTTTTCAAATCCTCCTTTCATTTCTTCCAAGCCTGTATGCATAGAGCCCATAATGACTCGATTGGTTAACTCATGATTATGAATTTTTAAAGGCTGAAAAAGTGCTGGGTAATGCTGAGTTTGACTCATAGCGAGATCTCAATAAAAAATAAGTATTAATACAGTCTTTTATAACAGATTAGACCAGTTAAATAAAATATTTATGTATTACATCAAAATATGTCTCTGAAAAATCTACTAACATTTTAATCAATTGTTTTTATCTTTAAGTATCAAAGACATAGAAGTAGTTCCTAGTGTAGGACTTTAAACCAGTATTAATACACTAACACTTAGCTTAATGTTAGTTTAAAATAGAACTTTATGGTTAAGTTATTCAATTTATTAACTTAATTTAAATATATTTTTATACATTGAAATCCTAAAGGTAAATAATGACTAAATTATTTAAAGGTTTGTGGCAGGGTTTAGATCTCACACGTAAGATAATATTAAACTTGGTTTTCTTCCTACTCTTGTTTTGGCTCATCGCAATCATTGCCAATTCAGGTAATAAAATTGCTGTTGAAAAAGGTAGTGCGCTAATTTTAAAACCCCATGGCTACATAGTTGAACAATTAACCTATAGAGACCCTCTCGATGAAGCAATGCAAGAAGCAACTGGAAATGAAGACGCGCCTGAAACTTTACTCTATGACTTAATAGACGCAATTGAAAATGCAAAAGACGACAACCGAATTACCATGTTAGTTATTTCAACTAAATATTTATGGGGCGCAGGTGTCACTAAACTGCAGGATCTTAACGTTGCAATTGAAGACTTTAAAACCAGCGGAAAAAAAGTTATCGCTTATGATGATCACTACTCACAATCGCAGTTTTTTCTTGCCTCCAGTGCTGACCAAGTTTACATGAACCCACAAGGTGGCGTATTTCTCACGGGGTTTTCTCGTGTAGGCACTTATTTTAAATCACTGTTAGATTTGCTCGAAATCAATATGCATGTTTTTAAAGTCGGAAAATTCAAGTCAGCGGTAGAGCCTTTTATCCGAAACAGTATGTCTGAAGAAGCTAAACAAGCAAATCGAGCTTGGTTAGGCGATTTATGGGGCGAGTTTACTCATGATATGGCTCAAAATCGTGCTATTACGAGTGATGATATTTCCACCTATATCGATAATTATAAAGAAGCTTTAAGCGAGTATGACGGTGATTCGGCCAACTTAGCTTTGGATAAAGGCCTTATCGATCAACTAATGACAAGAGTTGAGTTTAGGGAGCACATGATCGAACTCGTTGGCGAAGACTATGATACTAAAAGTTTTAAACAAATTACTCATCAATCATACCTAAAAGCAATTCGTGGCCTGGTGCCATACGTTAATAAAAAGTCTAATAAAGTTGCAGTAATTACCGCTAAAGGCTCTATTCTTGACGGCGAGCACAAGGAAGGTGCTATTGGTGGCGATACCGTTTCAAGACTAATCCGTAAAACCCGCTTGAACAACAAAGTAAAGGCGATTGTATTACGTGTTGATAGTGGCGGCGGTAGCGCATTTGCTTCTGAAATTATCCGAGAAGAGCTAGTCAAAGCGCAACAAGATGGGATAAAAGTAGTCGTCTCAATGGGCGATGTTGCTGCTTCAGGCGGCTATTGGATTGCTGCAACTGCTGATGAAATTTGGGCAAGACCAGCTACAATAACTGGCTCTATTGGTATCTTTGGTATGTTACCTACCTTTGAAAAACCCATGAATAAATATGGTATTTTTAGAGACGGTGTCGGTACTACAAAATACGCAAATCCTGTTGATACGGGTTTACCATTGAGCCAGGATGTTAAAGATATTATTCAAACAGGTATTGATGCAGGTTATGAAAAGTTTTTATCGCTAGTAGGACAAGGTCGTAAAATGACTCGAGAACAAGTTGATGCAATTGCCCAGGGTAGAGTTTGGTCTGGCAAGCAAGCTAAAAATCTCGGTCTTGTTGATAAGCTAGGTTCATTAGCTGACGCCATAAAGTCAGCAGCAAATCTAGCAGGGATTGATAAATATGACACATGGCATGTCTCTCGCAAACTTTCTGAAAGAGAATTAATGCTAAAACAAATATTTGGTAGTACTAACATTCAACAACAGTTAGCCGACCGAGTAAACGCACCTCGGTTACCGACCTTAAAAAGCAAACTAGTAGAGCAGATGAGCTCAGGACTTGCTGAAATCGAAAAATGGAACGATCCAAATCACGCCTACGCCAATTGTTTTTGTAGCATTAAATAAATTATTTAACCTCTAAAGAAGCAGTGTACTTCACTGCTTTTTATTTTCCTTAAATTAATTTCTGCTCCATTCAGTTTATCGGTATTTTAATATGAGTAAGAAAAAAGTATATATCGCTTATACGGGCGGAACCATAGGGATGAAACCTAGTGCTAAAGGATTTGTTCCAGAGCCTGGTTATTTCAGTGAGCAGATAGCCAAGTTACCCGAATTTTCGTCGTCAGAAATGCCTGAAATAGTCACTCACGAATACAAAAACTTAATCGACTCATCGGATATTACTCCAGAAGACTGGTATTGTATTTCACAAGATATAGCTTCTAAAATTGATGACTTTGATGGCTTTGTTGTCTTGCACGGTACCGATACCATGGCTTATACAGCTTCAGCTTTATCTTTCATGCTAGAAGATTTATCTAAACCTGTGATAGTAACAGGCTCACAGATCCCTTGGTCACAAATGAGGACAGACGCGAAAGAAAACTTGATCACTTCACTTATTCTTGCTGCTAATTACGACATCCCAGAAGTTGGTTTGTATTTTCATAATCGACTCTATCGCGGTAACCGTGCGAGAAAAGTAGATGCTAGTGGTTTTCATGCATTTCAATCACCAAATTTTCCTGCCATTGTTGACGTAGGAAGTAATATAAAAGTTCGCCAAAAATTGTTATTAAAAGATCCTGAAAAAACGTTAAAAATCCAAAAAATTGCACCACCTAAAGTTATTATTTTGGCTTTATTTCCAGGCTTTCCATCGGAAATGCTCGCCAGTATTTTATCGACCTCAATTAAAGGTATTGTCTTAATGACCTATGGAATGGGCAATGCACCGAGTAACGATAAAACTTTGTTGAAGTTATTGCAGCAAGCATCCGATAACGGCGTAGTGATAGTCAATTGTACTCAGTGCTACAAAGGTAGCGTAGATATGAGTGGTTATGCTACTGGCCATGCGCTACAAGTCGCAGGTGTGATCAGCGGTTTTGATATGACTCCAGAAGCCACTTTAACCAAGCTGAGTTATTTATTAAGTTGTGATTACAGTGTGGATGAAATTAAACAAAAGATGCAAACTAACTTACGTGGAGAATTGACACCACTTGTTTAAATACCAACGATTTATTGATTAGATAGATTGTCTATTGGCCAACGAAAGTGACAGAGTCGATGAGTCTAAGTACTCTAATTCACCACCAATTGGAACACCTTGAGCTAACCTACTAATCATTATGTTAGGATTAATGTTGATCAACATCGACTTAATAAAATGAGCAGTAGCTTCACCTTCTACTGTCGCAGAAGTTGCGACAATAACTTCATCACAACCTTGCTGCTTAATTTTGTTAGCCAACTGAGTTAAGCCAATTTCATCCGGGCCGATCCCATCCAATGGTGATAGATTTCCCATCAAAACAAAATAGTGTCCACTAAAGGTTGCTGTTGATTCTATTGCAGTAATATCGGCAGGAGACTCGACCACGCAAATTAAAGAGTTATCCCTTTTAGGGTTCATACAAAGAGAGCATAAATCATTCTCTGTATAATCACGACAAGATCGACAATTCCCAATATTCAGCATAGACTCATCTAAAGTTTGTGATAAATTTAAACCACCTTCTCTGTCTTTATCTAATAGATAATAAGTCATTCGCTGAGCTGACTTTCTGCCGACACCAGGCAAGCACATGAGTGATTCAACAAGTTGAGTTAACAATGGTTTTGGTTGCATAAATTTTATTAATAGAGTTTTTTAAGTGGTTTAAAAAGGCATTTTAAAGCCTGGCGGTAAAGGCAGACCAGAGGTAGCTGATGACATTTTGTCTTTAGTTTCAACTTCGACTTTTCTGACCGCATCATTCACTGCTGCGGCAATTAAATCTTCTAATATTTCTTTATCTTCATCTAAAAGATCATCATGAATTTCAATTTTACTAACGTCATGTCGGCCAGTCATAAATACTTTAACTAGACCTGCACCAGACTCCCCATTCACTTCAATATTGGCGACCTCTTCTTGAGCTTGCTGCATTTTGTCTTGCATTTCTTGGGCTTGTTTCATTAACCCACCTAAACCTTTCATAAGAACCTCTTGAGACTACTTTTAACTAAATTAATATATACGTATTTTTATTTCTTTATTTGAACAGATTCTCTCGGCAACTTTGCCCCAAGATGTTCAATCAGATATTTGATTTGCGGATCATTTAGTAACCTTTGTTGAGCTTGCTCTATTGCTGATTCAAACAGCCGACTTTGCCTTTCTTTCGGTGTTTCTCCAGAAGAGCTCTCAACCGTAACGAATTCTATTCTTAACTTTTCTTGCTTAAAATACTGCCTAATTGCGGCTTCAATATTTAATTGTGCATTAGGAGTTAATAATATTTGAACTTTTTCAAGGAATTTAACGCTTAAACAATTACTCTCAAAAACACCAAGAGAATTAAGCAGTATTTGTAAGCCATGTCCCGTAATTGATAAGCTACCAACAACATTAAACCAGTTATTCTGATCTATTTCATTAATATCTATTTTAATATAATTAGTCTCAATACTATTGCTATCATGTATTTCATACGCTTCAGGTTTCCCCTCGACTTCTTCTCCGTTGCCCGAAGTTTTAATGCTATTAGTGCTTATATCATTCGAACTGAGGTTGGCGTTGTCTAAAATCTTTTCTTTTAAAGAGCTGGCTTTAAAAGTATTAGTGTTAAGTTTATCTTTTTCTAGCTGGGTTAAATCAATTGTTGGTTCCTCAGCCTTAATAACGTTATCAACAACAACTTTTAATTCTGGCTTCATGGTGTGAGAAGCGACTGGCTCAGTGACAGATCCTATTTGAGGTGATTGAGCCGTCTGAAGAGATGGTTGCCCATTACTCATGCTTGTTTCAAAAGTATTTGATCGAATATTATTGGCTGCAATATTATTTGATGCCAATACTGACGAACTACCGATTAAATCAGTCCTCGACGAAATATCATTATTATCAATGCTTTGCGGTTGCTCTAAATTAACTTTTTTTTTACTCGGCGGCGTTGATGGAGAATTTAACTTTTTCGGCTTAAAAGCCAGAATTCTTAACATCGACATTTCAAACCCTTGCCTTGGGTGAGGAGCAAAAGCGAGATCACGCCTTGCTTGCAAAGACAGTTGATAAAAGAGCTGTAAATCAGCTGGTGATATTTGACTCGCTAATTCGCTAATTTTAGAGTCATTATTAGCGTTGGTGGCTTGATCAACAGAAATTTGGTGTAATAAAGATAACCAATCAGCAAGCAGCTCATCATAGTCAGGTGCAAAACCAGAAATCCTTTCAATCACTTGTATTAACAGTTCAGCATTCTCTTGACGAATAGCCTCAAGCAATTCAAAGGCATATGCCCTATCGATACTACCGAGCATCTCTAAAACATTTGATTCAACAATTTTATCACCGCAAAAAGCAATCGCCTGATCGAGCAAGCTCAAAGCATCGCGCATACTGCCATCAGCGCCTTTTGTTATTGGCCCTAATGCAGCAGGCTCAAAATCAATATTTTCTGCGAGCAGAATTTTGTTTAAATGAGAACTAATCTCACTCTCTTCCATCCGGCGTAAATGAAATTGCAAACAGCGCGATAACACTGTTACTGGCAGTTTTTGCGGATCCGTCGTCGCTAATAAAAAGACTACATGTGGCGGTGGCTCTTCAAGGGTTTTAAGCAACGCATTAAAACTGTGACCGCTGAGCATATGAACTTCATCGATCAGATAAACCTTATAACGCCCTCTAGTCGGACGATATTGAACGTTCTCTAGTAACTCACGGGTATCTTCAACTTTTGTTTTTGACGCCGCGTCAATTTCTAATAAATCAACAAAATTACCCTGACTTATTTCAACGCAACTAGCGCATTCGCCACATGGCGTTGAAGTGATCCCTTTTTCACAGTTAAGACTTTTAGATAAGATCCGTGCAATAGTGGTTTTACCCACCCCACGAGTTCCAGTAAAAAGGTAGGCATGATGCAACCGTTGACTTTCTAGTGCATTTATTAAAGCTTGTGAAACTTGAGACTGCCCGACTAACTCTTCAAAGTTGCCCGGTCTCCATTTGCGAGCCAAAACTTGATAACTCATGCATGCTCTCTTAGTAATTGATAAATAAGGGGTTGCTTAGACAATTTTTTGATTTGCCACCATTATAATCGAAGCCAAACTAGAGGCACAGAATTAATTTGATATGAAGTGAAAAAAGATATTGATGAAGAATGATGGAGGCAGCCCCACCAGCCACATCCCGGCACACGAATTAGTTGTTACCGTTGCTCCCTTCCGGGCCTGGCGGAGTTCACAACCTATCGTTGCGGGAGGACCAATAGGACCACCATAATGAACGCGGGTTATTCTATACAAAAAAAACTTAAAATCAATCTTTGATTAATAGTTTTTTATTCAAGTGCATATGGCGGTGAGAGAGGGATTCGAACCCTCGATAGGGATAAACCTATACACGCTTTCCAGGCGTGCTCCTTCAGCCACTCGGACACCTCACCTACTAGCTCAGTATTCTGAATTTCGAAACAAACCAAGCTCAACATTTATTTAGAGCAATATGCGTCTCTTAATCAATGAGGCGCGTAGATTATACAATATTTTTGTAGATAGCAATGCTTTATAAAAGATAAATTTCAGTCTATTATAGGGTCAGATTTAATATAAATTATTCAACCTTATTTCTGACTTTAATCAATAAAAATAATAGTTCAGGATAAAATCCTTATTTAAAGAGATCTCTAATGGATATCAAACTACTACTTCGTTTAATGGCCGAAAAAAATGCTTCAGATTTGTTCTTTAGTACTGGAGCTGCACCACATATGAAAATAGAAGGTGTTTCAACTGCTATGGGCCAAGGAAAATTACCACCGGGGGTTATTAAAGATATCGCTTATGATTTAATGACTCAAAAGCAAATAGAAGAGTTTGAGGATGAATGGGAGCAAAACTTTGCCATTTCAGTTGATGATATTGGGCGTTTCAGGGTTAATGTATTTTTACAACGTGGCGAAGTCGGCATGGTCATGCGTCATATTAAAACCCAAATATCGAGTATTGAAGAGTTAAAATTGCCAAAGCCTGTCGCTGAACTTGTTATGGAGCGTTCAGGGTTAGTGCTTGTTTGTGGCCCAACAGGTAGTGGTAAATCGACCACTTTAGCGGCCATGATTGATTTTCGGAATAAAAGAGATACGAGTCATATACTAACTATTGAAGACCCAATCGAGTTCTTATATGAACATAAATTATCGATTATTGATCAAAGAGAAATTGGGGTTGATACGAAAAGTTTTCACACTGGTCTAAAAAATGCGATGCGTGAAGCACCTGATGTCATATTAATTGGTGAAATCCGTGACGAAGAGGCAATGAAATATGCCATTAGTTATGCTCAAACTGGACACCTTTGTCTAGCGACACTACATGGAAACAACGCCAAACAAGTTCTTGAAAGAATAAGAAATATGATACCCGCAGAACAAAGGGATTCTGTAATGAAAGAACTTTCTAGCGTTATTAAAGGAATCGTATCTCAACGGTTGGTCATGAGCCAGCAAGGCAAGCGCGTTGCGGCACTAGAAATAATGCGTATTGCACCTGATATAAAAGAAATCATTGCTAAAAATAAACTAGACGAACTGAAGAAATCTATAGAAAAACATCACATGGACGGAATGATGTCTTTTGACCAATCATTATTCAAACTATATCAAACAAAAGTTATTACACGTGAGGACGCATTACGTTTTGCTGAATCTCGTACTGATTTAAATTTACAAATGCGTTTAACTGAAAGTGGTGATAAAACAGTTGGAATGGAGCCGGCCAAGAAAAAGCCTAAAGGCCCTAGTTTCTCAACAAAACTCTAAGTAGTAACTTATATTATCTAGCTGTGAAGTTGAAAGTTAACTCTTCACAGCTTTTTGTATTAAAGCTTAACTCTTCAAAACTATTTTTTAAAATTGACCATTCTTTCGAGTGGGAGCATCGCTTTTTTGGCCAGTTCAGGACTTACAAATATTTCATTATTTGATTGTTCAAAAACCTCAGCTAAATTGGATAATTCATTCATTTTCATCCATGGACATTGAGCGCAGCTTTTACAAGTAGCGCCTTCCCCTGCTGTCGGCGCAATTATCAGCTCTTTCTCTGGGGCTGCTTGTTGCATTTTATAGAAAATGCCTTTATCTGTTGCGACTATAATTTGTTTATTGGTTAATTCATTCGCAGCTTTTATCAACTGGGATGTTGAGCCTATATGATCTGCTAATGCCAAAACAGACTCTGGTGACTCTGGGTGAACCAACACTGCAGCTTTAGGATAAAGGGCGATAGTTTGTTCTAGTGCTAGGTGCTTAAACTCATCGTGTACAATGCAATGGCCCTGCCATAAAACCATATCAGCGCCAGTTTCTTTTTGTATATAACCGCCGAGATGTCTATCTGGTCCCCAGAGAATTTTTTCCCCTTTAGCGTCAAGGTGTTTGATTACCTCAATGGCAATACTGCTAGTGATCACCCAGTCGGCCAATGCTTTAACTTCGGCAGAGGTATTAGCATACACTACAACAGTTCTATCAGGATGCTGATCAATAAATTTTTTGAATTCTTTCGCTGGGCAGCCGAGATCTAATGAACAAGTCGCTTCTAAAGTTGGCATTAATATTCGTTTTTCTGGGCTCAACATTTTTGAAGTTTCACCCATAAATTTTACACCTGCTACTACCAAAGTAGAAGCAGGATGAGCGGCCCCAAATTTAGCCATTTCAAGTGAATCTCCGACAAAACCGCCAGTTTCTTCGGCTAACTTTTGGATTGCAGGATCAGTGTAATAATGTGCAATTAACACTGAATTATTTCGTATAAGCTTTTCTTTGCAAATTTGGTTTAAACGATCCGCTTCCGAATCAGGTAATTCACGCGGTGGTACAGGAAAAGGAAAATCTTGAAGGCCTAGATTTAGCATAAGCAAACTTGGTTGATGTTTTAGTAGCTGCATTATACCTAAAACAATTGTGACAGCCAAAATCAATTAGTATAAATGACAAGCAAAAAAAAGCCCTCTATTTGAGGGCTTTATCGAGTACTTTAAATTTTAAAAACTTAAAACTATTTGTTATATAATTCTGTATTAAATTAGTCTAAGTAAAATATCCCTTACTCAGCTCTGTTCTGGCTTCACGCCAACCACCCAACCAGTGCTCTTTAATATCCGAAGTCGCAAATGGACACGCTTCACTTGATTTTCCACTTATTCCAGCTGTAAATCCTTTACTGTGGGCCCTTGTTAACCTATCACGCTTCTGTCTTTTCATATATGCAGCTACCCTTGATGTTAGTAGATCCTACGATAAAAACATTGTTGTTTTTCCCAAGCAAATTGCAACAAATTCAAACGAATAATTCAACTCACTTACTATAGACCATAGAGTGTTCAGGCTATTACCGCAAATGAAATTTCGTTATTAAAACAAGCAAATCAATTTCAAATATTTCCTAAAGTTAAAGCAGTCTGTAAGGTTTTGTCGCTATCCACCTGAAAAACATAGAAATTATTATTAAACTTGGCTCTACTTCAAGTGATATAAATGTTTGTAACATCGTGACACTTCTAGTGAAGACTCTTATAATCATTACCGACACTGAATTTATATGATAAAAATAATAAAATGCTAAGGAATTTTCTTCCATATTTATCTAAGCCAAGAAATTGGCCTACTATATTAATTTTCTTTTTTGCAAAGCTAATTACCTTTTTACCAATAAGCATCCAAGTTTTAATCGGTCGGGCTATAGGGGTTCTATTGTATAGATTGGCCTCACGCCGAAAAAAAATAGCTAGAACAAACATTCAATTATGTTTTCCAGACAAAACAGAACAACAACAACATACCCTTTTGAAAGAAAATTTTGCCCTAACAGGATTAGCCTTAATTGAAACGTCAGCTTGTTGGTTTAGCAGTCTTAATAGGCGTAGCTCGTTAGAAAGTATTAGTGGTTCAGAGCACCTTGAAAATGCTATATCAAAAGGAAAAGGTGTGATTCTACTAAGTTTTCATATGACTAGCTTAGAGCTTGGATGTTGTTTATTAAGTAAGCACTACCCTATTTCTGGCATGTATAAGCCTAATAAAGAGCCATTGTTAGAGCATATAATGACCAAAGGACGTCTACGTCACCTAAATAAATTATTGAAACAAAACGAAGTCAGATCTACTATTAAGGCGCTAAGAAATAATGAAATTGTTTGGTACGCAGCAGATCAGAATTATGGATCTAAATCCTCAATATTTATCCCGTTTTTTGGTATTCAGGCCTCGACCATCACAGCTACCACCAAGTTTGCAAAATTAACTGGTGCAACTGTGATCCCCTTTACCCAAAAACGAACAAAAAATGGTCAAGGCTTAGAATTGACCCTTCATCCTGCTTTAGACAATTTTACAGGGGAAAATGAAGAAAAAGACGCATTACAAATTAATCAGTTTCTAGAAAAGTATTTAGACCAATACCCTGAAGATTATATGTGGATCCATCAAAGATTTAGAAGTCGCCCAGCAGGCGAGCCTCCTATTTACTAAAATATTCGTCTAAGAAAGATTGAAGATAGCGATACTTAGGCGTCAATTGACCTTTATAAACGATGGTTGCACCGGCTAATTCATTAATCAAACCGCACTTTTCAAAAGGTTTCGATAAGTCTATCGACATTAGATTTTGCATGTAATCTTTCAGGATCGCCGAAAAATGCAATGAAGAATCAAGCGATAACTCACAAGGTAAATTATCAATAGACATTACTGATATACCTTTTGCTAAAATACCATCAGTAGAGCCAGACTGTTTTACATTATAAGTAAAGGCTGGAGCATCAATATCTGATGCCTTAGTGGTGCATTCTAACGATCCATTAATATCACAACTAATATCACCAACCACTAAGGGTAATTTATTGATATTTTCTAACATAACGCTTTGTGGTAAATGTTTAGGGTATTTTTCTGTCCAATAAGGTGTTTGCAATAAAATGTTGAATTGACCGAGCAAATTTTCAAATGTACTTTCATACGCATTGATACCTTGTTCAACAAAATCTGACATATCGAAAGCTTTTTCTCCATTAGCTCCGCTGTCTTTTCGCTGATTAATATGACGACTACTTGCAACAGCGTACCAATTACCACCAGGTGTATTACCTTCAAGCACTTGTTCAATATCTACTTGAGGCAACCCCAACCACTGACAGACTTCTTCACTACCTTTACCTACATTGCCAGTACCAACAACAAGCACTCGTACAGGCTCTCCCACACTGAGATCAATCGAATCAAAATGCTGTTTAACTTGTGCTATGGAGCCATATTGCCATGTCTGTTTAATTTGGCTTAAACAACTTTCTTCATTTCTAACAGTATATTTTTTACCTGCAACATAAAAGCTATCAATTGCACCAGCAATTCCCGCAAATCGCCCAAACGCAATGGTTCTCTTTCCAGATTCATCAACAATAGGTTCATAGTCTATTAAGGTCGCTTTTTGGTCGATAAACTTTTGCAGCAGTGGCATATTATAGTCTTGCCCTTTAATCGTATGAGAAAAAGCCAAATGAACTTGGTTTTCTTGTATAGAACTCACAGGGGGCTCTTTTATTCCTACGACAAAATCACCTTTTTGTGGGCAGCCATCTAGCTTAATACCCCGCCCTTTATAATCTTCATCTGAAAAAACTCTTATTTCACTCGGTTCGACGCTTATTGGGAAACCTTTTTTAACTAGCTCTTCGGCATCTGACGGAGTTAAAGCAGTTCGCTTCTCCCAGTCATTTTTGTGTTCTTTTCTAATAACTGTATTTAACATTTCTGACTTCAATCCATCTTGTTTTAACATAATCAAACCTTGTTTTTCGTTATTAGATTTTTATCATCAAATTTGGGTGCAGGTGCAATCTTATGGCTTTCACCTTTACCTGTATAAAGTTCGCCTTGAGAGCCAACAACAAAAGGCTCAATACTATCATTTACAACATGTTTAGCTTGCCAAAACATAACCGCTTGCATTGATGATTCAAGTTGCTGTTGCGTTAACTTATCACCATTTTCCCATCGGCCAACTTCTATTGCGGTTTTCAGTTTCTCAATGGTAATGAGATCCAAGTTTTCGACTGTCTGTCTATAACTCACGATTAAACCTACTTTTTGGTGTATAACCTGAAACCAATTAAGGGTTAAATTAGTATCAACTTACATTCTGCTGTTAAATTAGGTCTGGATTATAGAAAAATTCAAAAATACAAGCAAACTAAGCTTTCTATATCTCATATAATTGTTATTTTAATTATCAAACTCGTAATTTTGTTAAAACACCGACAATTGTTCAAAAGATGAGCATCTTATGGCTAAATCGTTAAATTTTAAAACAAAATTGGGTGAAAAATTGATGCTTAAACTAATAATTGCTATAGTTCGATTGCTGATAGCTTAGATTGGATTTCATTCTGAATGAAGCAAAGTCAACTACTCAGAAGAGCATAAAATAAAGATTAGCTTCCAATAAGTTAGCGAAAAATCAAATCTTATGCCGAGCAGGTTTTAGGTATCAATTATACCAACTTGTTTAACCAAACAAATTTATCAAACCATTGTTGAACAACAATGGATAAACGAAGCGAAAAATTCAACTGAAATAAAGCAGTTCAATTCGCACAATAGATTAGGCAAAGGCCACTGAAGTAAAGAATTTTGAAGGTCATAAGACCTGTTTTGAATAAGAAAACAATGGGCTACAAATATTGTAGCGATAGATATGAAGTACGGCCATGATGGCTAGCTACAATATTTTTGTATAGCATTAAAATGCGCCTACTCTAACTAGTTGATTTAAAAGTATTAAATTATCACCGTTTTAATTTTTGGTGAACTTTATTTTAAATATAAACAACAGAATCTAACCACTTCCTTATTATAAAGCCGGCTATCCGTCCATCATTCCTTCTAGTTTAGAATAAATAACTAGTCGCAACTTCCCTTCCTCTGCCTCGTTAAACACAACGAGAGATTTAAACTATGAAACGCATGTTAATTAACGCTACTCAACCTGAAGAGGTTCGTGTTGCTCTAGTTGATGGACAAAAACTTTTCGATCTTGATATCGAGTTAGTCGGTAAAGAACAAAAAAAAGCCAATATTTACAAAGGAACAATTACCCGTGTTGAACCTAGTCTAGAAGCCGCATTTGTTGACTACGGTGCTGACAGGCATGGCTTTCTTCCTTTAAAAGAAATATCCAGAGAGTACTTTGTTGATAAAAACTTACGTGGCCGTCCAAAAATAAAAGAAGCAATTGCTGAAGGTCAACAAGTTATTGTTCAAATAGACAAAGAAGAGCGTGGCAATAAAGGCGCTGCTTTAACTACATTTATTAGCTTGGCTGGCAGCTATCTGGTATTAATGCCGAACAATCCAAGAGCAGGCGGTATTTCTCGTCGGATAGAGGGCGAAGAGCGTGACGAGTTGCGTAATGCGATGAGCAATGTTCAAACTCCAAAGGGTATGGGTTGTATTGTTCGTACAGCCGGTGTTGGACGAAACGCTGAAGAGCTAGAGTGGGACATGAGTGGGTTAATTCAGCTTTGGAGCGAAGTCAAAAAAGAAGCAGAATTACGCCCCGCCCCATTTCTAATTTATCAAGAAAGCGATGTTGTGATCCGAGCTTTAAGAGATCATCTACGCTCAGATATCGGCGAAATTATTGTTGATAAAAAAGAAGTTTTTGAGAAAGTAAAACAACAGATCCGTAATATTCGACCGGCATTTGAAAACCGAGTAAAACTCAACGAAGACAGAGATATTCCTTTGTTCACCCGCTTTCAAATAGAGTCTCAAATTGAAACAGCTTATCAACGTGAAGTTAGGCTGCCTTCAGGCGGTTCAATCGTCATTGATCCAACAGAAGCACTAGTATCAATTGATATTAACTCATCGCGCGCTACTAAAGGTGCAGATATAGAAGAAACAGCACTACATACAAACAAAGAAGCAGCTGTTGAAATCGCGCGCCAATTAATACTTCGAGACATGGGCGGACTGGTTGTTATTGATTTTATTGATATGTACCCAGTTAAAAACCAACGCGAAGTTGAGTCGGTATTAAAGAAAGCATTAACCGCTGATAGAGCAAGAGTACAAGTCGGTAAAATTTCGCGGTTTGGATTACTCGAAATGTCACGCCAAAGACTCAAACCTTCACTTGGTGAATCTGCCCATAATGTTTGTCCGCGTTGTACTGGTACAGGTGTTGTTCGTGGCGTTGAATCATTAGCACTATCAGTAATGCGTTTACTCGAAGAAGAATCGACAAAAGAGTCAACAACTTCTGTTCAAGCACAACTACCTGTTCCTGTTGCAACTTTCTTACTCAATGAAAAACGTAAAATAATACTCGCAATTGAAAGGCGCCAAAAAGTTCAAATTATTATCATTCCGAACCCCTATATGGAAACGCCTAACTATGAAATCGTAAGGATGCGTGGAAAAGAAAAAATGGAGGGGTCAACTTATGATGTTCCTGTTCAGCCTCCACTCGAAATTGTTACGGCTACAAGCCAAGATAAAAATATAAAAGCTTCTGAAAAGCCTGCAATTGGAATGCTCGAAAGAGACGCAGCACCAGTTCATGTCAAAAAAGAAGTCAAAGAACCCGGCTTAATTAGTAAGTTATGGAATGCATTATTCGGTAAAGAGGAAAAGAAGAAAGAAACAAATAAAAAGCACCATAATCGAAATCGTCGTGGTGGTCGTTATGACAAAAATCGTTCTCGCAATAATTATCGTCGTAATAAAAATAATCAGAAAAAGCGTGAAGACGATAAAACAGATAGCACTGCTGAAAATAAACAAAGACAACCTAAACAACAGGATGACAAACGTAATAAACGTCAGCAAAAACCACAAAACAAACATTCTAACGACAACAGGAGCGAAACTAATAAAGAACAGCAGCGCGCTCGTAAGCCAAGACCCACTCGTCAAGCGAGAGGTGAGCGTCAAAAAGCACAACAAAAAATGCGTGAAGAGCACATAAAATCTAGCACAGAAGTAGCTGCTCAACCAGCGCAAGTCAATACAGCCGTCAATAGAGAAACTGATGAATCAAAAGTTAAAAACGTCAAAGCTAAAACAGTCGCTAATTTTGTTGCAGAGCAATCTGAAGATACAACAAAAGTTGTTGATGTAAAATCTCAACCTGTTCAAGATCAACAAACTAAAAGCCCTGAAACGGCAAAAGTGGATCTATCAAAAGTACCTGTTGTTGCAGAAAAAACGGTAGTAAAAACTGATAATACAATGACTCAAACTTCTGAAAAACAACCAGAAGTAAAAGAGTCTAAGGTTACACCAGCGATTACTGCTGATGTATCAGCCAAACCTACGCTAAGGGTTGAATGTAAATCTTATTCTCCAGCAACCAAACCGACACCTGCTGAAGCAATTGCACCACTCGCTATTGTTATCGAGTTTCCAAAGTTTGAAGACGGAGTAAAAGTTACTAATGATGTTGAGTCAAGCAGTAACAATAATAGCTATAGCCCTATAGCTAAAGCAAGCGCTCCATCTGTCGACTAGCTCCACCATTATTTATAGTTACAAAAAAAGCCTGTCAGTTTAACTGACAGGCTTTTTAGTTGATTCTCATTATTAATTTAACTCATCATCATGCCAATATTTAGTACCTTTTAATGTGGCTTGTAACGCCAAACCACTTTTAGTCAATTGATAAACAGTAACTTTATCGACAATAGCTTCAACACCAATAGCACCGCCCTTATTATTGGCTTTAGCGGCAGCATCTGCTTGAGCTCCAAAAGCCCAACCATCTTTAATAAAACGTTTCAGCGCTGATTGGTTATGAAAAACAAAAACGGCTCTAAAATCTTTAATACCTGCACCAAGACCCAAGCCAACTTCCCCCATTTTCATATAGGTTATTTTTCCATTAGCATTATTCTTGACTAAACCGTAACCGCCGCCAAAACTCGCAAATATAATATTAACATTGACGTTACTAAATACTGCATAACCTGGAGCACTTGTAACTTGGCTCCTCGTATCAGGCTTGAGCTTGAATAACTCGGTTAACACTTCGTTTTTCATATCCATCACTGACTGTCTTTTTTGTGCAGGCGTACTGCCAGACATAGTTGCGCAGCCAAATATTGAAGAAAGAAAACAAATTAATAAAAAATGTGTGAAATATTTCATACTGAGTTCCTTATTGTGATGATTTTTTTTGGAGCCGACTTAATAACATTTTCAATGCATGTTCAGCAGTTTGTCTTCTAATTTCGTTTCGCCCCCCCTTAAATAGGTAAGACTTCGATTCGACCATTTGCCCATAATAAGTTGCTATACAAACCGTACCTACGGGTTTAGTTTCAGTACCGCCATCAGGACCTGCAATACCGCTAACAGCCACACTAATCGTATGATCAAAATATTCATTCGCCCCTATTGCCATAGACTCAGCAACAGCGGTTGATACTGCACCATGCTGTTCAATTAATATTGAAGGAACCTTTGCTAATAGGCTTTTACTTTCATTGGTATAAGTAATTAAACCACCAGCAAACCACTGTGAGCTACCTGGTTGGTCGGTTAATATTTTTCCGATCCAACCTGCCGTACAAGATTCAACGGTGACAACTTTAGTATTATGGCTGATTAAACGACTAGTCAATTCAGATAAGATTTGTTGCATCTATTGATATCCTCAAAGTTAAATAATTTTATTTGGTTTAAGTCACATATCGAGTAAAATCTAGCACATGAGTTTTTTGATAAGAATAATTTAAGCTATGAGTAATCATACACCAATGATGCGTCAATATTTGGATATTAAAAAAGACCATCCTGATATTTTGCTATTTTACAGAATGGGCGATTTTTACGAATTATTTTTTGATGACGCTCACAATGCTGCCGATTGGTTAGGCATCACTTTGACCCATAGAGGCAAAGCTAATGGCTCACCAATCCCGATGGCTGGCGTCCCTTATCATGCTGTGGACAATTATTTGGTTCGATTGGTAAAACAAGGAAAATCCGTCGCTATTTGTGAGCAAATTGGTGATCCAGCAAACAGTAAAGGGCCTGTTGAACGTAAAGTAGTTCGTGTAATTACACCGGGTACTTTAAGTGAAGATAGTCTATTAGAAGCCGAACAAGAGAATTTATTGGCTGCTATCTATCAACTAAAAAAAGCAAAATCATCACAAGGTTTTGGGTTAGCATGGATTGATTTAGCTGGCGGTCAATTTTATTGTAATCAGTTTGATAACGAAGAAATATTATTTAGTGAAATAACTCGCTTAAAACCTGCTGAAATTCTTGCCACAGATGATTACACTGAAAGTTTAAAACAAAAAGGCTTTACGGTTAAATTACAAGAAGACTGGCAATTTGATTATCAACAAAATTATCGTGACTTGTTAAAACATTTTAAAATAAAAAACTTGGACGGCTTTGGTTGCGATGAAATGAAATCGGCAATATGCGCCGCTGGTGCCGCGCTAAATTATGCCAAATTAACTCAACAAAATTTATTGAGTCATTTAAACCGATTAACCCCTTTTGATAATCGTCAAATATTACATTTGAATACGCATACCAGAAAACATTTAGAAATTAGTGAAAATCTCTTTGGTGAGCAAGACAAGTCACTATTTAATGTTATCAACCGAACAAAAACTTCCATGGGTTGCCGTTTATTAAAAAACTGGCTACACGCACCTTTAATTAAACAAAAAGCAATAGAGCAAAGGCAGGATAAAGTAGCAGCTTTAATCGATAGCCAAGACATTCCTGCTATACGAGACTTATTAACCCCAGTTCGAGACATGCAAAGGATCTTAACTCGTATCGCACTGAATAGCGCTCGACCTAGAGATCTAACAGGGCTCAAAGAAAGTTTAGCTATTTTACCTGAACTGGTCACTTGGTTGAAACGGCAGCAAAGCCCTTTGTTATTTGAGTTAGCTGAAGCTCTGCCTTTACACCATCAAGCTTTTGAGCTGTTAACTAAAGCTGTTTTTGATAATCCGCCGGTAGTAATGCGCGACGGCAATGTTATCAGAGACGGTTACAATGCTGACTTGGATGAGCTTAGAAACCTTTCTACCAATGCCAGCGATTTACTCAGCGATATGGAGGCTCGTGAACGTGAAACCACAGGGATCAACACCTTAAAAGTTGGTTACAATCGAGTTCATGGTTTTTTCATTGAAATTTCAAAAGCCCAATCGGATAAAGCACCACTAACTTACACCAGACGACAAACGTTAAAAAATGCCGAGCGTTTTATAACCCCGGAGCTTAAAACACTTGAAGATAAAGTGCTCTCGAGCCAGTCAAAAGCACTCGCGCTTGAAAAGCAGCTATATCAACAACTAGTCGATTTATTAATGCCCCAAGTTACTGAGTTGCAATATACGGCCGCTCAAATTGCTGAGCTGGATGTATTACAGAGTTTTGCTGAATCAGCTAATCAATTAAATTTTGTCAGACCGGCTTTAAGCGATCAGCAGGGCATTAATATACAAGCTGGACGACACCCTGTTGTTGAAGCATTTCAGCAAGAGCCTTTTATCCCTAACGACGTGGTAATCAAGCCACAACAAAAAAGCTTAATAATAACGGGACCAAATATGGGCGGAAAATCTACCTATATGCGAATGACGGCTATTATCGCGCTACTCGCTCATGTTGGTAGTTATGTTCCAGCAGCTAGCGCAAAAATAGGAATTCTGGATGCTATTTTTACTCGAATTGGCGCTTCAGATGACCTCTCAGGCGGACGCTCAACCTTTATGGTTGAGATGAGCGAAACTGCCAATATACTGAATAATGCCACCGAAAAAAGCTTAGTGATTTTAGATGAGGTTGGACGTGGAACCAGTACTTATGATGGTTTAGCTTTAGCTTGGGCCACTCTCGATCATCTTAGTAAACAGGTTAACCCTTTAACCTTGTTTGCCACCCATTACTTTGAGCTCACTCAAATTAGCCAATCTAACCCTAAAATTAAAAACCTTCATTTCGGAGCGATACAACACGGAGACAATTTGATCTTGGATCACCAAATACACCCAGGGCCAACCAGTAAAAGTTATGGTATTCATGTGGCTAACTTGGCAGGTGTTCCTGTTGTCGTCACCCAGATGGCAAAGGATTATCAAAACCATTTGGAGCAAGGTAAACACCACTCTAATATAGCTGATTCTGACATTAAAGTTAGCGATAAAGAAGCAAAAATAGAAATTGATCCAAGAATTCAAAAACTAGATGCGATCAACGCTGACGAACTCACGCCAAAACAAGCGCTAGAAATCATCTATACTTTAACCGATCAAAAAGAATTATTTTGAATTCTAGTAAAAGCAAATATTCACTCGATAGAGATTATCCGATAGAATACGCACCATAAAACAAACCGTTAAAAACGGATAATTCAGGAGAGCTAGTATGGCTTTTGTTGTCACTGATAATTGTATTTTGTGTAAATATACCGATTGTGTTGAAGTATGCCCAGTAGACTGTTTTTATGAGGGGCCTAATTTTTTAGTTATTGATCCAGATGAATGTATTGACTGTGCTTTATGTGAACCTGAATGTCCTGCGGAGGCTATTTTTGAAGAAGATGACTTAGCCGCCGATCAAAAACATTTTATCGAGCTCAACGCTGATTTGGCTCAGAAATGGGATAATATTGTCGAACAAAAAGAGCCGTTAGCTGAAGCTAAGAAATGGGATGGTATTAAAGATAAATTAAAATACTTGGAAAAGTAATGTTCGCCTTAACGATATACATTAACTACTCATGTTCTGCTCGGTATAATAACTGCTGATTTAAACCTGCGCGCATAATCGCATGAAAAATATTAGCCATATCGACTGATTGGTACTGGCTTGGGTTTTCCAAAGTGATTTTATCTAGTATTTTATTTTCTCTGGTTGCGTCATAGATAGATATTTTATGTTCACACTTATAAGCTGCAATTTGTTCAACGCAGAGCGAACGCTGCTTTAATAATTCAATCAACTTTCTATCAATTAAGTCAATTGAGTTTCTTGCTTCAATTAGAGTTTGGCTGTCTTTTTTTTCAATTTCGGGCATTATTATCTCAGTTAAAAAGTTAAATTATTTGACTAGTTAACTTTA
>Ga0114899_1000598_pt1 | contig 24841 bp, 19 predicted proteins | sample MalvireepMed_215_FD_83497 | JGI IMG/M metagenome (GOLD analysis project Ga0114899, IMG submission 83497) | Marine viral communities from the Global Malaspina Expedition - Malaspina viral metaG DeepMed_215 | ecosystem: Environmental > Aquatic > Marine > Oceanic | place: Mediterranean Sea...
CGTTTAATATTACTAACCTAATATATCCTAATTGAACTTTTTGTTCGAGTGATGAATTAATTCAAAACTATGGAATTGTGACTTCAAATATTCCACCGCCGAGTGAACCGCCATTGGATAGCTTGATATATCCTTCGTCACCTGCATGAGTATGTAGCTGAGCTATTTTCTGAGCGAAAAATAAACCAAGTCCTGTACTGCCTGTGGTCGGGTTAATTCCTTGTCTATAATCATCTGCAATTTCCAACATTGGTCCGGGATACCCTGGGCCGTCATCACAGATATTAATAGTTAAAGATTTATTAGCATTTGCGTTAATGAGAATTTTTGAGTGTGCGTATCGAATGGTATTACCTATTACATTCGATATAGCCATCGACATTAACGACTCATCGAATGCCGCCTCAAGTTCATCATCGATGTCTATTTGATAACTAAAGCCTTTAGCTTCAAAAAGTGGAAGGTAGTTTAGTATTTGCTCTTCGATAAAATCGTATACATTGTGATAGCCCGGAGTAAAAGAGAGTTGATTATTATCAATTTTATAAATGGCTAATAACTGCATTAACAAATTATTAACTCTAGAATACTCATATTGAAGAACGCCGTATTCTTTATTTGACTCGGATCTTTTCTCTTCAGGCAAGCTGGCTAAAATAGTCTCTAAAGTCTTCGACATCATTCCTAAAGAGTTTTTCATATCATGAACAGTTGACGCCAAAATGATACTAAATAAATTCTCACTATCTTTCATGGAAACTCTCCTTATTGATTTTGCAGCATGAGTTGAGTTAGCCGAGATAATTCGGAGTAGCGTTCATAGCGCGGGTCGTTTGCTGACAAACGATTTATTTCACTGAGAGTTTGTTGTGCTTCTTCTAAGTATTGAGCCTTCTTTTCCTCAGTTTGATATCGTTTCAGTAGAGCTTGAGCATGGTTGAGATGAATGTTGATGTTGTTGCCGGCTATCTTAGTCGCTTTTTTAAAGTATTCAATGGCCCCTGCAAAATCACCAGAGCTAAATAGATGAATAGCCTTATTATTTAATTGATTAGTTTTCTTACTATTCAAAATTAAATTTTTATTAGATGTGATTTTTTCTGCTTTCTTTATAAAGTCGGGATCATCAAAATGTTGTTCTACTGCTTCCTCTAATATAGATTCCGCTAGTTCACTTTGGCCTAATTTTTTTAACGATTCGGATATTTCAATGCTTTGATTAGCGTCAATATGAGAGTCTATTTTTTCATAAAACTTATTGGCTGCGGTTAAGTATTTTTCTACCGTTTTTTCATCATTTGTGATTGAGCCAAAATCTGCGTGAGCCACCGCACTTCTAAACTGAGTACTAGGATCTTCTTTAAAGCGGTTATCTAATTTCTTAAATACGTTTTCAACTTCGTTAATTAATTTCTTTTTGTCTACATCAGCGTTGCCTTTTATTTGATTTCCAATTGATTTAGTGAGTTTGACAAATTCATCTGGACTGGCAAATGCTGAATTACTACCGTATTTAATTGCTTGTCTGAAGGCACCAGACATGATTTCAAAGTCGTTATTTTCTTCTGCTAACCCTCCAAGACTTTTTTGTCTTTTGAGTGCTTTTGGAGAGTATTGCACTGCTTTAATAAGCGTGTTTTGTGCTTCAATTGGTTGACCTAATAGGTGTTGAATTTTAGCCTGCCAATCGTAAGCTTCAAGAACCATAGGAAATTCATTGATCATGTCGCTGAAAAGATCCGAGGCTCTTTCTAGCTCCTGTTTCGCGAAAAACACTTCTCCAACACCTAACATTGCCCATGGAATAGGTCTTTCATTAACGATACCAGTGGTTAGTTCTAGCGCTTTATCATATTGTTTTAATCGCTTAAGGCAAAGAAATTTATGCCTTAAACAAGCCATTCTAAATTTTGGATGTTCCTCGATAGTTTCATCGCATAAATCTAACGCCAATTGCCATTTCTTTTTCCGTATAAGTTTTGCTATTGGAGCAAGAATGTCTTTTTTGTAGATACCTTTATCCAATCGAGATTTTAAAATATGCCCATTAAAAGGTTTCGTAAGATAGCTGTCAGGTTGAAATTCTAGTGCGCCCATTACCATTTCTGTGGTGTTTTCGGCCGTGACCATTACAAACATGGTATTTGTCTTAAGTAAGTCAAAAGTATGTAACTCTTCTAGTACTTGCTGGCCATCTTTACCGTCACCAAGGTTATAGTCAGAAAGGATAATATCGTATTTTTGTTCTTTGCAAACTTGTATGGCGTCTTCACCGCAGTACACCATATCAATTTTTTTACTGCCCATATTGATCATCATGCCACGTAATGAGCGAGCAAACTCAGTAAAGTCCTCAATGATGAGAACTGACTTTTGAGAGTACCGCACAAGCGGTTTTGTCATCATAAAATTGACTCTTGCATTTTATTAATCGCAGGTCATACTGTTTTTAATTTAGTATGAACTTGTGTTTCCTTATAAATACGACTTCAGAAATCGAACGTTGGACTATTAATCTGAAAGCTAATTCTAAAACGCTATTAGGAGAAGTATAGTCAGGATCTGAAAGAAAATAGAGTTTTTAGCGGAATTATTAAATAATCAGGTGAAAAATCAATGTCTTCTAATTTAGGTGAAAAACTTATTGTCTCGATTTCCTCCCGAGCGCTATTTGATTTAGATGATGGTCACCAAATATTTGAAAACCAAGGAGTCGAAGCCTACTCTCAATATCAGATAGATAATGAAGATAACCCATTGGCACCTGGAGCAGCATTTAGCCTGGTAAAGAAGCTGCTTGCTTTAAACAATAGTAACCCTGAACATCCGGCGGTTGAGGTCGTTTTATTATCTCGAAACAGTGCCGATACGGGGCTGCGTATATTTAATTCAATTCAGCATTATCAGATGAATATAACCCGTGCTGCGTTTACTAGCGGTCGAAATCCCCATCATTATGTTTCGGCATTTGGGAGCCATTTATTTCTATCAACCAATGCTAATGATGTTCGTTCGGCACTGAAAGACGGCTTTGCCGCCGCGACAATACTTTCCAGAACCAATAATTCAGAAGAATTAAATGGAGAGTTACGTTTTGCTTTTGACGGTGATGCTGTCATTTTTTCTGATGAAGCTGAAAGGATCTATAAACGACAAGGGTTAAAAGCCTTCACAGAGAGTGAGACTGCTTCTGCTAACATGCCTTTAGCTGGTGGTCCATTCAAAAACTTCCTGGCTGCTTTACATCGATTGCAAAAAGAATATCCTGCCGAATCCTGCCCAATTAGAACTGCTTTAGTCACTGCGCGTTCTGCGCCTGCCCACGAACGGGTCATAAGAACTCTAAGAGAGTGGCAAATACGTATAGATGAAGCATTGTTTCTTGGCGGAATGCCCAAAGGACAATTCTTAAAATCCTTTGAAGCTGATGTTTTCTTTGATGATCAGTCGACTCACTGCGACGATGCGATAGAGCACGTTGCAACTGGTCATGTTCCCCATGGCGTTGCTAACAGTCAATCTAACTAATATCTATCTACAGCTCAATATTTGTAGCACTGCACAAGATGTTCAAAGCCAAGTGAATGCTTTTAAATCGAAATTCTTGTGAATTGAGAAAATGAGTCTATGCTTATAGGAAATTAGCATTTTAAAAGATTTAACTATAAGCCTCGATACCTAAATTTGTTTTGAATAGTTAATGCATGGAAAGCACTTTCTACCATTAGTTATTTTAAGCTTGGTATTGTGAGCTGAATAATTAACATTTTCTGTATATTTGGATAATACATGAAGCTTCAGCAGATAAAGTATATTTTTGAAGTCGCTCGCAATCAGCTTAATGTCTCTGCAACAGCGGAGAGTTTATTTACTTCTCAGCCGGGTATTAGTAAACAAGTTCGCCTGTTGGAGGATGAACTTGGGGTTGAAATATTTGTTCGTAGTGGTAAACATTTGACTAATATTACCCCTGCGGGTAGAGAGATTTTACCAGTTGCAGAACACATTCTTAAGCAGGTTCGTAAAATTCAAGATATAGCCGCAAGCCACGTGAATCATAAAGAAGGGCGGTTAAATCTGTCAACCACGCATACTTTTTCTCGATACTTTTTACCCGATGTTGTTGATACTTATCGAAAAAAATACTCCAAAGTGGCTTTACATATTTTTCAAAGTGGCGCACAAACAACTAATTCTGATCTTGATGAAGGAAAACTAGATTTTGCTTTAGCGCACGAAGGAGAGGGGAACTTTGTCGATAAAATTCATCTTCCTTGCTTTTATTGGCAGCGTTGTATAGTTGTTCCTAAAGGCCACTCGTTGACAAAGCATGAACAGGTTAATTTCGATATTTTAGCCCAGTACCCGTTGCTAACTCATACTAGTGTTGGGGGAGGGATAAATCCTATTTTACAAAAGTTTAAAGATAATGGTTTTTCTCCAGAAATTGTATTTAGCGCAACCGACTGTGAAGTGATCAAGTCTTATGTTCGTATGGGCTTAGGCGTTGGAATTATTGCCAATATGGCTTTTGAAGAACATTTAGATTCAGATTTGGTCAGGATCCCTATCAACCATCTGTTTCAGCCTTCTCTTGTTAATGTGGTGTTTGATCGAAATTTATATTTTAGAGAATATATTTTCTCTTTTATTGAAACTTTAGCGCCACAACTGACTAAAGAATTGATCTTAAAAGCGCAGCAAACTAAGTCAATGAATAAAATATCTAAAATGGTCGACCGTGATATAATTCCTGTTTTATAGTCTTATGCCTTCTGTTGATAGAAGGACTATAGCAATAGGTGTTATGACAGGTGTTATGAAAGAAAAACCAACCGAGCCGAAGACAACCAGATTATTTGGTTTCAAAAAAGAATCTAATAAAGAAACCAATCTCAAGCAAAATCATCCTGTACGTCGCTTACTGATATTCCAACTTAAATTAGCTGTTGATGCCATACGCGACATTCTACTTAGTCCTATTTCTATCACTGCTTCAATTATTGATTTGATACAGGGGAGAAAAGGAAAAAATAGTTATTTTGAAATGCTAATGAAGTTTGGTCGAAATAGTGAGAAACGAATCAACTTATTTGAGCAACATCAAGGTGAAAAACAAACCATTGACAATATGTTAAAACAAGTCGAAGAAGTGGTTAAGCGAGAATATAAAAAAGGTGATATAACTACTAAAACAAAAAATGCGATTGAAGCTAAGTTAAAATTGAGCCGAGTAGAACAACAAAAAAATAGCCCAGAATAATTGGGCCATTTTAAGCAGCGTCTAAATATTTTTTTGCAGCTTCAATATCACTCTTACTCTTTGTGTCTAGAGTTTATACGCCCATTACTAAAACTCCAGCGAGTACCTCTTTGCCCAATTGAAGCCCATAAACGGCCGAAGAATTCACGGGTATAATCTAAAAACAAATAGATAACTGGCAAGCAGATTAGAGTGGCTACGGTAGAGTAGGCTAGGCCACCAATAACCGCACGAGCCATTGGGAAGTAAGCTGGGCCACCGCCACCCAATTGTGTATCTCCTAAGCTCAATGGTAGTAGGCCTAAGATAGTGGTTAACACCGTCATTAGTATTGGACGAATACGGTCATTGGCGGCATGTAAAACTGCGTCACGCTTATGATGGCCTTCTTCACGATAATGATTGATCCTGTCAACTAAAACGATTCCGTTATTAACCACAACCCCCATAAGGACTAAAATACCGATCATCGCCATCATCGACATAGTTGTTCCTGTGAAGAAGAAATACCAATACACCCCTACCACCGCATAAAGAATTGAAGTGATCACGGCCAAAGGTAAAATGAGAGATTCAAATAATGCAGCCATCACTATAAATATCATCAATACAGCAAGTAACATATTGGTCGCAAATATCTTACCAATTTTTTCTTCCCTGTCGGTACTGCGGCCAAACCCCCAGCTGTAACCATTAGGAAGTGGTACATTTTTCATCAGTTCATTGGAGGCTTTTCTGACTTCATCAGCAGATGTTGTGTCAGCGTAATCAATAGTCAATCTAGATGATGTACGACGATCAAAACGTGTGATCTGTGGTAGTGATTGCCTCACTTCAAGCTTAGCTACAGAGTCTAATCTAACGCTACGACTACCTCCTGCTTTTGGATTGGGCAATTCGATTGGTAATCCAGCTAAATCTCCAATTGCCGCTTTTTTCTGTCCGGCAAAAGTTAGCGTTATTTCGGTTTCGCCAAATTCAGAGCGGAAAGTCCTTAGTTGCTGTTTTCTCAAGGCGATTGAAATTGTAGTGCCAACATCTTGAGGAGAAAGCCCTAATTGATTTAATTTTTGAGGATTTAAAATGACTCGTACTTCCCTGGTGCCATTTTTAGAGCCAGGGGTGACTTTAGTAACGCCTTCGATAGTGCTCAGAATAGGCGCAACCTGACGAGCTAACTCAAGCAAGGTCTCAGTGTCTTCTCCGTTAATTCCAACCGTTAATGCTTCTTGTCCACCTGAACGGTTCCTATCAAAGCTGGGGCTGCCGATAGCAATTTTAGGCATGTTTTTTTCAATAAACTCCCTGATTTCCTTATTGGTTTTTGTTCTATCTATGTCATCCACCAATAATAAAGTCGAGCCAGCTGAATTACTAACGTAATACGAATAGACATTTTTTATATCGAGCTCTTTTTGATTTTCATATAAAAAGTCTTCGATAGTAAAAACAGCCTGTTCGACTTTTTCTAACTCATAATCGGCTTGAATATTGTAAGTTAGAGATAATCTAGTGCGCTCCTCATCAGGGAACATGTCATTCTTCACGTATGGCTTTGGAAGCAAAAAGGAAAATAATAATGATAGTACGATAAGCGCTGAATAAACGGGGTGTATCATCATCCAGGAAAGAAAAGCCGAATATCTGCCGTGTTCCTTAATCGTATCTGTATGGCTGATTTCCATGCTCTTGGGTTTAATTTTGCTTAATAACATCGGAATAATAGTGGTTGCGATAAATAACGACGCGACCAATGAAATAACAATGGTGATAGCAACATGACTTAAAAAGATGGTGATATCAATTTTCTCACCAATAATGTTGGGTAAAAAAACAATCGCAGTGGTTAGGGTGCCGGCGACAACTGGAATACCTACATCTTTTACGCCTCTTAAAGTGGCTTCAACAGGTTTGTCAGGCATTTGCTGGCGATAACCAAAGATACTTTCACTGACAACTACGGCGTTATCAACCAACATGCCAATTGCCAGCATTAGTCCCATCATAGTCAATAAGTTAATACTGACGTTTAAAAAGTACATCGCTGCGAGTGTGATCAATAATGAAAAGGGGACAGCTAAGGAAACAATTAAAGTTAAACGCCAATCTCTTAGAAAAACAAATAGAACAATCGAGGATAAAATGAAGCCAACGAAACCGGATTTAGCGATATCCTGTAATGAACTCACAACTCCATCGGCTTGGTTATCCATTACAAAAAGCTTGATCCCTTCAAAGTCAGGTAAGTCTTCAATTTTTTTCATTTCGGCGACAACAGCGTTAGCCGTTTCAACTAAGTTCGCACCGGCTTCACGAATGACGTTTATACCTACTGCATACTTTCGATCAAGGTGTCGACCGACCTCTATTTCGTCTTTAGCAAAAGTGATTTTTGCGATGTCTGACAGCTTTAAACCACGCTCGTCTACTGCGAAATTTTTAATATCATCAATACTATTAAACTGACCATCTAAGGTTATTCGAATACTTTTATGGTCATTTTTAATTTCGCCTGCAGCAACTAAATTGTTGGAATTTTGTAAGCGACTTAATAACTGATTGATATTAATGTGATAAGTGGCAATTCTTTCAGGCAATAATTCAATCTGAAATGTTTTTGCTGCCACACCGTGAATATCGACTCTTGAAACGCCAGAAATCCGTTCTAACCTTTGTTTTAGTTGTCGGTTAAGTACTTGGAAAGAGTCGCTTAAATCGGTATCAGCCGATAACCTGGCCTGAATGATCGGTTGGTCATTAGTGCTACCGGTAAAGATAAACACACGACGGAGATCAGAAGGCAACTCTGCTTTTATTGAATCGACTTTCTCTCTTGCTTCAACCCCTTTTAATTTGGCGTTTATTCCCCAGTCAAATAACATAAATATTTGACCTTGATTACGGGTACTGGTCGATTGCATTCTTTCTATCGAGCCCATGGTAGATAGCGCATCTTCTAGTGGCTTAGTGATAGTTTTTTCAATTTCTTCAGGAGAGCCGCCAGGGTAACTGGCTTGTACGAATACCCCTGGAAATTGTATCGATGGAAAAAACTCCAAAGGTAATAAACGACTCGACGCAAGCCCCATGACTACCGCACAAACGAATATCATTGAGACAGTAACGGGACGTTTTAAAGCAAGTTTAGTAAACCACATTGATTAAGCCTCCCCATCAGCGTGATTCATTTCTAAATCAGCGAGTTCTTTGGTTATTGAGTTAGAGTAGTTTTTACGGTCGAGTATCTGATACATCACCGGAATAACAACTAACGTAAGTAAGGTCGACGCGAGCAATCCACCGATAACCGTAATTGCCATAGGTGCTCTTATTTCTGTACCTTCACCAATGCCCATCGCTAATGGGATCATTCCTAATGTAGTGGTTAAGGTAGTCATCAGAATAGGGCGCAGTCTTGATTCTGCTGCCTGTGTTATTGCCGCAATTTTTTCAACACCAGCCACTCTCAGTTGATTGATCCTATCGATTAAAACGATCGCATTATTCACAACAATACCCGCCAGCATGATTAATCCTAAAAAGACCACCACACTAATTTCTGTATTGGTGATTAATAAACCGATGATTGCACCAACAACGGCTAATGGAATACTTAATAAGATGATAAATGGGTGTAATAACGATTCAAATTGTGAAGCCATAACCAAATAAACTAAAAATATAGCTAAGGTTAGTGCCATAATTAATGAAGTATAACTACGCTCCATTTCTTCGCCCTGACCACCAAATTGTATGTTAGTACCATAAGGTAATCGCAGGTCTTCTAACAAAACCCTAGCTTCTGCAACAGCTTCACCGATACCGCCATAACTAATTTGTCCTTCGACTAAAACCACTCTTTGTTGGTCTACTCGAACAATTTCACTTGGACCTTGAGTTTCAACAATAGTTGCTACCGCTTGAAGAGGAACTGGACGTGTAGATAGTGGGTTAATAATCAAATTTCTGACGTCATTTAACTCATCTCTAGCAGAGTCTTCTAATCTGATCAGTACTTCAATTTGCTGTTCTTTTAAACGGTATCGCGTTGCTTTGTTTCCCCTAATAGAATTAACCACTGCGTTATTGGCTTGCTCTATTGATAACCCTAAGTGAGCCATTTTCTCCTGGTCAAAGGTAATTTGAGCTTCTGGATAGCCACTCTTCATGTTGGTGTGTAAATCGATGAACCGATCTGAATTAGCGAGTTTTGTTTTGACCATTTCTGCTGCTTTTTTGAGGGTGTCTATATCGTACCCATAAACTTCGATGCTGAGCGGCGTTGAAAAACTAAATAGTTGTGGTCTTTCAATATCAGAAGTCAGCCCGTTACTTTCTTCAGCGAGGAATAATCGTATTTTATTTAAAAGTTTATCTTCGTTATCGCGAGAAATGCCTTTATTAAGTAATAAGCTAAATTCTGCTTGGTTTTCGCCTTCCTGTTCAGGATTAGCTGTTAATTTATTGCCTACGCCTGCAGTCGCAAAAACTTCTTTGACTCCTTCAAATTTTTCCAGTTTCTCCGAAAGAGAAACCACTTTTTGATCTGTTAGTTCAATTGCAGTACCTGGAGCGTATTGCACTTTGACTAACAATTCTCCTTGTGCCATTTCAGGCAAAACAACGGTAGGTATTTTACTCACTAGCATTAAACTACCACCTAAAACCGCAATGGATAGAAGAATAGTGATAGCTTTTGCGTGTAATGCTGCGCTGAGTAATTTTAAATAAACATTTTTTAGTGCATTAAATGTTTTATCAAAAGAACTTCTTATAGGGATAACGTTGAAAATAAAGTTCAAGATAAAGCCAATAGCAAATGCGATAGATTTAACTAAGCTAAAAATCAGAGCAAACACTAGAATTAGTAGCTCAGGAATAAATAACAAAACTCTTAACCACATTGGCTTAACACTTCTTTCCAAAATTGGCGTTGATTCTGATTTTTTTAATCCGTAAGCCGCCATGGTTGGAATCAAAGTTAATGCGACTCCTAATGAAACGATCAAAGAAAATGCGATGGTTAACGCTTGATCTCTAAATAGTTGTCCAGCTATACCTTCGACAAAAATTAGCGGTAGAAATACAGCGATAGTAGTTAACGTTGACGCTGTAATTGCGCCTGAGACTTCGCTAGACCCTTCTAAAGCTGATTGAGCTAATGATAACCCTTGTTCTTTTTTTCGTGCAATATTTTCGAGTACCACAATCGCATTATCAACTAACATACCGACGGCCAAAGCTAGACCTCCGAGTGACATAATGTTCATGTCAATTTTTGCACCGAACATTAAATTAAACGTGATTATCACAGAGAGGGGGATGGTCGCAGAAATAATCAATGTAGGCATAAACTGGCCTAAAAATAGATAAATAACAATCATTGCTAATACGCCACCAATCATAGCTGAGGAAATCAATTCAGAAATTGACTGGGTGATGAATTTTGATGAATCTGTTAGTACAGTAAGTTTCATTCCATCTGGTAAAGACTCTTTTATTTGGTTGATTTTTTTATGTACCGCTTCAGCAACTTTTACTGTATTTGCGTCACCTTCTTTATAAATGGCGAGTTCGACAGCTTGTTGGCCATTATGTCTAATGATTGCGGTCGGATCTTTATTAGTGAATTTCACTTCAGCAATGTCTTTTAATCGCACTACTTTTTGATCGCGAGAAAGAATAATGGTATTGGCGAAGTCTTCTATTGAACGATATTCATTAAATGTTCTAACTAATAGTTGCTGTTGACCATTTCTAATTTGTCCGCCGCTCATATTAATGTTTTGGGTTCTTAAACGGTTAGCTATATCAGCGACTGAAATATTAAGCTGGGCTAATTGCGATTGGTCTAATAAAATTTGGATTTCGTCCTCTAATCCACCAGATGCTTTTGAAGCTGCCACGCCTTCAATGGTTTCAACTCTACGTGATAATTGCAATTCTGCATAACGCCGTAAATTACTCAGTGCCGCGGTTGGGTCCTCATCATCAGATAGCTCACGGCTTAAACTCATTCTAATAATAGGCGCGTTATTAGGGTTGAAGCGTAATAAAGAAGAGGGGGTTACTTCGAGAGGTAATTGAACTTGTTCTAGTTTTTCTCTCACATCTAAACTGGCTACATCGATATTGGTTCCCCAGTAAAATTCGAGATAAACATCAGAACGTCCTGCTTTTGAAACCGATCGAACTTGACGTAACCCTTTGATTGTTCCTAATACACCTTCAAGTTGCCTAGTGATTAGGTTTTCAACTTCAGCGGGAGCTGCACCTTCAAAATCAGTGCGTACGGTTAACGTAGGATACGAAAGTTCGGGTAATAAATTAAAGCCTAAACGGTTGACCAGAACCAGCCCAAAAACTAGAGCGGCTAAGGTAAACATTGCAACAGTGACAGGTCTGCGAATTGCAGTGGCAATGAGGTTCATAGTTAATATCCTTAGAACAAGTTTTTAAGATCAGTTGTAAAGCCCTTGAAATCAAAGACTCTACAATATTTTTAATTGTTATGAGTACGTATTTTTAAATGTTGTTTTTATTCTAGCTGTTTTTTGTACAAACAGTTAAGGATTTACTGCAACACTTGAGGGTGCTTGCATTTTACCTGATTGCTGTTCGGCAACTTCTTCTTTGCTTTGACCTACAATTTCGATCTTTGCTTCGTGTTTCAAGATTTGTTGGCCTGTAGTGACAACTTGATCTGACTCTGACAATCCATCAATTACTTCAACCAAACCGTTATAACGAAAGCCAATAGTAACAGGAGTTTGAATCGCCTTATTGTCTTGAACTACAAAAACATGAGAGCGATTGTCTTGAGTAATTACAGCATGTTGCTCTAAAACAAGACTGTTTTGGTGAACATCAAAAACAACTTCTACTTTTCCAAACATACCCGATTTAAGAAAATTGTTTTCATTATTTAGTGCTGCAACGACTTTGAAGGTCCCCGTGTCAGTATCGATAGATGGTCTAATTCTTTCAATTTTTCCAACGATGATATCGTTTCCTACTGCATCGATATTTAATAAAATATCTTGGCCTTTTTTGATATTCGCTAATTCCTTTTCAGGTAAGTGTAAAACTGCTTTTAATGAGCTTAAATCAACGATCTTAAATAGCATATCGCTATCACGAACAAAGTTACCCATTTTTACTAGTCGCTCTGTAATGATTCCACTGATAGGCGCTTTGATACTCGCGTAATTTAACTTTAACTTTGAAAGTTTGTATGATGCTTGTTGTGATTGATATTCAAAAGTTGCTCTATCTAACGCATCCGAGCTTGTTAACTTACGCTTATATAGAGACTGCTGACGATCTAATTCTTTTTTAAGTTTCTTAGAGGTTGCTTCTAATTGCGCCACTTCTAAGGAAAGTTGCTCTACGTCTAGTTGCGCTAGCAATTGACCTTTTTCCACCATGTCACCTTCTTCAACTAAAATACTTTCTAATATACCGGTTGAGCGAGCCACAACTTGTGCGTCATGTTCTGCTTCTAAAGTGGTGATAGTACGGTAAGTTTGCTGAATGTCGCCTCGAGAGACAGAAACAACTTCAACCGGGATCGCTGGTTTCTCTTTTTTCTTTTTACCATCCTTATCAAATTCTTCATTCTTCGCTGTTTTATCCGTATCAGAATCTTTATCTTTCTTGTCATCTGATTTTGATTCTTCTGTTTGAGCTTTTGAATCATCTTTTGCGCTATCGTCTGAACAAGCTGTAGTTAATACTGACATTCCAAAGACCGTCGAAAAAAGAGCCAGTTTGAATAAACTGTTAGTTCTATTTGTCTTATCTGAAGTAGAAGCTGAATTTTTCATTTTATATCCTCTGGGATGTATGTTGTTCTGAATTTTGCTCTAATGTGTTGTGTTGGACAAAAGAGCAGAAATCATGCCAATGATGTAGATATTCTTAAATGACATCTACACAGCAATGTTTCTGTGATTGCTTGGTGTATTATATGACCATAACACCTTTCAAAGTGTGTGCTATTTGTAACAAAAGGTTTTGAGGGCGAAATCATCCAACTAAAAATTGGTTTAATTGACCATTTTGATAATGAGCTATTCAACCATAAGGAGTTAAAATAACTCGATTTCGGTTTCGATAGCCTTCTTTTCATGGGTTTTCTTGATAAGTTGTTGAACTGCGGCTTCAAAACCGTGACCATTTTTTATTGCAATATAAAGTTCTTTTTCTTCTTGCATAGTGTAACTTTGTTCAATTTTCTCAAATAATAGCTGCCATTGTGATTCGTCTTGGAAGTTTTGACTATCATTCAGTACAAGGATCGCTTGTTGTATATTGCTTAATATATGCTGTAACCGCTGTGTCATCCTGTCGTAAAATTGAAAATCCACCACTGAAGATTTAACTTTGCTTTCAGTCTCTTTGTGTAACTGGTGCAACTTTTCAATATTTGGTAATGGCTTTTCTTGCAATAATTCATCAATTTGGCTGTGATGCTGAACTATTTCCAGAAATAATTTAGTTAAGTCATTAAAAGGCCTTTCCGTTTCTTCCAATGAAAGTGATAGTTGAGCTGCTGCTAACTGTAATAACATAAGCTGATTGTTTGATGCTCCCATGAGATCTCCTTGATGGGATTGGTTGCGAGATTATTTTGCCGATTAAAGATTGAGTATAGTGAATATTAGTCAATGTTATTTTTTTTATATTTCATATTAAAATATGAAAGGTTACTAGACTCTAGTTATATTAATGAGCAAAAGCTAAATCGTATCAAGTTTCAATGGCTTTTCTTGACAATTTACAGATTAGAACGTATGTTTCAAACAGTTGTTTTAATTCGGTGTGAACATATGTCTGAGCTGGACACTAACAAGCAGGTTAGCACTCAAAATAAAATATTAAACGCTGCTGAAACGCTTTTCGCAGAGCATGGCTTTGCTGAAACCAGTTTAAGATTGATTACGGCTCGAGCTGAAGTTAATTTAGCGTCAGTTAATTATCATTTTGGTTCTAAAAAAACATTAATTGAAGCCGTTTTTGACCGTTTTATGTTGAGTTTTACTCAAGATTTGATGGCTGAAATGAAAAAGTTAGAGCAACAGCAGCAAGCACTTAAGATTGAGCAAGTGTTAAACACCTTGGTACAGCCATTAATTCAAATAGACCATGTCAGGCCAAATGGTTCATCAACTTTTATGAAGTTATTAGGTAGAGCTTATTCCGAAACCCAAGGTCATATACGCCGCTTTGCGATGCAACGATATTCGCATGTGTTTTCCAATTTTACTCGTTTATTACACAAAGCCAGTCCAGAAACTAGTCGCAGTGAGATGTTTTGGCGATTGCACTTTATGCTTGGGGCTTTTATTTTTACGCTGGCAGGGCACGAAGCATTACAAGAAATCGCTGAAAGTGATTTTCAAGAACAAGTGAATGTTGAGCAAATAATAGCTCATTTAATACCATTCTTATCTGCTGGTTTTGCTAGCCCGGCTCAGGTTTAATCTGTCGATTAATTTTTAATACTTAGCTTAATATGTACTTTGTAGGAGAGTTTAAGCATGATTATTTTATTTCAATTTTTGATTTTGATAGGCATCGTTTGGGCGTCAGCATATAAGCGCGTAAGGATGGGGCAAGCATTGAGCGTCGCTGGGGTCGCGTTGGTTTTAATGTCTTATTACAGTGAGGTAAAAATACTTCTTTGGATAATCTATTCTGTTGTCGCTATTTTGTATTTTGCTGATGACTTACGTAAAGACAAAATTACCCGTCCAATTTTCAAGATGTTTAAAAAAGTACTTCCACCAATGAACCAAACTGAACGAGAAGCTCTAGAGGCTGGCGATGTTTGGTGGGACGGTGAATTATTTAAAGGTAACCCTGACTGGAAGCAAATGCTCAACTTTAAAAAGCCTGAGTTAACAGAAGAAGAACAAAGTTTTGTAGATAATCAGGTAGAGACTATTTGTCAGATGGTTTCTGATTGGGACATTAATTTTAAGGATAAAGATCTACCAAAAGAGGCTTGGGATTATTTGAAAAAGGAAGGTTTCTGGGGGTTAATTATTCCTAAGAAATATGGCGGTAAGGCTTTTTCAGCCTTCGCTCACTCAACCATCGTGAGTAAGTTATCTACCAGAAGTGGGACTTTGGGTATTACAACCATGGTGCCAAATTCCTTAGGACCTGCTGAACTATTATTACATTATGGAACTGATGAGCAAAAGAATCATTACTTACCTAGACTAGCTTCAGGCGAAGATATTCCATGCTTTGCACTCACTGGACCAAAAGCGGGTTCAGATGCTGGTGCTATTCCTGATGACGGTATTGTGTGTAAAGGCGAGTTTGAAGGTAAGCAGGTGTTAGGTATCCGAGTCAGTTGGGATAAGCGTTATATAACTTTAGCACCAGTTGCAACGGTTTTAGGATTGGCGTTTAAGATGTACGACCCAGATGGTTTAATTGGTGACATCCAAGATATTGGTATTACCGTTGCTTTGATCCCTACAAGTCATAAAGGCGTAGAAATCGGTGATCGTCATTATCCGATGGGACAAGCATTTATGAACGGGCCGACTCGGGGTAAAGATGTGTTTATCCCATTGGACTGGATTGTTGGTGGCCAAGATTATGCGGGTAAAGGTTGGGGCATGCTGGTTGAATGTTTATCTGCTGGTCGTGGAATTTCATTGCCTTCATCTTCAACAGCCACGGCTAAGGTTGCTTATCGTGCAACAGGAGCTTACTCAGTTCTTAGAGAACAATTTAAATCTGAAATAGGAAAGTTTGAAGGGGTTGAAGAGGCTCTCGCCAGAATTGCAGGTGGAACTTATCAAATGGAAGCGGCTCGCATAATGACTGCTGGTGCTGTTGATCTAGGCGTTAAACCTTCGGTTGTTACCGCAATTGCAAAATACCATATGACCGAATCTGCTAGAGATATAATAAGTGATAGCATGGATATTCATGGCGGACGCGGCGTTATCATGGGTGAACGTAATTATCTTTCAACCGGTTATATGTCGATGCCAATTGGTATTACAGTTGAAGGCGCCAACATATTAACCCGTAATTTAATGATTTTTGGTCAAGGTGCCGTTCGTTGCCATCCATTTGTTTTCCGTGAAATGCAGGCCGCTAACAATGAAAATGAGCAACAAGGTATAGATGAATTTGACTCATTATTTTTCCGTCATATAGGTTATGGATTAAGCAATTTTATCCGTAGTTTTACCTTAGGTCTAACGGCAGGTAAAATTGTCAGTAAACCTGTTAGCGGCGAAACTGGACGTTACTATCAGCAACTCACCAGAATGAGTTCTGCATTGGCATTAGTTTCTGATATATCGATGGCTGTTTTAGGCGGTGAGCTAAAGCGCAAAGAGCGTTTATCCGCACGTTTAGGTGACGTTCTGAGTTATTTATACTTGAGCTCCACTGTATTGAAATACTTTGAAGATGGTGGTCGTAAAGAGTCTGATTTACCTTACGTTGAATGGACCATTAAGAATAATCTCTACCAAATTCAAAAAGCCTTTAATGAGTTTTTTGATAACTTTAATCCTGCATGGCTAGGCAAACTATTACGTCGAATCGTTTTTCCTTACGGTAGTAATTATAAACTACCGGATGATAGGTTAGATCACAAAATTGTAAAGTCGATGTTTAATCATAATGAACTACGCGATCGTTTAACCAAAAATATTTTTATCGGTAATGAAAATGACCCTGTGGGCAGAATTGAAAATGCTTTTAATAAAGTATTGGAGACTCAAGAGATTGCTTTGACTTTAAAACTTGCTGCAAAACAAGAAAAGTTTACTATTACAAGAGAAGCTGAACAAACTATCACAAATGCAGTAACTGCTGGCGTTTTAACTCGACAACAAGCTGACGATTATTTAGCTTCTGAAGCTGTCAGATTAGATGCTATGCAAGTAGACGAATATTCTAAAGACTATATTGCTGGAAAGTTTTAATTGGTTATATTTAGAATTATTTGAAGTTAAGGTGTTTTCAAGCTGATAAACACACAGTCGCAAAAAAATGCCAGTCAGTTAAACTGACTGGCATTTTTTAATATTTAGACTACAAACGGGGTAAGTTTGTTTTATCGCTTTGCCTAGCGAGCTCGGAAAGTGATCCGGCCTTTGCTTAAGTCGTAAGGTGTCATTTCAACCGTTACCTTGTCGCCAGTAAGAATTCGGATGTAGTGCTTACGCATTTTTCCAGATATATGAGCGATGACCACATGACCATTTTCAAGCTCTACTCGAAACATCGTGTTTGGAAGGGTATCTACAACCGTACCTTCCATTTCAATACAATCTTCTTTTGCCATACTATTTTAATTACTCTTATTATAGTTACTGATTAATCTTATTTTTAAGACTAAAAACGCGCGTATAATGCCTGATTTTTGGGCAATAATCAATTGCTTAACCGACAAATGTTATACTAGAAACAGTTTGCTCTTTTTTGCATTAGGATAAACTAATCCAGCGGTCATTGATAAAGCATTCTAGTGGCCTGTATTCACCCTTGTAAGCCATTTTATCACAGTCTTTAATCCAATATCCGAGATAGACATAATCAAGTTCTCTTTGGCGCGCTAACTCGATAAGTTTGAGGATCGCAAGTCGTCCTAGACTAAATTTTGAGTAGTCTGGGTCAAAGTAGGTATAAACTGCAGAAAGTCCGTTTTCTACTTGGTCAAATACGGCTGTAGCAACTAAATTTTGCTCTTTTGTATCATAGAAATTAAGAAAACTGCATTCAACCCAGTCATTGAGTAAAAATTCTTTATATTGTTTAGGTGAGGTTGGGTACATGTCACCGTCTTTGTGGCGTAGGTTGATGTATTTTTCAAATAAATCAAAATAAGTCTGCTTATATGATGCTATTTCCGTCTGCGTGCTGAAAGCATGAGATTTTTTGAGGCAACGTTTTTGTTGTTTGTTCATGTTAAATTGTTTAATCGGTAGCCTAACGGATATACAGGCCTGACAACTACCGCAGTGTGGCCTGTAAATATGTTCGCCGCTTCGTCTAAAACCTTTGTCGATCAACAACGAATACAAATTTGGATCAGGCTGTATTTCTGGAGACAAAAAAATGGTTTTAGCCGACTCATTATCGAGATAGGGGCAGTCATGAGATGGAGTAATAAAAAAACTTAATTGAGTTGGTTTAATCTGCTTTGACATTGTAAACTCTTAACTCTTTGAGCCGATTAATAGTTGCTGCCAGCTTAAAACTTGTGGTGACCAAATGGTTGAATCGACTTTTAAGTTTTCAGTTTTATTTAGCTCGAGAAGGTAATTTTTTCTTGAAATGTTAATTGCTCCTAAAAGGTTAAGGTGAGAGTTTTCCATCTGACAGTCGAGTAGCCTAAAGTCAAATTGCTTTAAATATTTAACCAGGCAACTAAGTGCTACTTTCGAGCCATTTGAAATCTCGCTGAACATCGACTCGCCACAAAATACACCACCACTGACGACTCCATAAATACCTCCGACTAGCTCTCCATGTAACCAAACTTCAACTGAATGGGCGAATCCTTGTTGGTGTAATTTGATATATGCTTTCATCATTTCAGGTAATATCCAAGTACCACCTTCGGTTTCATCATCGTTTATTCTTGGTTTAGAACAGTGCTTAATCACTTGTTCAAAATTATGATTCAAAGTAACTTTAAGATCTAATTGTTTTAATGTTTTGATGACACTTTTATGAGTTTTAAATTCATTTATAACAAAGACCGCGCGCGGATCAGGACTCCACCATAAGATAGGTTCATCACTTGAATACCAAGGAAAAATTCCTTTTGAATAGGCTTGAATTAGCCTTTTAACAGATAGCTCACCACCAGCGGCGAGTAAGCCGTTAGGTTCATCCAAGGCTAAATCGGTTGAAGGGAAGTCTGTATTGTCGAATAGGTATGGCAGCATGTCTTTATCATAACACTAAAAAAAAAGGAGCTACCAGTTGGTCGCCCCTTTATCTGTGTTATCAATAAAACCTTGAATTTATCTATCAAATTTCATTTCTGGTATATCACTATCAATGACTAATTTACCAGCAGTTTTTTGTTGGATTTCTTCTACTGATACGCCTGGTGCTCGTTCAAGTAAGTGAAACGCGCCATCTTTAATATCTAATACAGCTAAGTCGGTGACGACTTTTTTAATACAGCTCACGCCAGTTAAAGGAAGAGTGCAAGTGTCCAATAGTTTCGAATTTCCTCGTTTATCTGCGTGAGTCATTGTAACTATAATATTTTGCGCGCCAGCTACTAAGTCCATAGCGCCTCCCATGCCTTTAACAAGTTTTCCTGGGATCATATAGGAAGCTATGTTGCCATTTCTATCGACTTCAAATGCACCTAAAACAGTCATATCAACATGTCCACCACGGATCATCGCAAAACTTTCTGCCGATGAAAATATCGACGCACCAGTGATAGCGGTGACCGTTTCTTTGCCTGCATTGATCATATCGGCATCTAACTGCGCTTCAGTTGGATAAGGACCCATGCCTAATAGTCCATTTTCTGATTGCAACATGACTTCAATATCATCGGGGACATAATTAGCGACTAGTGTTGGAATACCAATACCTAGATTAACGTAATAACCATCTTGTAATTCTTGTGCAACTCGCTGGGCAATTTGTTCTCTAGTCAATGACATCTTATTTCTCCTCAGCTTTCGCTAACGTTACTCTTTCAATGCGTTTTTCAAATGAGCCTAAAATAACACGATTGACATAAATGCCTGGCGTATGAATTTCAGTTGGTTTTAATTCACCTACTTCAACAATTTCTTCGACTTCAACCACAGTAATTTTTCCGGCGGTCGCAGCCATTGGATTAAAATTCATTGCTGTATCTCGAAAAACCAAATTACCTATCTTATCGGCTTTCCATGCTCTAATTATCGCAAAGTCACCAGTAATTGACTCTTCAAGAATATAAGGCCGACCTTTAAATTCTTTAACATCTTTGCCTTCAGCCACAGGCGTTCCGTAACCTGTAGCAGTATAAAATGCAGGAATACCAGCACCGCCAGCGCGCATTTTTTCAGCGAGTGTGCCTTGTGGAGTTAATTCAACTTCTAATTCACCGGCTAAGTATTGACGTTCAAACTCGGCATTTTCACCAACATAAGATGAAATCATTTTTTTTATCTGTTTGCCTTGTAACAATACTCCCAAACCAAAATCGTCTACACCACAGTTGTTTGAAACAAATGTAAGCTCTTTACTCTGCATAGTTTTTATTTGCGCAATGAGCCCTTCAGGTATACCGCAAAGTCCAAAGCCACCGGCAATTACGGTCATGCCATCGCCTAACCCTGCCATTGCTTCTTGATAGGTATTTACGACTTTATTAAAGCCAGCCATAGTTGTTCTCCTGTTTATCTCTTAGCCAAAACTGCTCGTGCAACTTTAGAATTATTTTCACGTTTTAAAAACTGGCTTATATAATCGCCAGCATCAACTAATTTATTTAAATTTATTCCGGACTTTATACTTAAACCATTTAACATATAAACGACATCTTCTGTCGCAACATTACCAGATGCACCTTTTGCATAAGGACAACCACCTAATCCAGCAACAGAGCTATCAATATTTCTTACGCCCATTTCAAGTGCAGCATATATATTGGCCAGTGCTTGACCATAGGTATCATGAAAATGTACGGCTATATTTTCAATTGGAACAGCTCTTTGAACTGATTCAATTAGAGATTTTGTGCCTTTAACCGTGCCAACACCAATAGTATCACCTAGTGATATTTCGTAACTGCCACTTTGGTATAATTTGTCTGCGACTTGTGCTATTTTATCCGCTGAAATATCTCCTTCGTAAGGGCAACCTAAAACACAAGAAACATAGCCTCTAACCTTAATGCCTTCAGCTTGCGCTTTTTCAAAAATGGGTTTGAACCGTTCTATACTTTCATCGATTGAGCAGTTGATGTTTTTTTGAGAGAAACTTTCAGATGCCGCAGCAAAAACAGCCACTTCTTTTGCTCCAGAAGTTAAGGCATTTTCAAAACCTTTCATGTTGGGAGTAAGAACTGGAAAATTAGTACCAGTATTTTTAGGTAGGCCTTCAAGTATTTGCTGATGGTCGGCCATTTGGGGTACCCATTTAGGCGAAACAAAACTAGTTGCTTCAACCACAGAAATTCCACTCAATATTAATTTGTTGATTAGCTCTAACTTTACATCTGTTGGAACGGGACTAGACTCATTCTGCAGTCCATCACGAACACCAACTTCGATTATTTTAACTTGATCAGGTAACATCCTTTTATTCCTTCCCAAGCTCTTCAAATGTAATTAATTGAGCGCCATCATCCACTAAATCACCGACTTGATATAAAACTTCACTAACCGTCATTGCTTTGTGAGCTTTGATGGTGTGTTCCATTTTCATTGCTTCCATCACAATAAGTGCTTGGCCTTCTTCTACTGCTTCTCCTGCTTGAACTAATACATCAATAACGGTTCCGGGCATTGGAGCAGTTAAGTTGGCTTGAGCATCTTGTTCTAAATCAACTAGGCTATTATCTTTTATTTCAATTTCCCAGCTAACCGCGTTTTTAAACAGTACCAACTTATTTCCAACACATGACAAAGAAATAACCGACTGATGACCATCGAGATTAATGTGTAATTTATTATCTTCAAGATAACCTGTTGCAGGGTATTCATTATTGTCGACTTCAAATAAGAATGAGTTTTCATCTGCTTGCTCTCGAAAATGAGCTGTCACATTATAATTTTGATTATTATGAATTAAATCAACATTATGATAATTATCTTCGTTTAACCTCCACCCTGATGTTTCATTCCATGGAGAGTAGTTATCCATAGCGCTGGTTATTCTGAGTTCTGATTGTTTTAGCATGACATGTAAGGCTGCAGCGACTAATAGTTCATGGCCAATAATTTGTTTGTCTAAAAATAATTCGTCCGCATGTTTCTCTAAAAAGTGGGTGTCAAGGTCGGCACTATTAAACGAGTCATTACTAGCAAGGCAATGTAAAAACTCTATATTGGTAGTTAATCCAGCAACATGTAATTCAGACAATGCGCCGCGTAAACGAGCAAGTGCAGATGCTCTGTCTCTATCCCATACAATAAGTTTTGCGATCATCGGATCGTAATAGACGCTAACGGTATCGCCTGAAATTATTCCAGAATCGACACGCACATTTTTACTTAGTTGCGGCAGTCCCATAAAACTGATTTTTCCAGTAGTCGGTAGAAAATCATTGTTAGGATCTTCTGCATAAATCCTGGCTTCAAATGCATGACCATTAATACTTAGCTCATTTTGTTTTAAAGGGAGAGGCTGACCATTGGCTACAATAATTTGCCATTCTACCAAGTCGAGCCCAGTGATTTTTTCGGTTACCGGGTGTTCAACTTGCAGCCGTGTATTCATCTCCATAAAATAAAATGAACCATCTTCGTCATATAAGAACTCAACAGTTCCTGCACCGCGATAATCTATCGCTTTGGCAGCATTGATAGCTACTTGCCCCATAGCTTGGCGTGTATCTTCAGATAAACCTGGGGCAGGGGCTTCTTCAATGACCTTCTGATGACGACGTTGAACGCTACAGTCGCGTTCAAATAAATGAACCGCGTCGCCAAAATTATCGGCAAAAACTTGTATTTCAACGTGACGAGGTTTAGTTAAATACTTTTCGATTAAAACTTTGTCATCGCCAAAAGATGAGATAGCTTCACGTTTACAGGAAACTAATAACTCAATAAAATCTTCGCTTTGTTCGACTACACGCATACCCTTACCACCACCGCCAGCGGTGGCTTTGATCAATAAGGGATATCCTATTTTATCGGCTTCTGAATGTAGTAGGGATTCAGTTTGATTGTCACCATGATAACCATGAACTAATGGCACTTTGGCCTTGGTCATAATGTTCTTGGCTTCACTTTTCGAGCCCATTGCAACAATTGCTTTTTCAGGCGGCCCGACAAAAATAATATTATTGGCTGCACACTGAGCTGCAAAATCGGCATTTTCAGATAAAAAACCATAACCAGGATGAACGGCATTTGCGCCAGAGTCTTTAGCTACTTGCAAAATAACAGCGGCTTTTAAGTAACTTTCTTTAGGGGCAGAACTACCAATATACCAAGCCTCGTCGGCGAGCTTGACATGCTGAGCATTTTTATCAGCATCAGAATAAACTGCAACACACTGAATGCCCATACGCTGTGCTGTTTTTATAATACGACACGCAATTTCGCCACGATTGGCGATCAGTATTTTTCTGATATTTTTTTTATTACTAGCAGTGATGTCAGCCATCATTTGTTCCTGAGAATTAATATTATTATAAGGTTAATCGAACAGCTTTTTACGTGGCGTCGACCATATTTACCTTTCAGTTAGTCAAGTTTAATACCAAGGCTCGACCAGTTAGCAGGTCTTTTCTCTAAGAAGGCTGATACACCTTCACGGCCTTCTTGTGATGCTCTAATATCTGCAATACGCTGCGCAGTATCACGAATTATTTCCTCGCCAATAGGCTGGTTATAAACCAAATTAACCAATTCTTTGGCTTGGCGCATTGCACGTGGTCCGTTAGCTAATACTTTTTGCAAATAATCTTCAGCTTTGTCATTTAATTCGTCAGCATCATAAACTTTATGAATTAAACCCATCTGTAAAGCTTCATTTGCTTTAAACTTTTCTGCTGTGACAAATAACCGTTTTGCATTTCGTTCGCCAATGGCTTTTACGACATAAGGGCTAATTACCGAAGGGATTAAACCGAGTTTTACTTCAGATAAACAATAAATTGATTTTTCACTCGCCAAAACAATGTCGCAACATGCCACTAGACCAACGCCGCCACCAAATGCTGCACCTTGAACAATTGCCACAGTTGTTTTGCGGCAGTTATGAATTGTTTGCATTAGGCTGGCAAGCTGAAGAGAGTCTTGGTAGTTTTGTTCCCAGCTATAGCCTGCCATACGTTTCATCCAGTTAAGATCAGCGCCGGCTGAAAAACTTTTTCCTTTGGCCGCAAGTACTATGATGCGAATATCGTTATCAAGTTCTAAATTAGTGATAGCGTTAGTCAATTCGGTAATGACTTTGTCATCAAAAGCGTTATGTAATTCAGCACGATTAAGCGTTATTGTGCCAATGCCATTACTTCTTTTATTGATCAGAATACTTTCTTCAGACATTTGTAACTCCTTAAATAGTCCTTGAATAATTTAGGGTAATTTCATTCCGTATTACATACGGAAAACGCCAAATTTAGTTTCTTCAGTTGGAGCATTTAAACTCGCTGATAAACCTAGGCCTAAAACTTGTCTTGTGTCAGCCGGATCGATAATACCGTCATCCCAGAGTCTTGCACTGGCGTAATATGGGTGGCCTTGCTTTTCATACATTTCTTGGATTGGTTTTTTAAATTCAGCTTCATCATCTGCTGACCACTCAATGCCTTTGCGGTCGAAATTATCTCGTTTTACTTGCGCTAAAACGCCGGCCGCTTGGTCGCCGCCCATTACAGATATTCTGGCATTTGGC